>Ga0334882_1004010_pt1 | contig 12906 bp, 11 predicted proteins | sample GraSluR1_MG_5_FD_207226 | JGI IMG/M metagenome (GOLD analysis project Ga0334882, IMG submission 207226) | Sludge microbial communities from methane-producing bioreactor in Wageningen University, Netherlands - Granular Sludge_15_04-R1 | ecosystem: Engineered > Bioreactor > Anaerobic >... | reverse complement strand
TTTAACAGCGTTTCGCAAAGAAGACATATCACCTACAGCAACAGCCAGGCGAAGCTTTTTTTCACCGGCTGGATTGCGTTTGCTAAATCCATTCTTTTCAAAAAATTGCTTTTTCCTCTCTTCAAATATTTCCGGTGCAAAATACGGTTTTGTATAAACCTTGATCCGTTCATCTTCTATGGTTCGAACAGCCTTCCTCCTTAGCTCGTTCAATTCGCTAAGCGGTACCAAAATTTGTTCGTCACCTTCAAGGGTAATATTTCGCAGGTAAAAAATAGTGTTTCCTAACCTGCCTAGTTGCTTTTTTAAAAGCTCCACGGTCAATGGCTGTTTGTTTGCTTTTTCTACGATACAGTTTCCCTGCACTTCTGCATTATTACCCAATTCGTCAAATGCTTTTATTAAAGGTTTTTGTCCTATTCTGGCGATCAATACAACATCCAAGGGACATTTTCTGGTTCCATAAATATTCGCAAATGTTTTTCGGGCCGAATTGATAAGGGCAGCATCTAAATTCTTAAAAACTCTATCTCCAGGATATGGATGCCCATTTTCCAACCGAAATGACACTACGCCTCCATCAGCTGAATCAATTTTATGGCCATCCTTATAAAGGCTTTTAATTTTTCCCGGAATGCGGCCTCCTTTAGTGACCCATATCTCATAACCATCATTAATACTCAATTTCCTTTCCAGCTGGATAAAAACCTCGCCCGTTCGGTAGTTAAAGGCACTAACTCGTCCAATGTTGATCCCGCGATTGTTTGGTCTTTGATAACTCATTAAATGCTCGCCAGGAGCATACAAGTAATAGCCGGTTGTGAAATCACGGTTGAAGATCTGTCTTAATTCTATCAGAGATTCTTCAGCTATTGAGCAGGCTTCCATTTTGTTTTCTTCTTGCTCTTGCAGCTTATCAAGGATCTGACGGTAATTCCTTGTTACGACTGCGACATATTCTGGACGTTTCATTCTTCCTTCAACTTTTAGGGCATCTACACCCGCATTTTTTAATAAAGGTATATGCTCGATCATTTGTAAATCGCGTGGAGACAATAAATACCCTTTTTTTATTTCATCCTTTTTTTGGTCAATCAAAGTATACGGTAATCTGCAAGGCTGTGCACATCTTCCTCTATTACCGCTCCGTCCTCCGATCATACTGCTCATAAGGCATTGCCCCGAGTAAGATACACAAAGTGCTCCATGAATAAAAACTTCGACTGGCAGAATTTCTTCCTGACAAAGGGCTTTTATATTATCTATTGATAATTCACGTGCCAAAACAATTCTCGAAAAACCCATGCTTTTTAAGAAATGCATCCCAAATTTGTTGTTTGTACTCATCTGGGTACTTGCGTGTAAACTCATTTCGGGCAATGTGATTTTAAGTGCATATGCCGCGCCTAAATCCTGGATTATCAGGGCGTCGACATCAATTGAATACAAATCATACGCGTACTGCATGAAATCGTCAAATTCCTCAGAAGCGATGATTGTGTTTATTGTTATATATACTTTCACCCCGTAAAGATGCGCGTAGCGAACGATTTCCTTGATCTCATGCAGTTCAAAGTTATCTGCGCTTTGTCTTGCGCTAAAGCGTTTCCCGCCAATATATACGGCATTTGCGCCATTTTGTACTGCTGCATAAAATGCATCCTTTGATCCTGCAGGTGCTAACAATTCCATCTTGTTCATCTCACAATGCTTTTTATTTAATCTGTTAAAAACGCGGGCATTCTCCAAAGCCCGCGTTCTTTTTATGCTCTCTTTATACGAATCAGCCCTGAACAGGGTAATATTTCTATTCCTTCCTGCTGAAGCTTATCAAGTAACAGATTTATACCCAATGAGTCGCTTGCCATATGTCCAGCAATGACAATATTTATATGATTTTTTTCTGCTTCTTTACGATGTTTTTCGCCAATATGCATACCAATCACGGTGCCAACTCCTGCAATGGCAAGCTTTTCGAAGGCTTCTTCCGAACCTCCTGTTCCACCTGTCATGTCAATAAATATTTTTCCTGCTCTTCTATCTCCTTTTCCAACAACAATTCTAGGCCCAGCGTCCATCTTGGCGGCTTGATTATATTCCGGGACATCTTTTAAAGTCTTGACAACATCATTTAGTGTCTCAGGTTTTTTTTCCTCAAAAAGTCTGGTTAGAAAAGTATTGACCATATTATCAGCAGGTGTATGCACGCACATAAAAGGAATATCGAGGATCCTCGCCGAGTCTACAGCACGATTATGATTAAGCGGCATCAACGATCTTTGAACTTCACTTATTCTTGATGATAAGATACCCTCGGCGACATTGATCGGCACGCCTAAATCAGCCAACATATCTTCCTGCATGTGCATTATCTGATAAAGGTTTATCAATGCTCTCCCTTCCGGGTGATGAGCAATAACAAGATCGATTTTTTCACCTTTTTCTCTTAAGCGATCAGCCAGTAATATTTCCGCATTTTCAATATCTATTCCAGCAAGAACCTTCTTAACTTCAATATTCGGATCACCGTATAGGATACGAGTATCATAATATGGATTAGCGAGTCTTTCTATGTCATAAAATTCGCGTTCGTTTTCTTTTGATTCTGCATATTGCTTTTTGTTCTTTTCCATCAATTTTGCAAGTTCCGTTTTATCTCGAGGATCATATTCCCATCCAAGGTCAACGAAAAGTTTATATATTTCAGCTATCTTCAATTAAATCACTCCTTATTTGTTATTTTCATTTTTATCTTCATCAAGCATGCCAAGCAAAGCCTCATAATCCTTTTTTAAATTAAATAAATCGTTTGCAGTATTTAGTGAGGTCAACACAGCAACTTTCACAGGATTTAAGTCAGGACATTTCAATGTTAGTTGTCGCATTTTTGCATCAACATATGCCGCAACGGCTTCAATATGCCTACCGTCTTCCTCGCCGCGGATAATATATTCCTCATTAAATATATTTACGGCCACTCTGTTTTTTTGAGTAAGATCCTTCTTATCACGTTCTCTGAAACTCATAACTGCGCCTCCTTCCGGAATTCCTCCCTCACTTTTTCTTCTTTTTGAGTTAAAGTCCTGCTTAATTAATAAAATCGTGTTCTTAAATCAAGATCTGATTTGAGCTTTGAATTTCACCGCCAAAGCTTCTAGAATATTTTCGTGTAACTGGTTTACTTCTTCATCGGTCATCGTTCGGTTATCAGCCTGCCAGGTTAGCGAAAAAGCTAAGCTCCTTTGTCCTCTTTCGATCTGCTTGCCTTTGTATAAGTCGAATATTCTTGCTTGCTTCAATAATGGCTGCCCCTTTGATAAAATCAGTTCAAGTATCTCTGCTGCAGAAATCTCATCGGGCACAATTACAGCCATATCCCTGATAAGAGCTGGAAATCTCGGTATTTCCCGGTAGAGTTTGTTTTCTGTTGCGAAATCTGTTACCTTTTCTATTTCCAATGAACATAGAACAGTTTTTTGTTCAAGACCATAATTTTCCAGGACAAGGGGGTGTGCCTCTCCTATCCAGCCACATTCCTGTTGATGGATAAATATCTTGGCTGCTCTCCCTGGATGTAAGAAAGGTATGCTTTTGTCATGGACAAATTTACAATCTTCTTCATTTATACCCAGATTTTTAAAAAGGTTTTCCAAGACTCCCTTTAAATAATAGAAATCATATTCCAGGATAGGGTATGCCCATGTTTTTTCACTGTGGCCCGTTGCAGCTGCAGCAAGGACATACTTTTCGGTAGGCAATGCACTTTTTTGCAGAAATGTATCATTAAAATAAACTTTGCCTATTTCATATATCGCTATGTTTTTGTTTCTTTTATTGTAATTCTTTCTCACTACCTCAAGAAGACCAGCGATGACATTCGTACGCATGATACCCTGTTCTTCTGAAAGAGGGTTTTGCACCGATATTACATCACGCCACTTATGCTTTTCAGGTATCAATAGCTGATCTAGATGCCGGGGATTTATAAAACTAAAGGTAAGAACCTGGTAAAGTCCCTGCATAGACATTATTTGCGATGCTTTTGCGCGAACTGTCTGTGCCCAATTTTTCTTGCCCTGAGTCATTTTTCCCCTGGGCAATGTTGTTGGTATCTTATCATATCCGTTTATACGGGCTATTTCTTCTATTAAATCGACCTCCAGGCGGATATCCCTGCGATATGACGGTATTTGCACCAGCCACGAATCACCGTTTGCCTCGAATTCAAAGTTCAGTGCTTCAAGTACCTTCTGGACAACTTCTGTACCTAACTTGGTTCCTAGTATTTCATTTATTCTATTTTTGCGCAGTTTAACGGAAACCTTTTCCTCAGGATTTGGATAACTATCGATATAGCCATGTGCCGGCTTTCCAGCTTCGATTTCCAGTATTAGTTCTGCCGCTCTTTCTGCAACAAGGGCTGTATTTTCAAGGTCTATGCCTTTTTCAAAACGTTGGGATGCTTCCGAGCGTAATCCAAGCTCCGCAGATGTTCTTCGAATTGCTGGTCCATGGAAAAATGCACTTTCCAGTAATATATTCTTTGTTTTTAAGGTTACTTCCGACTCCAAACCACCCATTACTCCTGCTATAGCAACTGGTTTGAGTGCATCTGCAATTACAAGCATGTCATTGTTTAAATTTCTGTTTTGTCCGTCAAGAGTTATAATTTTTTCTCCATTTATTGCTTTTCTGACAATTATTTTTTGTCCTGCTAAGCTATCAAGATCGAAAGCATGAAGAGGCTGCCCTGTCTCATACATAACTAAATTGGTTATATCTACTATGTTATTTATAGGTCTTAAGCCAATATTCATCAATCTGGCTTTCAACCATAGCGGAGAATCTTCAACATGGACATCACTAATTATTTTAGCAACGTATCTCCGGCATAATTGGGGATCATCAATTTGAACACTTGCTTTGACACTATCTCCTGCTCCAGCCCCATGATCAGTTACTGTCGGCAGCTTTAGTTTTCCTCCGGTCAATGATGCAACTTCCCGGGCAACATTTATCATACCCCAGCAATCAGCTCTGTTAGGCGTTAATCCCAGTTCGAAAACGACATCGTTCAAATTTAACAGCAAGGCAATATCTTCTCCAGGACATATCTCTCCCGGCAGTGGGTAAATGCCATCTTTTTCCTCACTGGCAAGTTTATCAGGATCAAGTCCCAGTTCTTCTGCTGAACATAGCATACCTTCAGAATCTATTCCTTTAAAACCTGTTTTGTATATTTTTCTGCCATCAGCCAATACCGCACCAACCCGGGCTAATGGAACAAGTTGGCCTATTCTTAATCCCGTGGCTCCGGTCACTACATTTAGAACCATATTATTACCTACATCAACCTTGCATACTTTTAATTTTTCCGTCGATGGATGAGCGAAAACATCAAGCAATTTACCGGCAAAGATACCCTCAATTTGATGCTCTCTATGTATGATGCTTTCAACTTCAATGCCTGACATGGTCAGTAAACTGGCAGTTTCTGCCGGGGTTTTCTCGAATTCTACAAGCTCCTTAAGCCATTTCCAAGATATACGCATTATTTCGTCCTCCTAAAACTGTTCTAAAAAGCGAATATCGTTATCAAAAAGTAAGCGCAAATCATCCAAATCATACTTGAGCATGGTGATCCTCTCTACACCCATACCAAATGCAAATCCCGTAACTCTTTCAGGATCATATCCACCCATTTCCAGGACCCGCGGATGGACCATCCCCGAACCAAGTATTTCCAGCCAGCCGGTGTACTTGCAAGCCCGACAGCCTTTGCCATCGCACACACCACAGGATACATCAACCTCAGCGCTTGGTTCAGTGAACGGAAAATAGCTTGGCCTCAGCCGGATCTGACGTTTTGCTCCAAACATCTGTTGAGCGAAACTTAGTAAAGTGCCTTTTAAATCACTGAAACTTATATTTTCATCAATAACCAATCCTTCGACCTGGTGAAACATTGGTGAATGGGTTGCGTCGTCATCACGTCGGTATACTTTACCGGGGACGATTATTTTTATCGGTGTCTTTGGATGCATTTTTTCCATTGTCCGAGCCTGTACCGGTGATGTTTGAGTACGCAATAAAATGTCTTTAGTAATATAAAATGAGTCCTGCATATCTCTTGCCGGATGATCCCTTGGGATATTTAGAGCTTCGAAATTATAATAGTCGGTTTCGATCTCCGGTCCCTCTTCGACTGTATAACCCATGCCTATGAAAATTTCTTCTATTTTTTCCATAACAGTATCTAATGGATGTCTTCGACCAATTTTAGTCACACTGCCAGGCATGGTAACATCGATGCTTTCATGGCTGATCCTGCGCTCGATCTCTAAAATTTTTATCTTTTGCAGACTCAAGGATAACTTATTCTCCAATTCATCTCTTATTTCATTGGCCAGTTGTCCCATCAAAGGACGTTCCGCCGGTGCCAGTGTGCCCATACCCCTTAATACCTGAGTCAGTTCACCTTTTTTACCCATATAACGCACTTTGATTTCGCTTAGTTCATCCAAAGATGAGCAATTTTGAAGTTCAAGCAATGCTTGCTTATGAAGCATGATCAATTTTTTACGCATGCAAAATACCTCCTGATATAAAATAAAAAAGCTTCCGTCTCAAAAGGGACGAAAGCTGCCTTCCGCGGTACCACCCTGCTTAATCCGAATTGGATCCGCTCTGACTCCTATAACGGGGAAACCGGCCAGTTTTAAACTTTGTTTTCGAACTGGCAACTTCTGGGTGAACAACATTTCATCCTCTTGGCTGGCTCTCAGTCTTGACCAAGCTTCCTGTACAAGTCAGAATCATGACTCCCATTCATTGTTTTTACGCAAATCATTTTATCTATACATGAGAAAGTTGATAAAAGCATATGCAGTTTCTAAATTTTTCATCCTCGAGGGGACACTTTTATTATGGAATTATATCACACTCAAAACAATCATGACAAGTCTTCGCGGTTTTCTGGCGTAATATTTCGTAAAGCATCACCGCGCCAGCCACTGATGCATTTAAAGATTCCACTTCATTCAAGAGCGGTATTTTTATCATAATATCGATCTGTTCCGGCAATATATTTATAAAACCTTGTCCTTCATTTCCAATAACAAGCGCGACCTTATGCGGGTATTTGATATCAGTATAAAGCTGAGTAGCCTTCGTGCTTCCAGCAGCGATACAATAATTGTTGGTTCGACACCATTTATAGACATCTTCCCATTTTTCTGCAATCACTATTGGGATATTAAATATACTGCCCATAGAAGAACGAATCGCTTTCCCATTAAAAGGATCCACAGTTCCCGGGAGACATATGATTGCTTTTGCTCCGCAAGCCAAGGAAGTACGCATCAGGGTACCAAGATTGCCAGGATCTTGAAGTGCATCAACGATCACAATCAATTGATACTCTCCTTCCGGGACATACTCATCTATAGAATATCTCCTTCGCTTTGCGACGGCAACGATACCTTGTGGTGTATCGGTTTCGGAAAGTAGATTCAGAACTGCTTCGCTAACTTCATGGAATAACACGTGCTCGTTCTTTGCTTCTGAAATATAAAGTTTAATTTTATCTAATAATTCCGATCCTTTTTTTCTTTCCAACAATGAGGCAGAGTAAAATATGACATGCAACGCTCCAGCAGATAAACCCTCTTCAACTAAGCGAATTCCTTCAATAATGAATCTGCCGGATTTTTCCCGATGTTTTCTCTGATGAAGCTTTTTGATCTCTTTGATTAAATGATTTTCGAAAGAACGAATAATGTCCATTTGCTCACCTGTTATGGATTTTGTTTAATTACGATCAAAAGATGGCTTAAGCCATCTTTTGATCGTAATTAATATTACTTGTTTTCCCTGACTTCTTTTACTAATGAAGTAAATGCATTAATATCGTTAACTGCCATATCGGCTAATATTTTACGGTTTATGACAATTCCGGCTTTTCTTAATCCGCTTATAAAACAGCTGTAGGACATGCCATTCATTCTTGTTGCGGCATTTATCCGCGCTATCCATAATTTACGGAAGTCGCCCTTCCTTTTTCTGCGATGAGCGTACGCATAGGCAAGCGATTTCATTACCTGCTCATGCGCCGGACGATATAGTTTGGATTTAGCTCCTCTATATCCTTTGGCCAGTTTCAATATTTTTTTATGTCTATGGTGCGTAGTATACCCACCTTTAACCCTTGACATGTGTAAACCTCCTTAATAATACTTTTTACTTGTAGGGAATAAGCTTGATAACTCTTTGTGCATCAGCTGCTGACATTATAGCTGCCTTTCTCAGATTGCGTTTTCTTTTCGCTGTCTTCTTAGTCAATATATGTCTTTTAAATGCATGATTTCTTTTTATTTTGCCAGTACCCGTCAGATTAAAGCGTTTTGCTGCTCCACGGTGTGTTTTCATCTTCGGCATTTGCGAAGCCTCCTCTCATTTAATGCTGTTTAGGTGACAGAATCATCGTCATATTTCTTCCCTCAAGCTTCGGGTTTTTTTCGACAGCTGCAATTTCCTGGACAACCAGAGCCATCCTTTCGAGCAGTTCTCTGCCCAGCTGTGGATGTGTAAGCTCTCTGCCCCTGAACATGATCGTAACCTTGACTTTGTCTCCATCTTCTAAAAAGCGGATTGCATTCTTGGCTTTTACTTCAAAATCATGATCCTCAATGTTAGGGCGCAGTTTGACTTCCTTGATGTTAATGATACGCTGCTTTTTGCGTGCTTCTCTTTCTCTTTTGCTCTGCTCATATCGGAATCTGCCGATATCCATTATACGGCAAACAGGCGGTTTGGCAGCCGGAGCTACTTCGACCAGGTCGAGTCCTTTGGAAAGTGCGATATTAAGAGCATCTTTGGGATGCATAATGCCCAACTGCTCCCCAGTCTCACTTACCAGCCTTACTTCCTTCGTTCTTATCTCTTCATTCACACGCAATTCACTTTTAGCGATGATTATCCACCCCCACAACTATTTGCAAAACAAAAAGCGGATGCCGAGCATCCGCCTAAATAAACAACCGAGCCTTTCCCGTTGTCTTTTCTTACCCTGCTGGCGACGCCGCAAGGTGAGAAGCGGACTGCTTCTGCTTGTGTCTTACACTCGAAGATTATATCAATATTATCAGCATACTGTCAATATATTTCTTAAGAGGATCTCATATTGCTATACTCTCTCCTTTATCTCATTCAGTAATTCATTTTTAAAATCAGCCAGCGAAATACTTCCCTTATCCCCTGTTCCGCGAACACGCAAAGAAGCAGTTCCTTCTTCCATTTCTTTATCTCCGACGATGAGCATATAAGGTACCTTCTCCAGTTGGGCTTCTCTTATTTTATATCCGATTTTTTCACTTCGGGCATCAAGCTCTACCCTTATTCCAGCGGCAAAAAACTCATCATATATTTTTTGTGCATATGAAAGCTGTCGCTCTGTTATCGCTAAAACCTTAAGCTGGACAGGAGCAAGCCAAACTGGAAAAGCTGCCGCATAATGTTCGGTGAGTATACCTATAAACCGTTCAATACTTCCAAATGCAACTCGATGGATCATAACCGGTCGATGTTTTTGCCCATCTTCCCCGATATAGTTCAAATCGAACCTTTCTGGCATTTGAAAATCTAGTTGTATAGTACCACACTGCCACGTTCTCCCAATAGAGTCGCGAAGATGGAAATCTATTTTGGGACCGTAAAAGGCCCCGTCACCCGGATTTATCTTGTATTCCATTTCTTTGGCCTTCAGAGCTTCCTCAAGAGAATTTGTGGCCATCTCCCAAACCTCTTCCGAACCCATGGATTTCTCTGGCTTTGTTGACAACTCAACATAATAATCGAAACTAAAACGCTTATACATACTGTCAACCAAATTTACCACAGCAATAATTTCATCCTTTATTTGTTCCGGCAACATGAAAATATGTGCATCGTCTTGGGTAAAGCTACGCACACGCATCAACCCGTGTAAGGCTCCAGAAAGCTCATGACGATGGACCAAGCCTAATTCTCCCATTCTGAGCGGAAGATCTCTGTAACTGTGCATACTGCTATTATAAACCAGCATAGCTCCCGGACAATTCATTGGTTTGATTGCATAGTCTTCCTCATCAATAACTGTAGTATACATATTTTCGCGGTAGTGTACCCAGTGTCCGGATCTTTCCCATAGTTCCCGGTTAAGGATTATCGGGGTTTTTATTTCTTCATATCCAGCAGCCCGATGTATCTCCCGCCAGTACTTCTCGAGTTCATTGCGGATAACCATTCCTTTGGGAAGAAAAAATGGGAACCCCGGTCCTTCATCCATTACTGTAAAAAGTTTTAGTTCCTGACCTAATTTTCGATGATCACGTTTTTTTGCTTCTTCTATTCGATGCAGATATTCTTCCAAGTCAGTCTTTTTTGGAAATGAAGTACCATAAATACGTTGGAGCATTTTGTTTTTTTCATTGCCACGCCAATAAGCTCCAGCAAGGCTTGTAAGCTTGATTGCCTTGACTTTTCCAGTCGAAGGGATATGAGGCCCGGCGCACAAATCTAAAAATTCTCCTTGTTTATATATTGAAATCCGTGCCTCCTCAGGTAAATCTCCAATCAATTCCACCTTATATTTTTCACCTTGTTCCTCAAAAAGGCTGATTGCTTCTTCTCTGGGCATTTCTGCTCTTTCCAAATGGTGATCTTCACGTATGATTTTCTCCATTTCTTGCTCTATCATATGTAAATCTTCTGGAGTAAAAACATGTTCTGAGTCAAAATCATAGTAAAAACCGTCTGCAATTGCTGGCCCTATACCCAATTTTGTACCTGGAAATAGTCTTTTTACCGCTTGAGCCAATATATGCGAAGAGGTGTGTCTGAAGGCATTTTTTCCCTCCTGATCATCAAAAGTGATTATTTCCAGCATTCCGTCTTTTTCTACTTTGCATGTAAGATCGATAATCCGATCATCAAACTTTGCCGCCATAGCATTTTTGGCCAGTCCCCTGCTTATTTCTCCGGCTATTTCCAAAATCGTGCTTCCCGATTCAAAAGATTTTTTAGAGCCATCCTTTAAAGTGATTTCAACCATTTCATAACCTCCAGTTTTATTAAAATAAACAAGCCTCATCCGGTCAGGGACGAGGCTATCGTGGTTCCACCCTTGTTAACAGAAACATGAATCAATAACCATGTATCTGCACTTTCAAATACCGTTAACGCCAGTTTACGCCTTCTCCGTACTATTACTTCAGGGAAGAAACTCCTAGGCGGTCAAATACAAGCTCTCCATACAGCACTTTCAGCCTCGGTGCTGCTTCTCTTTTTTGGATCAGCATGTAAAAGTTGTCCTAGTCATAGTTTTATATTTCAGTATTAATATTTCAATGAAATTATATTTAATTTAATAATGGTTGTCAATAAATATACCAATGGAAAAGGCTACCCTGAAGCGCGCCTATTATAAAACCCAATATTGCACCAAATATTTCTATGTGCTTGATTTCTCTTGATGCCAGATCTCGAACCATTTTCTCCAGCTGCTGCATATCATATTCGATGACTTTTTGTCTCACTACCCGAAACATTTCACTACGAATACTCTCTTTGTCTATCGTATCAAAAACATTGTGAGGCTGTTTCAGGGCTGTTGATATATGACTGCCTATTTCGCGTGCAAAGTAAACAGAAATAGACCTTTGCAGGGTTCGCGGAAAAAAGTTCGGCAGTCTTGCTTCTATTCCATCCGTGACGATAACCTCAGCTTTTTGCGTTACTTTTTTACGCACTTCAGTACGGGCAAGTGTCTCTGTCAGGTCTTGCCCGGTAAGAAGTTCAGAGCTAACGAGCCTGCCTATCGCAGCGGCTATTTCAGATTTGCGCTTTGGTATAGCCCCCTGCAGCTGTAAGTTTATCAGCGGTACCTTGATTGGCTGATAAGGTCTGAAAAGCAGTTTTATTGCGATCACATTAGTTATCCATCCAATGACCGATCCAATCAATCCCGTTAAGATTATCAGCATGGCATGCCTCCGGAGGGATTTGAAAATAATTATTTCTTTTCCAAGTATTTTTCTATATCGTACTCTGTGAATTTCTCATCAAGCCAAATAGCATATTCGCTTTGCATTTTTTCTTCCATATAAGCAGTTTTTACTTGTTCCTTATTATCTTCATAATTATTATCCTGAACTGTTTTTTTGTCTTCCAAACGAATTATATGGTAACCATAAATAGTTTTTACAGGTGCACTTAGTTCTCCAATTTCCAAGGCAAAAGCAGCATTCTCAAATTCAGGGACCATTGCTCCTTTTCCAAAATATCCTAAATCTCCTCCGGACTGGCTGTTGCTGTCATCAAGAGAAAACTCCTTTGCCAAATCACTAAAATCCTCCCCGGAATTTATTTTGCTGATGATTTCATAAGCTTCTTTTTCTTCTTTTACTAATATATGGCTCGCTTTTATCTGCTCACCCTTTTCAAAAGAAGCTTTATTATCCTGAAAATACTTTTCCAATTCATCCTCACTGGCTTCAATTCTTAATTCCAGTAATTTTCTGATCTTTATATTTATTATTATGTCTTCACGCAGGTCCTCCAGACCCATCCCTGAGGCCTCCAGTTCCTGAAGTATAGCTTCCTGCCCTCCATAATAAGCGTAAATCTCGTTTAATTCTTTTTCGATTTCTTCTTCCATGATACTGATCCCATTTTTATTGATCTCCTGATCAATTATTTTATTTGTGATAAGCGTGTCGAGTAATCTCAAACCATTCTGATCGACTAAAAATTCATAAAACTCATTTCTACTAATTTTTTCGCCATTCACACTTGCAACTGCCTCTGAATCGTCTTTCGCAGTGGCTGTCGAAATCAAGGATCCAATCAGGATACCCACGATCAGTGCCG
>Ga0334882_1004008_pt1 | contig 12910 bp, 8 predicted proteins | sample GraSluR1_MG_5_FD_207226 | JGI IMG/M metagenome (GOLD analysis project Ga0334882, IMG submission 207226) | Sludge microbial communities from methane-producing bioreactor in Wageningen University, Netherlands - Granular Sludge_15_04-R1 | ecosystem: Engineered > Bioreactor > Anaerobic > Unclassified... | reverse complement strand
GACTGGGCGCGCGTCAGCGCGACGTAAAGTACGCGCAGGTCTTCGCAATCATCCTGATCTTTATCCAGGTGTTTCGCCAATCGGTAGAGCATTGGTGTTGGGTCTAATTTAAAGGTGATCCCAAGCTCGTCCGAAAGAAACGCTTTTGCTTTGCTTGGTGGCTTTCCCCGCCCAGCGTCTGCCAGCACCACCACAGGGTATTCCAATCCTTTGGCTGAATGAATGCTCATGAGACGCACAGAGCCTTCAGCCTCAGCAGAGGCTTCTCCCTCTCTTGCGCCAGCATCATTGATAGTTTCCAACATGTCCAGGAACTCCCGCACGTTAACCGCCTGGCTGAGCTGCGTATCCGACAACAATTTATCCAGGTTTCGCCAAAGGCGTCCACCGGCATTGCTGGCTTCGTCTTCCTGAACCCCAATATCCGCTGTGGCAAGCAAGGCGCGGTAATCGACTTCATCAATCACCTGCTTAAGCAACTCGGCTACTGGCATGCGATCCACCATCGGTAACAGCAAGTTCAAGACTTTTAAAACACGCCTGGCACCGACCTGGTCTTGCTCACTTAATAGGCTCAAGTCTCCCTGCAGGGTTTGCCAATAAGGCTGATTATCCTGACGCAGTTGGAAGAGCGCGCCATCGCTGAGCCCAAAAGCCGGCGACCGAAGCAACCCGGCAAAGGCAAGGTCATCCAGCGGGTCCGCAATGGCCTTCAGGATGTTCAACAGATCCCGAATCTCAGGGCGATCATAGAAGCCCCTGCCAGCAACCGTGACAAAGGGGATGCCCGCGTCTTCAAGCGCTTCTTCATAATAGGGATAGCCAGTCGATGCTCGAAATAGCAGCGCTACCTCGTCCCAGTTTTTAATTTGTCCCTCTTGTTTGAGTTGCTGAAGGCGGGCTGCCAGCGCTTGTCCAGCACGTGGCTTGGCAGTTGCAGCGTCCTCAGCTGCGCCGACGATTAATTCCACATGTGGCGGTTGGACGGGATGCTTCGGGTCCTTCCAATGTGCCACAAGTGGCGTATAGGGCACGTAATACTTTCGTGCTGGGTCATCCTCGGTACCGATAACGTCCGAGAGCAGGTCGCCTGTAGCGTTCAACAGGCCCTCGTGAGCTCGGTATGTGCGGTCCAGGTCGATCAATAAGCCATTTTGCTTGTCGATGCGCTCCTGCTCGTCTCTAAAAACAGTGACATCGGCACGTCGGAAGCGATAAATGGACTGACGCATATCCCCAACCATGAACAGGCAGCCCCGATCGCCAGCCAGGGCATTGACGATGTCACGCTGGCGGGGGTTGGTGTCTTGGTACTCATCGACCATGATGGCATCCAGTTCTTTTTGCCACCGCTCGCGCACTTCGGGGAGCTTTAATAGTCGGTGGGCATAGTCTTCCAGGTCGTCGAAGTCCAGGGCATGTCTTTTATCCAATTGGGCTCGATAGGCCTCGTGGACCCGATCGAAAGCCTCGCGCAGGAGCGGCAACAGCTGTTCATAGATCGCTTCTGCCTCTAACGAGGGCAACTCATCTTTGGAATCCGCGCCATAGGTCAGGGGATTAAGGAAGGCATCGTATCTCTCCCTGAACTCCAGAAAGATTTCCTTTGTAATACAATTCCTATTACCGGACCGTGTCATAAGGTAGGTACGTCGAATTTTATAAAGGTGGAGAGCGCAACTTACAGGATCGTTCTCTTCAAGTGCTCTTTCAGCGAGCGACCAACAACCTAAGAGCTCTCTTACAACATCAGCAAGTTTTTCTCCTGCATCTGCTTGGAGTCGCTGTGGGCTCATCTCTTGCAAATCATTGATCAATTCCATGATCTCGGGCGAGTTCATGCGCTGTCTCAATTCCTTGATCAGGCGTGATTTGTTATCCACCGCGGTTTCAAATGTTTCCAAGGTTTCCAGGCGGTTGTGCAGTAGTTGCTTCAACAATTTAGTCAGGTCACGAACCGGAATTTTGAATAGCAATGGCAGAAAATGTTCTTCCTCAACCAGCCCTGCCAGCGTGTCATCCACCACCTGTGCTCTGATTGCTTTTGCCAGCCCTTCGTCTATCAAGTCAAAACGGGGATCCACTCCGGCTTCCGCGGGATGATTTCGCAAGATCTCGGCACACAGGCTGTGAATAGTGCCGATTCGCGCCGAGTCGATCTGCGTGGAGAGCTCTGACCAATACTGTCGCTCGCCGTCCTCAACAGCCTGCTCCTGCAGTTTCATCAAGGTCGATCGCACGCGGGAACGCATCTCCTGGGCGGCTTTGATCGTGAAGGTGATGGCAGCGATGCGGCGCGGTTTGATCCCCTTGGCTAACAGGCAGGCATAGCGCGCCACCAGCGTGGAAGTTTTGCCGCTGCCAGCCCCGGCCGTGACCACCACATCCCTGGTCGGTTCAGTCGCGGCCTGGCGCTGGTCGTCATTCAATTTGAAGAGCTTCAGAACTTGCTCGGTTAAGGGATCAGTCATTTTTATACACCGCCTCGTATCGCCAGCACCAGGATATTGCGGGGCAGAAATCCGGACATCCATCTTTGGGAGCTTTCGGCGCAAAGTTGCCCGCCTTGGATCCCTCAAGCACGTCCCTGATGTGTTCATTTACCGCCTGGTATGCCGCCTCAGGACCTTTCATCCCCTCATATTCAAAACTGGAAAGTTTCACCGCGCTGGCTTTACCGTCCCTAACGCTCCAGTAAAAGCCTTCCTCAACCTCCCCAAGCCCCAAGGCTTCCTGCGCTGCCTGGGCGTAGATAGGCAGCTGCAAACGAGAACCGTTTAGCAGGTCTATTGGGGACAAATGAGAACTGCCAGATTTGTAATCGATCACGCGCAGCGAGCCTTCCGGATTTTTGTCAAGGCGATCGATCACGCCGTGGATCAGCATGGCGTCACCGTCGATGTCAAGCACCAGGGGTGGGGTACCCTTAATGCCGAACTTCTGTTCAAAGCCTATTGGTTCCCATTCGCGGCTTGAATCTTCCAGTTTTACCAAGGTATTGCGTAAATCATCAAGCAGTTCGGTTTTTTCGACCTCCCAAAGCGCAGAAGGTCGAAAATCGTATTCGCTAGGGGCTGACCCAAATACCTCTTCCGCGACTTCGTCCAGGATATCCAATGGCGGAACACCTTCCTGCTTCACGCGAGTGTAGATCACTTCCAACACGCGGTGATACACGCTGCCCCGCTGCCTTACATCCAGACCCAATTCTGGTGACTCTTTGGGTTCCAGCTTCAGCATGGCATTTACAAGGAACCTGAATGGGCAGGCTTTATAAGTTTCAAGACGAGAAGCACTCCAGGTATAGTCTGAAGAAAACCTTGAAGTAAATTGGTCGCTGAGCGTGGAAATATCACCCTCGAATATCCCCTGTGCCAGCTTGGCACGCCTTGCGTCGAGGATGCGGTGAGCTTTTTGCAGCCCATGCCAACGGCTGGTTAGTTTGGCATCCTGGGAATATTGCAATTTTTGCTGCTGTACCGCCCAGAAAAGCAGTTCCTGGGTAGAGGCCGCTTCAGATTGAGGTCGCGGTTTGGAGGGGTTTACCTTCGCAACGGCATTTTTTGTGAAGAGTTTTCTGATTGACTCCCAGTAAACGGAAGCTTGCCAATTCTCCCCTTCCTCGGTGAGGTAAGGGCGCGTCAGCAGCAGGTGTGTATTAGCACGTGTGAAAGCCTGGTAAAAGGTGCCGGCCTGGTGGCGGCCTATGCGAGGTTCAAGCCCCAAGTCCTCGCGCAGGTCTTCGTCCAGGAAAGGATCGGGGTTTTCAACGATCGGAAACAGCCCTTCCGAAAGACCCAACAAGACCACAGCCTCGTAGCGAGCGCCGCGCGCTTCCACCATTTTTCCGATAAAAACGGCATTCCGGCGAGATTCCCTGGGCTCTTCGACCCGAGTGCCCACCAATGTTCCCTGCAGGTCAGCCAGAAATTGGGCATAATCGACTATCTTCGTGCCAACCACGCTTTCGCTCAGGACCAAGGCTCTCAATGCATCCCCAAGGGAATCGCAAGCTTCGTGGTCACGTTCGCTGCTAATTCTCTCGTAAAAACCTAATCCGTTGAATGTATCTTCAAGCCATTCCACCCACTTGGTTTGCGAGCGGCTGGTGTGAATTTGAGAGAACAAGAGCCAAAAGCGCTCAAAACGTGTCTGTAAAGCGGGCAAATCAATTCCGTCTATGAGTTTCTTGCGCCGTCGTTCTTCGTCCGGGTGTTCTTCAGAGTCCTTTTGCGATCTCCGCAGTCTTGGCCAGGCTTCATTCCATTGCTCCCTGCCTTTGACGATGATCGCCTGCTGGCTGGCATTCTCGAGGTCTTCCAGGTCTTTGGGCTCCAGCCCAAAATCAAAATAAGGAGATCGCAGCGTGTTGAGCAGGCTGCGCGTGGGATAGTCCTCCACCGGCAGCCGCAACAGCGAAAGCAGCGCGAGCACCGCCGGCGATTCGCTTAGCGGGTCAGCCTGCGAGAAGTGCACCTTGATGCCAAATTCATCTGCGGCAGAGCGCAGCAGCGGTTGATACATCTCCATATTGGCAGTGTAGATCGCGCAGCCGCCCAACGGAACCTGCTCGCGGACGTGCAGCTGCTTGATCCAACGCAGGGCTTCGCGCGCCTCATCGGCTTGGGAACGAGCTTCGAGCAGGATTGGCTTTGGCGTGTCCTGCTGCTTGACCTCACCAGACTCCAGTACATGCCGCTGCATGTGCAGGATATTTTCAGGTAATCTAGGTGGGTCGTTGAGTTCGATGATCTTGGGTGATAATGCTTTTTGTAACTCTTTGAGCACAACGATCGAACGCCCATCCACCTGGCGCGTTGAGCTCATCTCGTCGGTAAGCGTAATGAGCAGTTCACCTGCCTGCTGGCCGAGCAGCTTGAGGAATTGCCTTTGGGCTGCGGTGAAGGAGGTGAATCCATCCGCGATCACCAGGCTCAGATGCGAAGCAAGTTCTGGATTGTTTTCGAGAGCTTGGATCGCCATCCAGGCTTGCCCTTCGCCATCCACCCAACCGAGCGTTTCCAGGCGGGCAAGGAAGCGGTCATACAGGGTTGCCAGCTCATGTCGGGCGGGAGAGGCTTCGCGCGTGTACTCCAAGAAGTCTGAGGGTCTCACCATCGCGCTGCGCAATTCGGCGAAGGCATCCCGCAACACAGAGAGGAAGCCTGGCTTATCTTTGATCGCCGCGTAATGCGTCAGCTCGCCGGCTGAATATGCTTCGCGTACGGTTTCCTGGATCAGGCGGTGTGAGAGCGCGGGGGTGATAACCGGCACGAATGAGCCGTGTGTTTCTAATATCTCCTGGTAGAAGTTGCGGAATCCCCCAACTCTGATGCCCATGCTGCCACCTGCTTCAGCCAGCCGATATTTGAAGTACGCCGCCTTTTGCGGGTTAGGCGCCACCACCCACACCGGGACTAGCGGATGCTCTTTGTGGACCGCCAGAATGCGATTGATACAGGCAGCGGTCTTACCTGAAGCTGGTGGAGCGATGATGAGGTTAGTTGTCATAATTTTTTCCTGAAAGCAATACCTTTCCTTGATTCAACAGCGTAGTTATGTATACATTTCACCAAGAAAGATGGTAGAGTTCATGGTTATAGAAGCATTGACTATCAAAAGTACACCGTGAACCAGTCCACACCAGTGTCCTGGCCGTATTCATTGATGATGCCAGTACGCACATACACCCCCGACTTGGGGTTGAACATGGATATAAAATGGTACTTTTGGTCAATGATCTTTTGATTCACGCTTTTTCACCTTCGATTGTGCTATTCCTCATCCTAATCATCATCATTATCATCAACATAAGGGAATTCATCCGGGTCAAAATCCAGGGTGGTGCCAGCTATGAGCAGGTCGTCATCCCGCCGGCATTCGTAGCCTAACTTTTCCAACGCAGCCATAATCTCATCCATCTGCTTTTCATCCAACACCAGGATGTCTCCATCGGGAACGTTAATATCCATGGCGGAGTAGCTCATCTTGCGGCCAAACTTGGCTTGAATCTCCTTCGGCATCCACTCCGACATCTCTATCTCTGGATAAGCTGGCAGGGCATCATATGTCACGACGTCATTGGGGGTGAAAGGTGTCTCTGAGGGTATATCGTAGGGAGCATAATGGCCATCTTCGGGTTCGTCTGGACCTCCGTAAAAGGCTGAGTTGACCAAGTAGAATTCGTACATCTCCTGCGACACCAGCGACTTGAACTCCCCCCAGGTCTTGGCAGTCAGCAAAGCCTTGTTGCTCTCTGCCAGCTCCTTCGCCCTGCTTTCGGGCACAAACAGTAACCCTAAGTTGGTTATTCCGTAAATGATGGTCTTTTCTTGCATACCTTTCCTCCTGTGTTGTGTAAGTAAAGGCTCTGTCGGGCTAATTAACGATGTATGGTCTTAAGGCTCGCTCCAGTCTTATCATTGCGTCGACAAGCTTGTCCAGGAATTCATCCCAGGTTTCTATGTTTCTCAAATGATAACCAGTTACAGTGAAACGAATATAGCTTGATTTCTGCTCAGGTAACAAATGCCATTCCAATGGTTCACCAAACGCCTCTTCAATTTCGGTTTTATATCCAAACAGGCGCATGAATTCGGCTTTATTCCATTCAGCATTCCCGTTGTCAATGTAGAGGTTTACAATACCCCGATCCAGCACAACAATGTAGCCATAGCTTAAGCCTCTTTTTCCAGCATTCACACTGAAATTGTTATGAATTCCCAATGATGCCTTTGCATGAAGTGGGGTCTTGGCATTCGCTCGCTCGAGGAGTTGTCTCAGAAATTCTCGGACGATTATCGACATTTTTGCCTTAGCGACAGCTTGCCTTTTTTCAATATCCGTAGCTGGATGATCAGGGAGGGTATCGGTCTGGATCTTGGCTTTCTTGATGATATTGAAAACCATGAAGATCGCAAAAAACTCATCCATTCTTTGTTGACAAATTATCTGGTCGAAATTTTGCCAATAGAGCCGTTGTTTTACTTCCTGGCCTTGGAATTGAACCACTTTGAGCTGAAGTCCATCGGTGAAGATTGCCCAATCTACATGGTGGAAACTTGTGGCATACAACATGAAGGTTTCCCACGGTAACCCTGGAAGAAGGTTTTCCAGGCTCTCACCCGGTTGGATAAAAACTGCCAATGCCTTTGGGGACTGATCACCTTCCCCATAACCTAAAATGTGGATTAGGGGATGCTTTGTTTCAACGGAGAAACCTATCGCCTGTAAACTCTGCTTGATATATTTGTCCCAATCTGGAGTGTTGGGTTGATAACGACCTCTGGATTGTTTTATTGTTTCCAGGAAGGCTTGAACTTCTTCAAAAGATTCTGTATGTAGAAATTGATTACTCATAGTAATGTCTTTCCTCCCGCAAATTGATGCGTTAATTCTATCATTCAGAATCGCAATTGACGCCGTAGCGGTCGGATAGCTTTTTGACTGCCTTTGCAACGTCTTCCCTGAGCTTGTCGGGTTTCTGCACTTCAGCGTCATCCGCGAATTGCAGCACCCAGTTGCGAACCTCCACCAGCCCGCCGGTCTTCAGATGCAGAACGAGGCTGCCACCCGGCTGCTCTTCGATCGTTTGGCTGGGGTGCCACTTGCGCTCCCGGATGAACTGGGCCTTATTGGAATTGAACCAGATCGAGACCTCCTCAGGCTCATCACCTGCAAACAGTTGGAATCCGCTGCTTATCCAATCTTCAGCAGAAAAATTCTCATCTCGCTCAAACTTTTCCTTCAGTATTTTCTTCTCCTGGATTCGCCCAACCAAAAAGAGACGGATATCATTTCTAAAAGTATCGAAGGCGATCAAAAACCAATCCCCCTGGAAGTTGTGAAGGTGATAAGGGAAGACCACTCTTTCAGAGAATACCCCTCTATTTGCAGAAAAGTAACGCATCCAAACCTTTTGACGATTGAGGATGGCCTGATGCAAATCAATCAAGATTTGAGTATCGAAATTGATGGTGTTGAACTTAGAAAAGGTGTAGTGGGAACGCAGCTCATTTATTTCCACACTGACTGATCCCTTTATGGCTTTAGAGATTTTATCCACAGCGGAGCGGAGTGGTGACTCAAGGTCAGTTCCGATGTAGCGCTTAGCAATCTCCAGAGAGAGAAAGAAAGCCATCAACTCACCTTGAGTCACATATATCCCCGGCAGTGACCACGTCTTGTCGGTGTAAAACCAACCGCCCCTCTCCCGGTCGAACTCTATAGGAGCCCCCAAGCGATAAATCATGAAACTGCGGTCATTGAAAATCACCCGCCTGCTGACCTCCAGGGATTCCGCCAGCTTTTCCGCGTTCGGGTATGCCCCCTCCCGAATGCGCCTGTCAATTTCCATGATTCGTTCCAACTGCTGCCGTTGTGACATGGCCACCTGCCTTTACTGTAAGTGAGTGTACCAAACCCCAGTGCACCCAGTGTGCACTGGGGGAATTAGTTATGATTTTACTTGGAATATTGATATATTTGTTTTAGATATGTGAATCTCTCTATTCCATCGAAAATTCAGAGTTTGAGACCTCGTCGGTCAGAGAGTTGCAGCTTCGTGAATAGTTTGTTTATAATAATAATTAACAATTACTAATTTTTAATCCTTTCAAGGAAGGCCAACCTAATACAAGAGTAAGATTGTGGAGCCGAAACAATTCCTCTGCAAAAATTTTGTCAAGGGCGGAATTACTCGTCGATTATATCTAAAAGAGCAACTGAAGTTTGCGTGGCTCATCGGAACCAGCGTACACAGAGTTCGCGAAATCGATGAACCCGGAGGTCAAAGGTAACGATTCCAGGTTCCACCCTCATAACCCGGAGGTCAGCCGTTTATCCTGCTTCGTGGGCACAGGCGAATACCCACAGGGGGTACTATGTCGGCTCCCCGCTACTAAATTCCAGACGACCAGAAATGGTCGTTTTGCTTTAAGAGGCTTCATCTTGCTTCTTGGTACAGGTCAATTTGATAAGTCAGGAATTTCGACGCCTCTCACATTTGAGAATTTTGTATCCAACAATTCAAGGCAATAAAGTGGAAACCTGGAATTCGGTAAATTATGTTCACGAGTGTAGTTACATCGTCCAAAGTAGTAAAAACCTGTTTCTTGATCTATCCGAACAAACAACACGAGTTCTTTTCGCGTGAATTGGTGTTGAGTAATTTCTAGATCCAAATCTTGACTATTTGCCGAGTACAAGAATTCGGTATCTGAAATTTTCCTGTTAAAATATCCCGCCCAATTATTGATTGTCGAGAAAAACATTATTGTCGAATAATTCTGTGGTTTGTAAACTCCTCTTACTATATCGGCATTAAATGGAATATTCAATAAATCGCACAGCTGACCCCTTGTGTAATTTTCGCAAATATCGAGCTCATCAGAGAAGTAAGGCATCTCGATCCTCCCAATAAACCTGCAGTAAGCGTTGATTGATTAATCTTGTGCTAACAGTTTTAATATTTCTACTGAAATTATATATCAGTAGCGCCTGGGAAGGACTTTACTTGCGACTTCCCAGGCTCTACAGGTTGGGTGCGGTTGATTTATCCGTTCAGTTGGTTGAAAGGATTGACCATATTGAATGAGTTTTGATTAAGTCTTCGCTCTTTTTAATGCTGATCCTTTTGTCCAATACGTCCAAATTTGTGTTTTCAAGCAATATTGCGATTGGGCAAATGAGATTTTCCGGCTAAATCTTATCCGAATTTTGCTTACTGAGTAACCCCCAGGTAAGCTTCGATGACCATAGGATTCTGCAGTACTTCCTGGGCGTCGCCCTCCAGCACAATCTTGCCAGTTTCAAGGACATAGGCTCGGTGAGCGATCACTAGCGCCATCTGGGCGTTCTGTTCAACCAGGATGACGCTCGTACCCGATTGATTGATGCTCTGGATAATATCGAAAATCTGCTCAACCAAAACAGGCGAAAGACCCATGGAAGGTTCATCCAACAGGATCAGCTTTGGGCTGGCCATCAAACCGCGGGCAATCGCCAGCATCTGTTGTTCACCTCCCGAAAGGGTGCCACCCAGTTGTTTGGAACGTTTGCCCAGGATGGGGAATTTGGCAAACATTTCTTCGACTTTATCAGCTATCAGCTTTTTGTCTGTGACGGTGAAGGCCCCCATTTCAAGGTTTTCCATCACGGTCATGGCAGCAAAGATCTTACGACCCTCAGGTACTTGCACGATGCCTTTGCGCACAATTTTTTGTGGCTCGAGATTGGTAATATCCTCGTCCAGGTATTCCACCTTCCCTTTTACTGCAGGCAGTAAACCGGAAATGGTGTTAAGCAAGGTGGATTTACCCGCGCCATTCGCCCCGATCAGCGTGACGATCTCACCTTCCTGCAAGTTAAAACTAACGCCTTGCAAAGCGTGGATTGCGCCATAATGGACATTAAGGTCATTGACTTTGAGCATAGTTTAGCCTTTGTTTTTTGTATTTTTCAGAAAGAGCCGCTCCACCAGGACCGAGGTAAGCTTCAATAACCCTGGGATTAGCCTGAATCTCAGCCGCGTTTCCTTCAGCAATTTTCGTGCCATAATCCAACACGCTGATCCGATCCGAGATACCCATAACGACCTTCATATCATGTTCGATCAGGATAATCGTAATTCCCAACTCATCACGCAAGCGCTTGATGAAATGGGTAGCTTCAGCGGTTTCGTTCATGTTCATGCCGGCGGTGGGTTCATCCAACAGCAGCAGTTTCGGTTGGTTTGCCAAAGCCCGCCCAATCTCTAATCTTCGCTGGAGACCGTATGGCAAGTTCTTGGCAAGAAAATCGCCATAACCTTTCAAACCGACGTAATCCAACAGGCGCAGAGCCTCTTTGATTGATCCGCCTTCTTCCTTCTGGAAGCGTTTGGTATGGATTATGGCGTCAAGCCAGTTAGTTTTCAAATTGGGGTGCAGACCGATCAAAATATTCTCAACCGCCGTCAGATTGCTGAAAAGGCGGATATTTTGATAGGTGCGCGAGATCCCCAACCAGGCAACCAGATTTGTCGAGAGACCTTGGATAGGGTCACCATAAAACAAGATCTCACCTTGTTCAGGGATATAAAAACCTGAAATACAGTTGAACAGCGTGGTCTTGCCTGCTCCGTTTGGACCAATGATGCTGTAAATGTACTTTTCGGGTACTTCAAGGTCAACCTGGTTGACCGCAGTCAAACCTCCGAAGATCTTACTGACATTCTTTACCTGGATGATTGGGTCAGCCATTTGGACCTCCTTCTCCAGGCGCAGCGTCCCCTTTTTGCTTACTACCTTCATCTTTCTCTATGTTGGGGCGGGTAGCCGGCCACAATCCTTCAGGACGCGATAGCATCATGAACACCAACAAACCACCGAACACCAACAAGCGGTAGTTTTCTATTTCTCTGAGAATTTCAGGAAGTCCTTTTAAGGTAAAAGCACCCAGAATGATGCCAGGAATACTATTGACGCCACCGACAATCAGAATGCTTAGGATGTTCATAGAAACCATCAGCTGATGGTCGTTTGGTCCAGTAAACTGGTTACGAGCCGCAAAAATACCGCCGGCAAGACCAGCAAAAGCAGCTCCTAAGCACAATGCCAGCAATTTATTTGTCATTATGTTGACACCCGTTGCTTGAGCAACCTTGGTGTCTTCTTTAATTGCCAACCACGCTCGTCCGGTCCTGGACCTTTCAAGCCGTTTATATATAAAAATAGCCAGAACCATCACGACCAAGATGATATAGGTGTAGTCAATATCGCTGGAAAATGACTGCCCGAAAAGGGTTGGTCCCTTGATGTCCTGGATGCCGCGCGGACCTCCAGTGAACGACGTTAAGAGGTCAGATTTCAAAAGGATGCGAATAATTTCGCCAAATCCAAGCGTCACGATGGCGAGGTAATCGCCGCGCATGCCCATAACTGGCAAGCCCAAAAGAACTGCCGCCACCACTGCCATTAGTATGCCAATCAGGAGAGAAGGCCAAAATCCAAGCATGATTCCATGGGGTAATGGCGCATTTAATAAGGCCACACTGTAAGCACCCATGGCGAAAAAGGCTGCAAAACCAAGCATCAGCTGACCGGACAGACCTACAATGATATTCAGTCCAATTCCCAGGATGACGTACAAGCCAACCAGACCCACAACGTAATTATTGTAAGAGCCCCAAACACGCGGCAAGAAAAACGCCATCAAACCAAAAATCAGGAAAAGCAAAAATTTTCCGTACTTTTTAATCCAATCTGGTGTGTTTGCCTGAACTTTCGTCTGCAAACCCCGGTAGCCGGATATCACACTCGTAAACAAACGTGAGGCTATCTCAGATTTGAGCAAGATCTTCATCAGACTTCCCAGTAGACTCGCAACGGTAAATAGACCCAGGTGCAAGAGTGGGCTGATCGCTCCCTTATCAAAAAGAAAGAGCCGGATACTTCCGGGGGCAAGTGCAGCCAGATAGGTACGGACATCCGTGCCAGTTACAATCAGTTGATTTAATATTAAGTCGAACAATCCAATCACAACCCCCAGAGTTAACCCGGCAATGAGGGCTTGGAACAGTTTAGTGGTTGGTTTTACATCGTTGGACGAGGCAGACCATCCAACAAACATACCAAAAAGAGTTAGGAACAAAACCATAAAACGTACATCCGGTAAGCCCCCACGGATGACATTCGCACCAAACAACTTGCTTAACATGGTCGCTACCATGACATCAAGATCGATCAGAACGAAAATGATCATCACGATTCCGAATGTAAGTCCTCTTCTCAAACTGGGACTAACAAGGTTCTTGTTCATACCTTTTCCTCCGAGAGAACCTCACCCAAAATACCGGAAGGTCTGAAAATAAGAATGATGATCAGGATTACAAAAGCCAAAACATCTTTTAGCTGATAGCTAATCCCCAGGG
>Ga0334882_1004007_pt1 | contig 12914 bp, 13 predicted proteins | sample GraSluR1_MG_5_FD_207226 | JGI IMG/M metagenome (GOLD analysis project Ga0334882, IMG submission 207226) | Sludge microbial communities from methane-producing bioreactor in Wageningen University, Netherlands - Granular Sludge_15_04-R1 | ecosystem: Engineered > Bioreactor > Anaerobic >... | reverse complement strand
TTCTAACAGGATTTACGACAACTGAAACAGGTAGGATATAGGAGGGATTTTTAATGAAAAAATTTATATTAATAATATTAAGTTTAGTACTGATTTTAGTACCAGTAAAGGAATCTAAAGCATTATATACTGCTAATGTAGAAAGTCTTGTAGAAACTGTTAATATTCTTCAAAATAATGATATATTCACTGCTGGGCGTGATGGTAAGTATGCAATAATTTCTGACACAGGAACAACCAAAGTTTCAGGTACATGGATACATGGTAGTGATTCAAGAATAAAAACCAGTATAGAATTGAATAACGGCAACATTTTTATTGGAGGATATGAAGGTAAGTGGCAAATAATAAATACCAGTGGAGCAAATATAGCTAATGGTGAGTGGTCAGCAGGTTCTGATTTTGACATTAAAGGATGTGAATTATTTGGTAATGGAAATATATTTATACATGGAGGAGCGAGATATAGTAGCACAGTAACAAAAATAACAATACTAAATACTAATGGAACTTCTGTATACAATAAATCATTAAGTTTTACAATTGCTAATGCTTGTGAAAGTTTAACGAATGGTAATATATTTTTCGGAGGATCACATGGTAGGTATGTTATTATAACTGCTACTGGTACCCTTGTAAAAAATACTAGCTGGGCTTATTCAGGAGCTGATATATCTGATGCTACTATACTAGATAATGGTAATATAGCTATTGTCGGAGATGGTTACTATCAAATAATGACTAATACAGGAGTAAATGTGTCAAATGGAACAAATAATTCAGGTGGGAGTACAATAAAAAATATTGGTAATAATATGATACTATCTCATGGTACCACGAGTGGCAGTCCTTACTATCGTTTTATAGACTATGACTTTAACTCTATCTCAAATGTAGCAATAGATTCAGGATATGAAATTGAAGGAATAAAAAATTCAGCAATACTAGGTAATGGCAATATTTTATTAATTTGGGGAAAAAATTATGCAATTGTAAATCGTGAAAATATAGTTTTAGCTAAAGGCAGTACGGGATTCACAACATTATATGCTTATTTAGATGCAAATGAAGATATATTTGTTTTAAGCGGTTATAGTTCATCTGCTGGGTACTCTATAAAAATAAAACAAGTTGTAGATTTAATAACAGATTTATCCATAGATAATGTAACAGCAAACACTATAGAGGTTAGTTATAATCACAATCCTCCAGATATAAAATATGTAACTAGAATATCTTTATTTAATGAAAATAGTTGGTCTACTTCTAATACTAATGCTACAAGTAAGACTTTTACAGGTTTAATACCTGATAGTTATTACAAAATAAATGTTCAACCAAGAATTAGTTCAAATAGTATTTGGTATGATATTAATGAATATACAATACCTGCTCTACCGTCAGAAATAAACACTCCTCACATAACACAAGACACTATAAATTTATTCTGGAGTAATCGTGATAATCCTGTTGATAGTAATTATACTTTACAGAGAAAACTATCGTCAGATACTTGGGGTGGACCTTCAAATGTAGATTTAATAACAGCTACCAATATCAGTCAATATGAAGATACTGGTTTAATACAAGACGAACAGTATACTTACAGAATAAGAGTTAATGCTAAAAATGGAAATTATTACTATTCAGCAGATTATGAAACATTCACAACAGCAGACCCAGCAGTAGCAGCCGCTGAAGCGGCTAGGAGTATGGCTGAAGCAGCTGCCCAAGCAGCAGATCAAGCTAGAGATGCAACAATAGAATCAAGACAATATTCATTGGAAGCTAGAGATTCTGCTATTGCTACTTATGAATTGGTTGAAGGATTGAATTTAGACGCTAGACTTACCAGTATAGAAAACGGCAGCAATGTACCCCCTATGATTAAATCAGTTAAGACGATGAATAATGCTACTCTTACCAGAACAGGGGATATTACAATAGTAATCAATGCAATTAATGGTAAGTATTATCGAGCCGGACTATCCAGCGGAGCTGGCGAATGGACCGAAAGCAATACTGTAACTATAACCGGACTTAACACAGGAGTAAATACTATCCACGTACAGGTGAAAAACACCGGTGAGTTGACAGATACTTATACTTTGTGTGTATTCTATATGCCATAATGTTTTACCAAATCTAGGCCCTGGGTTAAATACCCGGGGCTTTTTTTATGGCCAGAATTAAAGCGAAAGGAGTTAATGTATGGCAAAAAAACCTACTAGAAAGCAAAGTATTTTAATGGGTAAAAGCGGGTTAAGACCTGAGAATTGGCTGGTTATCAAAAATCCGGTTGGAATGTTGTATATAAGACATCGCAAAACCGGAACCTTGAAGGTGATCAAAAAACCAATATTAAACAAGGGGGGAGGATAAAAGATGGCAAGTATGTCACAACCAATAGTTAATCATAATGAAAAACAGATGTGTTTACATTTTTTAAATCGGCTCAAACATTACGATTTGGACACGTATTTACACAGCTGCAGGGTAGCCAAACTATCACTCATGATTGGAAAAAGGTTCGTCTTTGATGAGTTAATCATTAAGAATATTTATTATGCGGCACTTTTCCATGACATAGGGAAAATAAAAATACCTAAACACATTTTGTATAAAACTACCCGGCTAAATAATGCTGAGTGGGCCATAATTAAGAAACATTCTCTATATGGGGCAGAACTTCTTAAAGAATATCCATCAGAAGCGATTACTACAGATTTAATAAACAGCGTCTATCACCATCACGAGCGTTTTAATGGGTATGGTTATCCTAACGGACTGCGGGGAGACAACATTCCTCTAAACGCTCGCATAATAAGCGTTGCCGATGCCTTGGATGCAATGATTAACCCCAGACCTTATCGGAATACTCCCTTATCCTATGACGAAGCTATAGGAGAATTACAAGTACACGCTGGTACACAATTCGATCCTTATGTTATTAAGAAGGTCGGTTGTATGCAATAAAATCTCAAAAGGAGGAAAGAAATTATGTTTAAAGTTGGATTGGATATTGGCTACGGCCACACCAAAGTAGTTGCAGAGGATGGAAAAAGAATTATATTTCCATCCATCGCTAAGAAAGGGGAAGCTATTGACCTAGATAACCTGCTGGGAGCCAAAGAGGACTATATCATAAATATTAATGAAACCACATGGTATGTCGGAGAAATGGCTCGGAAAGAAAGCTCGTTTGCTACCAGAGCATTTGATCAGGCTGATAGGTATAACGATGAAGCTTTCCAGGCAATGCTCTCTACGGCTTTGTCATTAGCCACGCAGGGAACAGAACAGGATGTAATGTTAGTTACTGGACTTCCGTTATCAATTTACGAAACTTCCCAAAAGGAGTTTAGCCGCTTTTTGAAAGGCTTTTCGGCTCATACGGAGTTGAATGGAACCAGCAAAGAAGTGAAAGTTAAGGATGCTATTGTTTTTCCCCAGGCAGGCGGAATCTTCTTTAGCCCTTCCTGTACGGATATAAAGAATAACCTGCCAGAAAACAGCCTTATTACAGTTATTGATATCGGATACCGGACAACCGACTGTGCGACATTCAATTATAATAAAGGGTCCTTTCAATTCTTAATTGAGAACAGTTTTACCCTGGATGTAGGAATGTCCAGCGTATTCAGGCCTTTAAGCCGGACAATTGCAAAAAAGATCGGTGTTATTGATATAAGCCTGGAAGATAGCGAAGCTGTATTCCATAAAGGTTTTTGTTTTAAAAGTAATCAGCCGATTTATATGTCGGATGATATTATCCAGCTTAAAAAGTCTATTGCAAACAATATTAATGAAGGCTATCGGAGTAACGCAGGGCAGGGAGCCAAGATTAAGAACATCGTTTTAGCTGGTGGAGGCAGCATAGCTTTAAAGGATGAACTGCTTAACATCTTCCCTGAAGCGATTTCTGTTGCTGATACCCAGATGGCCAATGCTTTAGGATTTTTATCTATAGCACATAGGTTCGATTTATAGAGTTAATGCAGCACACGCTCAAGCCTTGATGTTAGGGCTTTTTCAGGGCATTGCAGCACACAACAAAAAGCAGTACCTAAATAATCATATGAAATGCAGCACAAAAACTTATTTTGGGATACTAATGCAGCACTCGCTCACGCCTTGGTATATGGGTATTCAAGAGGTACTGCAGCACACATTATTTTGCAGCACACGGCAAAAAGATAAATGCAGCACTCGATGCTCTGCGGATGCCTACATATCAGTGGTTTATCGAGTGCTGCAGGGTAGATGTTAGCTTATTTCAGTACCCTGGGTACAACAAGAATTTCAGGAGGGTATTATGGAAAGAAGTACAGTACGCGTGGTTCTATACTTTTCCAAAGATCATCCTATTGCAAAATACCGAAGCAAGGAGCGCAATAAGGTCGCAAAGGATTGGATAGAACAGGCTTTATCTTTAGAAAAATCATTAAAAGAAATACAAATGGATGTTAAATCTATTAAAGACATATTGAATAATGGGGTATATCAGGCATCTGTACCAATATCAGAACATTCTACAAACGCTGAGTTATCGACTGCAGACATTGATTTAATAGATCAGATGTTAGGTTTTAAGTAAGGAGGATATATTTTTTTATGAACAAAAATGAGCTGATCGACACCATTGCTACACAGTTGAATAAAAGCAAGCAAGAAACTGAAGCTTTCTTAAACACTTTTATTGATGTGGTCAGTAATGAAACGGCACAAGGAAACAAAGTCCAATTAACCGGCTTTGGGACATTTGATAGGAGATATAAAGCTCCCAGGACGGGGAGAAACCCGAAGACAGGTGAGTCACTACTTATACCTGCCAAATATCTCCCTGTTTTTAAGGCAGGTAAAGCATTTAAAGAACTATGTAGTTGAATACTTTTTTTATGAAGAGGAGGTGATATTACTTAAAGATGATGTAAACTATGTATAAATCTCAAATTTAAGGAGGAAAGAATAACTATGAGTTATGTAATTGGAGAAATTGTAAAAGGCAGGATTATTGCAGTCACACCCGAAGAAGATCAGGTAATGTTGACTGTTAATTTATCAGAGAAGCATAATGCCTTATTACCCGCATCTGAAGTTAGTATAGAGGATATACAGAGCAGCAGCAACCTACGGGCAACTGCTCGTAGATTGGTTGGCCGGCCTATAGTGGGGAAAATAACCAATACCGATCCTTTAACTATATCGAACAAACAGGCGATTGAGGAACTTGAACAGGTGGATAAATTGGAAATCGGGCAGGTATTCGATGGCATTGTGATCAGTGTAAATGAAACAGAAGCTAAAATAGAATACAACTCCCATTTATTAACCCTTCTTCCACAGGAAGAGATGGGTATTATGCCCGGCACCAACCTTAAAATGATACTTAAATACGGACAGAAATTGCGGGTTGAAGTTGTTGATGTGAAGGATGGTAAATACATCGTTTCCCATAAAAATTTCTTACAGGATAAGAATGAATGGGAAGAACGGATCAATAAATACCAAATCAAAGGCCATTATCTTGGTATAGTAACCAACTTCATTAAAAACGGAGTATTCATTAACCTGGAACCAGGTATAGATGTGCTGTGTTCACCGCAGCCGGAATGGTTTGAACTCAAACGTGGTGACGAGGTAATCGTTGAAATTACCGACAAAAACTCCAAAATTAAAGGGATTGTCACTGGTAAAGCCTTTTAATAGTCCAGAAAAGCCGCCGAAAGGCGGCTTTATCTATTTGTGAGGTGATTTTAATGAAACTAAACGATATTACTCTTTTAGACAAAGAGGTTATTAAGGAATTTACAAACCTTAATATGGAGCAAAAAGAGTACCTATACGGCATGGTTGAGAAAATGTACCATAGTTTTGGTCAATTAGTGGTCTATGACTATCTGGACAGTCCCGAATATATTGCTCAGAATTGGGCAATGGCAGACGATGAAAACCCCGGTATGGTGGAAACACAAATATTAGATAATCCATACCGGATACATATATTCGTCAATCAGATACCAGAGCATATCAGGGCATATAAACGCTCGAAATTCTCGAAGGAAATTGGATTTCCCAAAGAACGGCAACGGTGGTTTTTATTAATGAAAACCGCTTTTCGAGAACTCAAAAAACAGGGCGTAAAACCCTTTGGGGAAGAAAAAGCTGTGGCTATGTATAAATTCCATTTTCTTAAAAAAACAGATTCTGATAATTATACGGTCAGCCAAATAAATAATACTTTTCGAGATGTAGGTTTAATAAAAGACGACAATATTTATTATCTAGCAACCTACTGTGATGGGGTAGTAAATCCTAACAAACCAGGTGTAGAAATCACCCTTTTAAAAGAGACGGATTTTGGCATATATTACCATAATTTAACTCGAAATTATGGGGTCAATAACCCCGAAACTGGTAGCGACACCCTTACTGATTTAAAACCCTTATAAATTAACGGTTTTTTATCAAAAACCATTTAACAAATCAGAGAAAATCCATTATTCCAAATCAGTAAATTAGGCATGGAGCTTTATGTAGCCGCATTTTGAGGGCAAAAAATAAAGATTTTACATGATTTGTGGTTATAAAAGCCTTCAAATCAGAAGGTAACTGTTTTATTTTTGCTGTTTTTGACACCTGTTAAACCTTAGATACACCAGTGATAGAAGTAGATGTTCCGTAAATAAAACAAGCACTGTGGGCTCGTTCTGTAGTTGCGAGCACATGACATCCTCCACATCACCAGACGTGGTCAAACGATAACAAGGAACTAGGACTAATTTCAATAAAAATTTAAGTAGAATGAAAGGAGAGATACGATGGCAAGAACATGGTCAAAACAAGAGGGTGATTTAAGAATGCTAGAGGCATTATACAAATATAAATATTTGAGGGGGAAAGTATTAACTAAAATATCAGGATATGGAGAACGCAAAGGACATGACAGGATATCAGCATTAAAACGACAGGGGCTGATAATTAGCGAGGCATATGTTAAGCAGGAAAAGGCAGACACCAGGGTAGTTAATAAAAAAGTTGCTGCAATATATTATTTGACAAGCAAGGGGTTAGTGACTATAAAAACCATCTTGGGAGAAACGATAAACGGAGAAGAGAGGGGTAGGAAACCCAGTGAGGAAGAAAAAGAACGAGTATATCGAGTAAGCTTGCTTCTTGAAGGTTTAATCGACATATATAATACCTTTTCAGCCCCTGCAGGGTATAAAAACCAGCAAGACATACCGAATTTTGTTCCAATCGGCATAGTTAATGGCAACACCCTTATTTTCTTTGATAAGCCTAATAAAAGCCGTAACATGATTCCCAAAATACTGACTGAATGCCACCGGTTACAGGAACGGATAGGTGGTATCAACACGCTAATCCTAACAACAGATGAGCGAAGGCGCAATAATTTTGTAGGTTACAGCATCGAACACTATGGGCAAACCGAGCGTATACTCGCCCAGGATGATTACACAGGCATAAGATACCTGTTAGACCCCAACCAGAACTTCAAGAACCTATTTGTGAACAAAGAAATCCAGATAGAAGAACTGGACAAGCCATATGATGGCTGCTCTTATATCATAGACGGAGAGTTAGCAAACATATATGACGTAGTAGGTATGCCAGCTAAGATCCTTCGCAGGGTAAAACGAACCAATGGCAAAGTTTATATATTGGTAAGTAACGACAAGGAAAGAAAAACACTTTATAAGCACTACCCCGAATACCAGAACAACGAAAACATCGTAGTGTACGAAGCGGGCAGGGAAGTATTACTGACCCCGAACGTTTTTATGGTATTAGATGAACCCCCGCAGGGTGAAGATAAATGGGCAAAAGCACTTCGGGACTTTGCATATCAAAACACAGGGAGGGATGAGGTATCGCTTTAAAATCGAATTGGAGCCAAGTACTAAACCTAATGTTGTTAATAGCCGCTGCCATACTATTTACGATAAGTATAATTAAACTAACCCCCATATCGCCTATATGGTTAATCGTATTATTACTGGGAGCCGTGATAAACACGATAGTGTTAAAGCAGATAAAAACATTAGGAACCATAGCAATTGTTGTAATAGCAGTATACACCGCACCAATGCTAGTGGCAGGGTACACCAACCTATCACCGCAACTACAATCATCCGGAGAAATAATTGCTCGGATTTACTGCATAGCCTTATTGTTAGGAGCAGTTATATTAAATGTGTATTACAAGGGCCAGGGTGATACAGTATTAAACAGCATAAACCTATCACTACCGCAAATATCAAAAAGCATATTAGACAGTGATGAAATAACCCATCCCCCGGTGGAAATATGCCATAAAGTTAATAACCCACTACAGAAGATAGAAATAAGCGGCAAAGACAGATACTTACATACACTGTTAATAGGGTCAACCGGCACAGGTAAAACATCAGCCGTATTACAGCCAACCGTCTGGCAGGATTTATTAAGTTACAAGCGAGGGCAGCAGTTAGGGATAACCGTAGTAGCCCCAGACGCAGAATTTTGTCACATGGTAAGGGACTGGTGCAAAACATTAGGAATACCATACGCAATAATCGACCTGGACGATCCCAACACCAGCAGATTTAATCCGTTGGAAGGTGATCCAATTATCGTAGCGGAAATAATGAGAACCGTATTAAGAGCAACTTTTGGGGAGCAGGAAGCCTTCTTTGCCCAGGCGCAGGAATTACATGCTAAGAACACCATGATGCTATTAAAACGATTAAAAGGGAATAATCTTACCCTGCTTGATGTTTACAACTCCTTAATGGACATAGAAGGAGTACAGAATGACGTAGACGAATACATCAGATTATACGGAACGGACATAGTAACCACCTACTTCCAGAAAGAGGCATTCGGCAAGAACAGGGATAAACTGCATCAATTTGCGATGGGGTTAAGGATGCAGATATCAGACTTACTGTCCAATGATACGATATATAACGTACTGGTAGGCAAATCAGACATAGACCTAGACCATCATATGAACGAAGGCGGCGTGTTATTAGTTAATACAGCATTGGGCAAGATGGGGCATATGAGCAGAACCTTCGGGCAATTTCTAATAATGCACATCCAGAATGCAGTTTTCAGAAGGCCGGGAACCGAGTTTACGCGCATACCCCATTACCTGTATATAGACGAACTGCCGGTATATTTCAATCCAGAGTTAGAGAACCTCTTGAATATGGGAAGGAAATACCGTTGTGCTTGCACATTCACCATCCAGGGTCCATCACAGTTAGAGAAAGGCAAGCTAGGGCAGGCTATGCGAGAAATAATCATCAACGGCTGCCGAAATAAAATAGTAATCGGCATCGAATCATCAAAAGATGCCAAATTATTATCAGAATTACTGGGCGAGAACAAAGACAAAGAAGTACGCATTACCAAAAAGCGTTTTAGCGTACTACCCGAATCATATTCTGAAACCGATAAAGATATTAAGAGGTTTACTTACACCGATATATTAGAGATACCACCATGGCATGGGCTAGTCAAAGTAGTCCATGAAGGCCGGAACTCCGAACCGGTATTAGGTAAATTTGAAGAACCGTGGAATTTCCAAGAACGAGTAGAAAAAGAGATTGCAAAATTTGAAAAGCATCAAATTATCCAGCAAGGTGTTTACCGCGCAGGGTAAGAAAACTATAATTTAACAAGGGAGTGAGAAAAAATGATTAACAATTACAACGTAATCGAAATGATAAAAAGAGATCCAGAACCATATGAAAACGAACTACCTAAATGGGGCCGGCCGATATTGGAATTTGTAGGCAAGCACTATTTTTTAGAAGCCGATCAAATAATCCAGAACCTATTTGGCAGCGGCAACAGGAACGCCAGGAAAAAGCTATTCGAATTATCTCAAAAAGATTATCTGGTAAGATACGAGTTATTTTGCGAAGATAAAGAAGCCCCTATAATTGGTTACAGCTTAAGTGAAAAGGGAGCCAGGGTAACCCGGTATATTCCACCACGTTTAAGTATCAACCGGGCGCAGGAATACATAATAGCCAACGAATTTTACTTCATGCGTGGACATTTACTGGACGGTTGGAAACTATTAAGCGGGTCGCAGCTATTAATAGCAGAATTACTGATTGAGGGACAGAAGTTTGGTTTATGGCCCCCCCGAGAAGAAGATACCAGGATAAAATCATTACTTACAGAAAGTATGGGATTGCAGGGTATAATAATCATAGCCCCAGACGAAACAGCCCTAACCATAATCTCAGCCAGGGTAGAAGCGTTAAAGCTTAACAAACCAATATACTATACCATCGACAGCGAACTGGAACTTTTACGCTACATGGATGAAGGCATGTTAAGATTATTAACGGACACCGAGTAAAATAGTCAACATCTATACAAACAAAATAAAAAAACATATAATATGTTTATAAGAGCCTTACTTTAAAATTGATTTTAGAGTGAGGCTTTTTTTATAAACAAAAATAAGGGCTCGATATACGAGACGGAAAAATCCGGCGATATACGCTGGGAATGATCTCCCTTCGGGGAGATTTTTATATTGAAAAACCAAACTACATATCCCCGGCCATTAATGGGCTGTACACGGGAGAATACACTTTTTAAATCAAAGTAAAGGATTTGCAGGGTGATTGCTCTGCAGAATAGACAAAGCCAGAGGAAGGCCTCCGGCTCCTGGTGTAGATACCAGGAGAGGGGGTGGTAGGTATGAGCTTCAGTGAAGTATGTACATTATTGTTCTTGCTTATTGCTGTAGCCAGCCTAATGCACCAGCTCACTCAAAGAAAATAAGCTAGTACATAAATACTAGCTCATTTCTTTGAAACATCACACTTCATTCGCACCAGGAGTTGTAGTCAACTTCCTACTGGCGAGAGGGGTTTCTGAGTTAGCGCTCAGGAACCTCTTGTCTATTATTATATCCAAAACATCTTAATTTGTTAACCCTTTTTATTAGGCTTAGGCCGGCGAAAAATCCGGCTTTAGCCGTGGGAGTGGCAACCACCACAATCACTTTTTCCCGGGCCTGTACTCATCAACCAATTCAAAAGCTAATATTTCAATCGGCTTATAGGGTAGGGGAGTAATTGAATGCAGCCCACAAAAATCATTGATTCTATTCCGATTGAAATCAATTTTGGAGATAATCTCACTTTTGTCATGCTTAATACCAGTTGATTCTGCTTTTATAATCAACTTAACAAGTTCACCACATCCATCAGATACAGCCAGCAGAGAGTCTAAAAGTTCATTCCGTTCATCCGAACCTTCCTCAGTCCTGGAGATGATACCATGCAGGATGTCATTATATACTTCACGCACATTTTTAATATGATTATCTTCCAGCCAGTTAACCACGATCTGCCGGGCAAACTTTCTTTTTGAAAGCCCAGCTTTGGCAGCCTCTACTCTTAAAGCATTATCCTCACTTTCAGACAACTCAATCCCCACTATTACTAGATCGCTCATTATATCATCCTTTCTCATGTAAACTATATAACTTACATATATTATAAAACTTATATAACTATTAAACAAGTATTTTGTCTCAAAAATCAAAAACCGAACTTTTGGTATATATTTTTGGCGTTTATGATACCAACCACCTTACAACGTTCAAAAACGCGCCTAACAAAAGACAGGGGCCTGTGGCTCTTATTATTTTGAGTTACCGGGCAAAAACATACTTTAACTGGCAAATAGTTCAAGTCTAAAAGACAATCTATTGTTGATATGAATAAAGAAAGGAGGGTTTATTTATGAAGAAAAAGCAGGATTGTGTTGATTTTGTTTATAATATAAGTGAAAACAAAGAAAACATAATTTTGGAAAAGAAAATTAATGGGTTTAAAGTCGTATCTTATATACCCAAAAAACGGATTGATAGTGAAGCCAATTTTGAACGATTCAAGAAATACTTAAACGAGTGTAATTAAAGATAACAACCTGTATAATTAATTAACGAAAGGAGGTATCGCATTCGCCTTGATAAAGGTATTTGCGTTGAATTATGAAAACAACAAAAGAAGATTCTGAACCAACTATCGTAAATGTTGCTGCTTTATACCGTGTTTCAACTGTAAATCAGGTTAAAAGCGGAGAGGAACCAATACCAGCACAGCAATTAGCTATTAAAAACTATTGTGAAGAAAAGAATTATAACATCATAAAAGAATATTTTGAGACGGGAATATCTGCTTTCAAAAACTCAGCACTAGATCGAGACGCTATCCATGATGTTTTAAGAGATGCAAAAACGGGACTATTTAACATACTCCTTATTTTTAAAAGCAATAGACTATCAAGGATAGAAAGCGAATACCCCTGGATTTTAAAACAATTAAAGAAATGTGGAGTAGAGGTGTGGGAAGTAAGCCGAGATAAAAGGCTAACTCCATTGACCCACGAAGAGGCATTAACCAGTTACATTGATGGTTGGTTGGCTGAAGGAGAAAGCAGGAGCATATCAGTCCAAGTTAAAGCTGGGATCCACGCACGTGCTTATCAAGGCGAACATTCCGGAAGTGTACCTCCATTCGGATTCTGCATTACGGACTGGTGTGTTGATACCCAAGGCAAGAGAAACAAAATTAAAGCAATTAGAGGTATTGATCCACATGAAGCCAAAATATTAAATATAATAGCAGATTTAATAGAACATGATGGCAGAGGAACTAAGTATATTGCGAAATATCTCAATGAAAACCAATATACTACTCGTAATGGTGCGTTATGGACAGCTCCTACAGTACGCAAGGTAATAAAAAACCCTGCAATAGCAGGAATTAGCCTAACCAAGGTAAAGGGCAATACCGGTAATTCTTGCGTACATCAATACAAACACTTATATGATCCAGAATACTATGTGCATAAAGATGAACATGGCAATT
>Ga0334882_1004006_pt1 | contig 12916 bp, 14 predicted proteins | sample GraSluR1_MG_5_FD_207226 | JGI IMG/M metagenome (GOLD analysis project Ga0334882, IMG submission 207226) | Sludge microbial communities from methane-producing bioreactor in Wageningen University, Netherlands - Granular Sludge_15_04-R1 | ecosystem: Engineered > Bioreactor > Anaerobic >... | reverse complement strand
TCATCGTCCTCAACTCTTTGGATGTGACGAAGGAATGCCGCATAACGCTCAAGGACCATGAGGTTTTCCTCGCTTAGACCGGCAAGTATCCTGTAGATTGCCTTTCTCTCTTTACGAAGGTCTTCGTTGACTGCTGGCATTGTCTGATGCCTCCCTGCCTGTATCATGTGGCATAAAGTCGCCTGTTTGTTTATTGTATCAGCCAGTTTTGTATTGTTCCAGCAAACCCTGCGTTTTTCGGAGCAACTCTGTCACCATAGGTCTCAGGAGCCTGCACTTTTGTTGGTTACGCTGCTTCTGTTGGTAAGATCGAGTAGAAAAGCAGTTATAAGCGCGTAGTGGCAGTCCTTACCCCATCAAGCTTTCTATCGAGCAGGAGGCAAAAAGAGATGAAAGAAAGACCTTTCCTGAAGGATACCCCCTATTGGATCATCAGAAAGGATAAGGTGAAAAAAGGTCGTGGTCCGGAGACACCGTGGATCAGCTGTTCATTAACCCTGAGGATGCTGATTTTGCCAAAAAGGATTTTATCTTTCGGGTCTCCACGGCCACGGTGGATGTCGAGGAATCGCTTTTCACCTTCTTCGATAACTACGACCGGATCATCATGACTACCGACAAGGAATTTGTCCCGCTCCACAATGACAAGGATGAGGTTTTTTTGAACAAATACGAGCTCCAACTTTTTTATGGGGGAGACAAAACCCAGGGCAAAGGAAAGGTCAATGACTACAACTTCATTATGAAAAGAGGGGTCTGCCGCTGGGATACTATGGCCATGTCCCTGGCAAAGGGGAGTTTGGTCTATCCCCGGAAGGGAAACGACAAGTGCGATGAGACCCTTGAAATAGTCTATTGCGCCAGGGGGAGGCTTACCTTTAGATACAACGATATCGAGGAGTATCTTGTCCTGGGGGATGTCTTGGTGATCGACCACGGGACTATGGCCAACAAGTATGTGTTATCCAATGAAGATGACCAGTTTTGTGACCTGGTGATCACGATGGCCAGGATCGATCATTTGGAAAAGTAGAAATCTCATGGGCATCAGGCCGTACACGTAAAGGTTTTCCCTCAGTGAGCAGACCGGTGTCACCGGCCGTGCCATCGAAGAGATCGCGGCAAGGGTGAAGAGGGTAAGGGATTAACGTTGGGAGAATTTCTGTTCACGTTCTTTTCGGTTTGAACTTGTTCCGTAGATGAATACACCAACCAGGCCGACAAGCCCGGCGGTGCCGAGAAAGGTTCCTGGGTAGGGGTGTCCTTTGATGATGCAGAAGGCTCCGGAAAGAACGGTGGTTACTCCGATGAGAAATCCGCAGATGATCCCACACAGGCTATCACGGCTTCGGCTTCGAATAACGATTTTTTCCATTTCGCGCCTGTGCATGGACTGTTCTTCGGCCATTTTGAGGATTCTTTCTGCCGAACCTGGAAGAACGCTTTCATAACCGGAAAAGTCTCCCGGTCTTGGGAGGATACCGGAGTATTCTTCGTGCCTGATGGCAAGTCCAGAGCCTTGCTGCTTACCGGGTTTCGTCATCGACGACCTGCATGGCGGACCTGAGGTCCTGCCCCACGATTTTCCAGTCGGATCGGATAGCCATAGCGTCGGCTTCTTCGGGTGTGCAGGATTCGTTGAAGATGGTGAGCGTGTTGCCCATATCAAGGGCTGAGGCCATTCCACCAAAGAATCCCGGCATTGCAAAAAGCTGGTCGGTAAAAGACATTTATTTGATCCTCCTGGTTGCTATTGAGTCTGAATTTTACCACAAGGTGTCTTAACGGAACAAGTTAATCACGAGTGTACGCATGGGGAACAGACTGATGTAATTCGAAAAATGCAACCAGTGGTATCAGGCCGTACACGCTAAGGTTTTCCTCAGTGTGGCCGAGTTATTCGTAAAAGTGCAACCGGCGGCGTCAGACCTGCACAATTTACAAGACAGAATGCGACAAAAAAGCGCACATATGTCTACCTGCAAAATTGACGTTCTCCTGACGCGGGTCCTATACTTTCAAGGCAAGCAGGGGCGAAATAGAAGAAAACACTATTCATCAACGCGTCTGGGGAGGCTGTATGTCTGACATGGAGCTGGCAAAACTTACGGAACCTGGAATACGCAAAGTCGCGGGTGAGCGAATCTTCTCGCGTGGAGAAGCATATTACGCCGGAGGCGCTGTTCACGAAACTGTTCGAGAGGGCAGTGCGATCCGCGCCCTGTGCGAAGGTTCACGCTCTAGCCCCTACAGGGTGCGGGCGGTTTTGAGCGAGAGCGGTATCGAAAGTGCTTCCTGCACCTGTCCCATGGACGGTTTCTGTAAACATATTGTAGCGATGCTTCTCAAATTCATAGATGAGCCAGATGATTTTCGGGAAATGCCCCCTCTTGAAGATATTCTTTCTTCTCTGAGCAGGGAAGAGATGGCCTCAGTGATCTCAAGCATGGTTGAATGCGAACCACGGCTGGTTACTCTTGTGACGAGAGCCGCCGCCAAAACAGGCGCCGCAAATGACCTTGATGGACTGAGGCACGATATCAGGGAGGCAATGTTCGGGGATGATCCCTTCCAGATCTTGATGCGGCTCACGGGTATTATGAGTATGGCTCATAAGCTTGCGGAAAAAGGAGACTGGCATGGAGCCGGATCTGTGTACCATGAGTTATTGCGGGAGCTTGCGCCAGTTTACGAAGAGTATCTTCTCCCACTCGATGATGATGGGGATATTGCCGCCTTAGCCTGCGATTGCGTAGAGGGGCTTGAGGTATCTCTGAGGGAAAAAGGTATTTCAAAAGAAGCAAGGTATGAATGGTTTGAGTCGCTGCTCGATGCAATGCTGGCGGATATCCATATCGGCGGCGTATCCTTTGCTGAAGGAAGTCTCGATGTGTTGATGGATTTTGCCGGAGAAGAAGACTGGCTTTCGCTGGAGCCGACCGTACTTGACCTTATCCCCGCATCCGAGGGCTGGACGAGGGAAGCATTAGTGAATGTCCTTGCAGCCTGGAGGAAAAAGTGGGTGAGGAGTGATGAAGCCCGCGAGGTAATCCGCGAGAAGGGTTCATCGAGGCAAAAGGTGTTTTCCCTGGTGCAGGATGGCAGGTTTGAAGAGGCAGTGTCATTGGCAAGAGCCCATCTCGAAGATCAGCCCGGCGTCATGCTGGATCTGGCTGACGCACTGGTCGTGGCAAAAGCTCCTGAGTGCGCTGTCGAGCTTCTTTTGCAATATGCAAGTTCGGAAAAACAGGGCTGCTACAGGTTTTTATGTTATCGGCAATGGCTTGCCGAATATTACAGAAAAAGCAGAAACCACAAAAAGGCTCTGGAATGGCAGCGGAAGCTGTTTTTCGATGATCCTTCTTTAGAGATGTTTTCGGTGCTGCAAAAGCTGGGCAAAACGATGAAAGTCTGGCAGGAGGTTCGGGCGGAAGCTCTTGATTATTTGGAAACAATAAAGAGGTTCGGTGTGCTTATCGATATTGCCCTTTACGAAGGAGATATCCAAACGGCTCTTGATCTGCTGCCTCGGTTGCCTCGTGCGAGTTGCCCGGATCCCAGGCTCGACGTAGCACAAGCCGCCGAGAAGACCCTGCCTCTGGAAGCCATAAGGCTGTACAAGGATCTTGCCGAAAAAGCCATCGCTTTGCGGCATCGGGAATCCTACGGAATGGCCGCTCGTTATCTGGTGTGCGTCAAGAAACTGTATGAGAAACTGGATCGCATCGGAGAATGGCGGGAAGACCTGGCTTCCTTGAAAAACAGATATACACGGCTTCCCGCACTCCAGAATGAATTAAAAAAAGCCGGATTGTAAGGTGGGGTGACAGAAGATGTCTTCGAATATCAAACACAAATGGGTCTTTCGTCCGCGCTTCAGGCGAGGTGCGTTCGGATGGCGAAGCCAGCCTGCCATCACCCGCATCAAGGAGGCTGTTTCGGAGATCAAAAAAGTGGCTTCAAAAAACCCGATCCTTGGAGGCGAGGGTGCTGTCCTTTTTCTGGAGAAGGTTTCCGGGGCTCTTGAGAATATCGACAGTTCTTCGGGCGCTATTGGAAGTGCCGTCAACTGGGCAATAGAATCACTGGTTCCGATCGTTGCAAACGCGCCTGCGGATGGTGCGCTTCGTGAGGGATGGCTGGAACGGCTGTGGAGTGCGGTGCAAGCGGACGATATGTCCTATATTGAATCGCTTGCCGATTATTGGGGTGAGCTCTGCGCAACCCCTGAGTGTGCCTCCCGCTGGGCCGACAGTTTCATTGAAACTGTCAGAATGGTCTGGGGCCCTGGAAAGGAATTGTCAGGTTATTATCATGGAATTCCGGCCTGTTTGAGCTCGCTTTTCAAGGCCGGAAGAAACGACGAAATAATGGATCTTCTCAAGCAGGCCCCTTACAAGACATGGCACCAAAGAATATGGGGAGTAAAAGCTCTTTTTGCAACAGGGAAGAGAAGCGAAGCTATCCGTTTTGCCGAGGGATCAAGGGAGTCGAATCAACCGGATTTCCGGATCAGCGAGGCTTGCGAGGAGATACTGCTGGCGAGCGGCATGGTGGAAGAGGCTTATGAACGCTATGCGCTTACGGCCAATCAGAAAACCACGTATCTTGCGACGTTCCGCGCAATCGCAAAAAAGTATTCTCACAAAGAACCCGCAGTGATATTGAAAGATCTTGTGGCCCGTTCTCCGGGCAATAAGGGTAAGTGGTTTGCTGCGGCTAAATCTGCTGGCCTGTATGAGGAAGCTATCAGCCTTGCGAATAGTTCGCCATGCGACCCCGGAACCCTTGCACGCGCAGCCAGAGATATGGCAGAAACCCGGCCATTGTTTGCAAAAGATGCGGGGATAGCAGCGCTGCGGTGGCTTGCGGCAGGGTATGGTTATGAGATCACGTCTTATGATGTGGTGGCGGCTTTTGATCATACGGTGAAAGCGGCGAAAAAAGCGGGGTGCCTGTCCGAAACCATTGAAATGATCCGGGAAATGGTTTCCGGGGAAAAGCCTTGCGATCGCTTGGTTTCCACTATTTTAGAGAGAGAGCTGAAATTGATCGATTAAGACAGAAATGGCCTCATTTGATCACTGGAGCAACAGGTGGTGTCAGACCTGCACAATTGATATCTTCTGGTTGTTCGTTTACGGAGTTCCTTTTATCCAATGTCAGTGACAATAAAAGTGAAGTTGTCAGTGGCCGGAGAAGACATGATCAAATCGGCGATCTCTTTGGCTGCACTAAAAATATCCTTTGTTTGAAGGCAACGTTCGAGATTTTTTATATCCAAATATTCCCAGACACCGTCAGTGCATAGAAAAAAGCGTTCTTTTTCCTTAAGGCTCTGGGAAAAGCTGGAGTACCTGGTCTTCTTTTCGTTTCTGCCTGAGATGGATGATGTAATGACATTGCGCATAGGGTGGGTCAACATCTCTTCTCCTGTTATGAGGCCGCTATCGGCCATCTCCCTGACGAGGCTATGATCCTTTGTTATCTGCTGAAGGAAAGGGCCGTTCTGCCGGTAGACGCGACTGTCTCCGCATCCGAAAGCCATGAAACAGTTAAGGGGAAGGTTGATGTAAAGGGCAGCCAGAGTGGTGGCAAGCCCGGATAATTCCGGTTTCAGGGCCGATATTTCGATAAGTTTTTCCACAGCCTTGTCCAGGACCGGCTCGGGGTCTTCGCAATTGAGCAGTGAGATGTTTTCCAGAATGGCTTCAAGGGCACCAAACGAAGCCTCTTTACCTCCAGGTCCTCCCCCCACTCCGTCCGCAACGGCCAGAAATGGGACATCAGCTATCTGGCAGATCTTCGGCTCCAACATCTCGCCGCAGCCGATCAGCCTGGAACCCACGATGAGAGAATCCTCGTTAACCTCCCTGACCTTGCCCTTTCCTGTCATGAACACAGAAGAAATAATTTCCCCGCCCCCCCTTCACTGATCATTTGTTCGCTTCTTTGAGTCACAAGAATTCTTAATATTTTCATTGGTAACCTGTGAATGTTTTTCTGGCACAAAACCGAATAATGTAAATGCCCTGTCAAGGGTTTCGTCAATGGGTGTCCGGTTTTACCCTGAGGAAGGGTTTGGTTTTACATCTGAATGTATTCTTGATCTGGCCTATGCAGATGTTGTGGTCCGTAAAACGGATTTCCAAAATCAGGAAGAATCAGGTCGGATAGAGGGAAAAGGATGCCTAAACACTGCCAGACTGAAGGAAATCTACGGGAAGATATGCGATTCTGAGGGATATTCCCCCAAGTTGAAGCATCAGATACGAACAAATTTCAACAAGGCAGGTATTTCCAGACTTCCGGAATTGCCAGGGAGAAGAAACCGACGTTAATCAGAAAAATTTCCACTCCCACAGCCATCTGTAGACGATGATCCTGTTCCCGGCGTAGAAGGCAACAAACATTGGCAAGTCGAAGAAGAACCACCAGACCTTATAGAGATCTTCCTTTCCGGCGAAGCTGCGTTGAAGTAACGAATAAAAGAGATAACAACCACCATCGCTTTACGGCTTGATAGATATTCTTTTCCCGTTGTGCACGCACAGTCTTGGAGAGGGTTAAGTAGATTCCCCGTGCGGGTATTTTGATTTTACAAACTTTGAGAATACTTCAGCAGTTTGCAGCAGTTCTTGCGGGCGGAAGGGAAAATAATCTCTTTCATGATGATATCTGGCATCGACAAAATGATCCTTGTTCCTTTCTAAAATATTGAGGATGTCTGCTATAAGTTCGGAAAGTGCTGATTGTGTTTCTCTTCTGCATTGTCCGAATAAAAAAACAAGATCATGGTCTTTGAATTCCCTATCTCTTTCTATGAGGATTATATATTTAAGGAAAAGCTCGCATGAAAGAGCTGAACATACTGTGCCAGGGACAGTCAATATTTCCACGCCTTCTTCTATTTTGCAGCCGTTGAGGCAACGGTCAGATGCTTTGAGAAAATTTTCTGCAGAATCCAAAAGATCCTTTTTCAAATCCGCGCGCAGCTTGATTACACCGCCCAAATAGCTTCCAGGGCCTTTTCCCGCAACGTCAAAGCTTCCTAGAGAGATGATGTCTTTGTTGTTCTTTTGAGAATTATCCTTGCCGGATCCGCAAGAACAGCACTCTTTCTTCTCGGGTTCCTTCTGCATTTCATGTACCTCTTTCCTTTTCAGACCGATGACACGTTTACAGGTAGTGAAGTAGCAGGAGACCATCTGTGGTAGAGTCGGGGCGATTCCTTTTGATTCGCGCTTCGGGGTTCTACGGCAGGCGCAAGATAATACAGCCGTGGGTCGAATGGTTTGATGGAGTGAGTAAACATCGATCCTATAACCTCTTTACAATCCACACTATTTTATGCGCATGCTTTGCGTCTTTTCCGCTTCCATTCAGGAGCACGGTTTGGAAAACGGCCTTGCCTTTTGGGAGAACGTCTAAGCAGGAAACATACGCATCACCAACCGCTTTTTTGAAAATATCGCAAAACAGAATTGAAGCGGACAGGCAAATATATTGATCTGTCTTATTCACAACCACACCCTTTACTTGGCCATTGTTGTTGACCTCAACATCATCGAAGAAAATGCCAGGAGCAATTTCTCCGTTATCGAAAAAAGCAAAGGCGGGCATGGCTATCCCCAATACAAGCGAGATAAAACAAACAGCAGCAATCATTTTTTTCATGATTCAAACTCCCTCCCCGTTAGAAATTCCTCTTCAATCTGACGACTCTTCCGCAGATGGTGAAGTAGCCGGAGACCATTTCGGGCGGGATGAGCCGCGGAGATTCTTTGGGGTTTGATCCCCTTAGCTCTACCGCGCCGGAGCGGTGGTAGATGACGTGCTTGAGCATGGGAGAGCCGTCAAAGATGACGTACATGATCCACTCCGGTTTTATGTCGTCGCCCTGGTACGGGTTCACCAGGACAATGTCCCCTTCCATGATCCCGTCGCCTTCCAGGGAATGCCCCACGGTTTTGAGCGCATAGCTTCCCTGTTTCACCTTGTCTTCGTCGAATGATTCCGTGCCGATGGGTTTCACATCGTCGGGACACCAGCCGTCGGGGCCGCAGCCCACGGATATGTCGAACACAGGAACGGATGTTTGCGGGGGAAGTGCAAACTCGGAAATAGCTGATTTTAGAGTTGTGGGGGAATTGATACCCAAAATGTAATCAACAGGGACTTGGAAAAAGGAAGCAAGGGACGCTAACACACCAGCATCGGGAGTTCTTTTGGAAGTCTCCCGGTTGATCACGGTGTTACGGGAAACCCGCAAGTTCTCTGCGGGTTCTTGCCTAGCAATCGACTTATCTTGCCTTAGCTCCTTAATCCTGATAGCAACTACCCCAATATGAACCACCCCTTAATTCTATTTTCCACGAATGAAGGCATCATGCAAGCCCCAATATACTTTCTTATAGATTGATAAACGTATGCTTTCAGGTTAACCCCTCAGCACATAGCGCACATGTATATATGCTGAAGGGAGTGAGGTTTATTGGAAAATCTTGTTCGGGGACATCCAGATTCCCGCACTAAGGGGACACCCACTTTCCCGCAGGTGTATACACTCTCTCTCTTTTGGCACGTTGGTGTGATCTTAAATCAAAAATGAGTAACTCCAGAGTGGCCGAGTTGAACCGAAAAACGTGCGACGCCGGATTACGAAGCCGGAAGCCCCCCAATACTGAAAAACCAAAGGCAGCCCCCGGATCATCCAGGGACTGCCTTTTTGTGTTTTTAATTTTTCACGAAAGAATTGATATTTTCTGATGCGATAAATTTTATTTAGCTCAAAAGGTCGTTTGCGTAATAGGTAAGGGGGATCAGGTCGCTCCGGTCAAGATACTCCAGTCTGAACTTGCGGTTCAAAGCCGCGAAATGTCTCAGGCCACATCCCAGTTTATTGAGATAGGAGTAAACCCCGATCGCTCCCGTGGAGAAGTCATCTGCTTCTTTTCCATATATTCCACGGAGATCGGCCAGGTCATGAAAAACCTCATCTATGGTGCTGCCGAATTTTTTGAAAAGTTCAGGAGTCCTGCCTGCCTTTATTTCGTCTCCGACCGTCTTCCCTGTCATGGCAGCCGCCATTGCGCCGCGGCAGACGCCTACGGCCGATATAAATCCATCGCCGAAGGCAAGGGACTTGAATATCTGGTCTTCACTGATAAATCCGCCGGTCATGACCATTGCGGGAAGGGTTTTGTCCTGGTCCTGAAGTTTTGCACAGATATCAACGACAACTTTTTCAAGAACAACTGTCGGGAGGCACCATTCGTTCATCATCTTGGCCGGACTATAGCCGGAGCCGCCGCCTGCGCCGTCAAAGGTAATCATGTCGACCCTGTTCTCTATCGCCATATTGATGACACGTTCGACATCGATCACATCAAAACCGGCCATCTTGAAGTAGACGTTTTTCATACCAATGGCACGCAGTTCGGAGATCCGTTCTGCCATGGACTCTTCCGTCCACATTGGCAGCCTTCCGTAAGTGTAAAAATTGGGGCAGTAGCCCTTTTTCTTAAGTTCGATTATTTTTGGATCAAATGGATCGGGGAAGACAAGATCTCCCCTCTCGACTTTTTTTACGGCCTCATCATAGTCTTTGATCCTGTTCATCGGCTGGGTCCCCTTGGCACCCTGGCCGAACTTGAATTCCAGGGCCTCGAAGCCGTATTTATTCAGGGCTATTTCGGGAACACCTACAAGGTGGTCATCGACGTTGCACTGAAGCACCATCTGTCCCGGTCCCCGATGATAGTTATAGAAACTGTCATGAATCTTCTTGAGCATGGGGAATGATGTGATCTTGCCCTTTTCTATCTTGAGTTCAGGGTCCTTGTTCCTTGCGTCTTCACCTACCATGCAGGTAACTCCCGCCATTGCGGCGCCGCCGAAATAATCGACCCAGTTCATTTTCACCAGGGCTGGCAGAACAACGGGAAGATCCAGCTTGATTATATTGTCGGTTCCATATTCGGAAGCCAGATCTACGTTGAAGATCTCTGCGTGCTCATGGTCCGCCTCTGTTCCCATGGAGCCAAAACACCGACCATTTATGTTGAAATGAGAAAAATCTACGGGGTAATCCTTTTCCGACGCGATCTGGTTGGCTCCCGTGGTCGTGGGGTAGACCGTCATCTTCCCAAGAACCGCAGCCTGGGTTATCTCACAGGTTCCCGGGCATTCCTCGGTACATAAAGAGCACATTCCAGATTGAGGAGAAATATACTTGCTTCTGTTTTTTGCTCCTGTAACACCTGAAGTCATACTTGGCGAAAACGTCATAAATAAACCCTCCTACTAAGGAATTTGTCTTATGCCCCATCTGTTTCCCCTGTCTGATCGGTGTCATTGTACCACTTGATTTTTATCGGGTTATACACAGGAAACCCGGAAGGTGCATGCCCTCCGGGTAAAAATCCTGTTTGTGGCCTTCAGGGGAAAATCATGCCGTCGAATGGTTCTTCTCATAGTTGAAGGGTCGGTCGGGCAAGATCCTTATTTCATCTTTCCTCTCAGTTCCTGAAGGAAGTTCATGAGATCTTTCAGTCCCTGGTTTTTTCCGTCTGAGGCGAGGGCTTCGCTGACCAGGGATATCTCCTCGTCCAGAGTGAAGGAGGGGTTGAACTCCAGTTCGATGTTGAAAGTGGGGTCAAGGTAGTAAAACTTCCACTGCAGCCTGTCTGGCAGGAAACGGTAATCCTCTTCGGGGTGGAACCATCTGATGACCCCTGGTCCCTTGGCTTCGTGAAATACGTTTATGACTGCCTCCCCGATGCTTCCGTACCAGCCTGAACCTGTCACTAGTATGTATCCCGTGGAAAAGGTCTCCATTCCGGCCAGGAGCCTGCCGACTGCCGAGTCAGCCGACGGTTCCTGGGGCATGCCCGTCACGATCTTTTCGATGAAGTCCCTGTATGGTGTTATCAGGTAGTCGTGGTTCTTTCGTGGTTTTACCCTGTAGGTGACCCTCAGTTCCGTCTCGGTCTTCCCCGGGAAGGTCATATCCCAGAGGGCCCAGTTGACGGTTATTCCATCCTCGTCGATAGACTCCGGGTAGAAGAGTTTTTCCTTCTCCTCGCGGAAAGCAACGACATTGCCGTTGACGAATACTTCCAGGCCTTCAACATCGTCACGGTAGTCGGTTGGGAAACCCACCTCGAGGGTGGTCTTTTTTTCCGAAAGGTTGGCGAATCTGAAGATCGCTTCCACCGATACGGTCTCTTCCCCGAGATGTATGTTGACCTCCTCATCGGCCATCCATACCCGGTGAGTCCTGGCCGATGGAGCCAGTCCCGAGTTCAGTGGATCCGGGGCCGCATCTCCGAAGGCAGTTCCTGCCGCGGCCAGCGCTATAAGAATTCCTGTTGCCAGGTATCTGATTATCTTCAAAATCGTAACCCCCCCGATACTTTATTGACTACCTGTAGTATAACTGCTTGCTACCCGTTTTTCCCGGATCGAGGCCTTGCCGCCGGGTGGTTTTTTATGATACCCCGTGACATCCGCCCCTCTTCTGGTGTATAAATAGTAAACATAAAACGTCTTTGGTGACTTTTGGCAGGTGTTTTTAAGTGAAATTCGCCCTCTGTGACTGCAATAATTTTTATGCCTCCTGTGAAAGGGTTTTCCGCCCCGACCTCAGAGACAGGCCCGTTGTCGTTTTGTCCAACAACGACGGTTGCATTATTGCCCGCTCGGCGGAGGTCAAGGCTATGGGCATCAAAATGGGTGCACCCTATTTTAAAGAGAGGTACCGCCTCGAAAGTGCCGGAGCAGCGGTTTTTTCTTCCAACTATGCACTTTACGGGGATATGTCGAGAAGGGTTATGGAGACGCTGGGGACCATGGTTCCGGATGTGGAGATATATTCTGTCGACGAGGCTTTCCTGTTGCTGGATTCGGCTCCTTTGCGGGGCAGCACGGCCGAGGAGTTGTGTCGCCATGTCAAAAAACAGGTGTTCCGGTGGACGGGGATCCCCGTGTCCCTCGGCCTGGGTGCCACAAAAACCCTTGCCAAGGCAGCCAACAGGATAGCCAAAAAAGAGAGTTCCTGCGGAGGTGTCTTCGCGATACCTGAGGGTGTCGGAGCAGACGTTTTTCTTGCCGGTTTGAATGTGGAAGATGTATGGGGTGTGGGTTTCCGCTACGCCCCCATGCTCAAAAGGAGCGGCATAAGAACGGCACTGGATCTCAAGATGGCCGACGACGAATGGATAAGGAGGCGTATGACCGTATGCGGCCTTCGAACAGTGTGGGAACTCAGAGGTACCGTTTGCCACCCGTTCAGGGCCTGTCCGGATCCGGCAAAGAGCATAAGGTCATCCCGGAGCTTTGGAGAGCCCGTGATTTCCCTGCATCATTTGCGTGAGGCCGTGGCGTCTTTCGCGGAACGCGCATGCGAGACTCTCCGAAGCCAGTGTTCTACAGCCGGATGTATATCTGTATTCATAGCTACAAGTCCCCACAGGGAAGATCCTCAATATGCCAACGCTGCCACAAGGAGGCTTGCCATGGACTCCGATTTTACACCGGCCATCATTACCGCTGCCATGGAATGCCTCGAGGAGATTTATGTGCCAGGTCTTCAGTACGTCAAGGCTGGTGTACTCCTTCGCGAACTGCGCTCTGCCCTGACGCGCCAGAGCGGTCTCTTTGACGTAGCGGAGACGGGTCGGAGAGTCAGGCTCATGGCGGCAATAGACCGGATCAATGGCGATCTCGGGCGCGGAAGAATATCTGTTGCGGCCTCAGGGCGATGGAAGCCCCGTGTATGGGACATGAAGCAGGATCTCGTATCTTTTTGTTACACGACCAGGTGGGAGGATCTCGCCGGGGTCCGCGTGGTCGGGGGAGAGGTGCCGCCGTGCAGGAACTGAAGATCACGGGGTTCCCGTCTCCGGCGGCTTCC
>Ga0334882_1004005_pt1 | contig 12917 bp, 12 predicted proteins | sample GraSluR1_MG_5_FD_207226 | JGI IMG/M metagenome (GOLD analysis project Ga0334882, IMG submission 207226) | Sludge microbial communities from methane-producing bioreactor in Wageningen University, Netherlands - Granular Sludge_15_04-R1 | ecosystem: Engineered > Bioreactor > Anaerobic >... | reverse complement strand
TATCTACTTATCTACTTGCCTACTTATCTACTTGCCTACTCAACTACTCGCCTACCCAGCCCCCCACTACACTACTTCACTACTTCACTACTTCACTACTCCACTACTCTGCTGATTTCGTGGCTCCAAATCGCTCCCCCAGCGCGCAAAAACCCTCACCAACTCGAAAAAAACACCCCCTTAAGAAAACTCCCGCGCAAAAATATGAAAAAACGCGCACTTCTGCGCAAAAAATATACCCCCCTTTCAGCAAAAATACGCAAAAACAAGCACTCCCAAACACCAAAACGCCGCCACCGACCACCCAAAACACCCCATTTTGAGCCTATCGGACGCCCAACCCCCCCCAAATAGCACATCCGTCACAGCCCCCGCCCCGCCGCTCCTTCTTTTCACACGATTCCCCGCCCGACCCCTTGCATACGCCGCCCCCCGCGACCTATACTCAATCCCGGCGGCGCACATAAAGCCCGCGGTGTCAAGCACTTGGACACCGCGCCGCGCCCGCCTCTCCTGGGATGGGTGACCAAAAAGTACGGCCTGAACAATTTCATTGTTTTACTCGGAGTAAGTATGAAGTCGCTCCCCAGCCACGCACGCAAACTCTTGTTTTTACTAACCTTAGCAGCACTCGCCGCAGCCCGCGCCTCCGCAATACCACTGCCCCTCCCGCCATTCGACCCACCGCCGCCGCCACCGCCAACGCAGCTCCAGATTATGACCTTCAACATCCGAGTCGCAACCCCCCTCGACGCACTCGGAAAAGGCTGGTCAAGGCGTAAAAACGCCGTTATTGACGTCATAAGGGACCATAACCCCGACGTAGTCGGCCTCCAGGAAGCACTCAAACACCAGGTCGACTCAATCCTCGAAGCCCTCGACACTTACGACGTCATTGGCGTAGGCCGTTCCGACGGTCAAAACCGAGGCGAATACAGTTGCATCCTCTACCGCAAAGACCGACTTAAACTCAGTGAAGGCAACACTTTCTGGCTCTCGGACACCCCCGATATCCCCGGCTCAAAAAGCTGGGGAATGTTCACCCGAATCTGCACTTGGGCCAGATTCATCTGCAGAGAAACCGGAAGAGGATTCTACATGTACAACACACACCTCGACAACGCCTCACAAAAGGCCCGTGAAAAGGGCGCAGACCTGCTCTTAGAGCATTTCGCAGCAAGACCTTACGACGATCCGCTGATCCTCACGGGAGACCTAAACGCCGGCGAAAACAGCCGCGTCATACAGTTCCTGAAAGGCCAAACCCTGCTCGACGAAGCAATATCGCCGGTCCCCCTGATCGACACCTACCGCATCATACATCCCGACCAGCAGGAATCAGGCACAACCGGCGGTTACCGAGGCGCCCGCAACCACAAAAAAATCGACTACATCCTCACCGAACCGAGGATTGACGTACTCGACGCCCAGATCATACGCGATCACGGGCGAGGCTCCGACCATTATCCCGTTACGGCCACAGTAGTTATGGACAGTTGATCCCGTCTCTCTTAAGGCGCCAGCGCACGAAAGTAGTACAGCCATAACGCCGCCACCTCGCGGGCCATGTACCTGGGCATGGCCCGAAGGCGGTAGCTTTCCCTCGCCGGTACGGTATAAACGTCCCAACCCTGCCGCTGGTATGTCATTTTGATGCGCGGCAGATGATAGAAATGGCTAACCGCAAGCACTCTTTCGGCGCCTGCTTCATCCAATATCTTCACGGTATTCTGCACGGTAGCCTGCGTATTGACCCCGCAAGCGTCGATAACGACTGCCTCCTGGGGCACGCCTGCTTTGACGGCAGCGGCCTTCATGGCCTGTGTTTCGTGAATTTCGCCGTCGCCGGGTCCGCCGGAGAACACGACGGTCCGGGCATAGCCGGCCAGATAAAGGGCACATCCGGTTCGCACGCGATCCGCCAGTGCATCGCTCATCCTGCCGTCTTTGTAGACCCTTGCACCGAAGACCACGATTGCGTCGGCATTTCGCCTGTAGTCGGTCTTGCCGAAGCAGAACATCTGCGCCAGCGGGAACGCCACAGCGCAAAACGCAACAACAATGAGCGTCGTTCGTGTCTCGTGAGGCCAGCCGCCGCGCGGTCGCGGCACCACCGCGGCGATACCTACAACCTCCATCGCCATACTGACAAACAAAGAGAACGGGATCCAGAGACCCGCAGTGATGGTTCCCCTTATGAGCAGCACATAGAACACGACTACGTTGAATATACATACAACGTACAGCACGGCCGTTAACGTCACGGTCGCCACGCGTCGCCAGGATGAAAGCCGCGGTCGAATGGCAAACGCCAACATGAAGACGGCAGCCAACGTTAATATGGTTTTGGACAGCCGCGGGTCAACAGCCCGAAAATCGATCCACCAGATGTTTGCGTCAAAGACTGGATATCGCATGTTTGCCAGGATGTTCAGCAGCGTGAAAGCCCCCAGGAAAAGCGCGACGCCGCGCCCCCACGATGCGACCAGTTTCCAAGGTGTCCACTCGTGTGCGCAGCCGGCATTCTCGCCGGATGAGTGCTGGATCGTGTTACCTGGTCCGACAGACATTCGCGATTACTCCGATCGGGCGGCCAGTTGAAGTTCATTGCGGAGCGCCGCCATCAACTCGCCTTCGGGTACGACCGATTTCTTTTTTCCGTGTGCGTAGATGAAACCTTTACCCTGGGCTGCGCAGATCGCCAGGTCGGCGTCGGCGCATTCGCCCGGACCATTTACGATGCAGCCCATCACGGCAACCTTAAGTGGTTTGTCAATCAGTAGCAGGAGTTTGCGAACCTGTCTGGCAAGTCGCACGACGTCAATTTTGCACCTTCCGCAGGTCGGGCATACAGTGAGTCGGGGGCGATGCTCCTCGCTAAGACCCACGGACGTCAGTATTTCCCGACCGAGACGAATCTCCTCCACGGGGTCGCCGGCCAGGCTCACTCGTATGGTGTCGCCGATGCCTTCGGCCAGAAGCGTGCCGATGGCCACAGCTGAAGGCACCCGTGCATCCTCGGGAAGGCCAGCGTGGGTCAGACCCAGGTGGATCGGATAGTCGAACACGTCCGCAATTGCCCGGTTGGCTTCGATGGTCCGCACAACATCTGCGCTCTTGACGCTAAGCACCAGCTTTTCGAACCCGCGGCGTTCGAAAACGCGGACGTATTTTTTCATTTCGCGCAACATCAGCACCGTCCGTCGTGGGGGTGGCACATCCTCCTTAAGATCGCGGATGCTCGCCTCATTGACGCCGATGCGCACTGCCGCGGCATGCTGTTTGGCGCAATCGATGATGCGGAGGATGTCCAGGCGTTTCTTGATGTTGCCGGGGTTGATGCGAATCTTGGTCGCGCCCGCCTCAATCGCCTCAATGGCCCGGTCGGGCGAGAAATGCACGTCGGCGATGATCGGCACGTCGACCCGCCGCACAATCTCCGCGAGCGCTTCGGTATCGGCACGGGTTGGTACAGCCACGCGCACGAGGTCGCAGCCTGCGACAGTGAGCCGGCCGATCTGGCGCACACATGCCCGGACATCGGCGGTATCCACCTTTGTCATGGATTGGACCGCGATGGGGTTTGAGCCGCCAAGACGGACGGGGCCGACATCAACCTGCCTTGTTCTTCGCCGCAATATCATTTTCAGGTCCAGAAAAACATCGGTTTTGCAGAGGTTTTCCGCGCAGTGTCAGCGACAAAGACACGGTCAGGCATTTTAGCTTGATTAACGTGTCACAGTAAAGTAAAATCGACAAGTCGAGATTCATGCTGAACGGATGCGGGTTTTGGACGTACAATAAAACAAAAGAGGGGAGAGCCCCATGGCAGTAATCTGGACAATTTGCCTGATTATCGTCATAGCCTACTCGATAGTGGGCTGGACACTTTATTTCCTTCAATCGCGTTTCCTGTATGCTCCGGTCCGCGAGGTTACGTACACACCGGCGGACATAAACCTTACTTACGAAAAGGTTGCGCTTAAGACTGAAGACGGTCTGAAGATAGCGGCGTGGTACATCCCAGCCGAGAACGCCAGGTACACGATTCTGTTCTGTCACGGCAACGCCGGCAACATGACGCACCGGCTGGATTCCATCAATTTGTTTAACGAGATGGGGCTCAGTTGTCTGCTTTTTGATTATCGCGGCTACGGCGACAGCCAGGGCCAACCCACGGAGGCGGGTACATACATGGATGCCACTGCGGCATGGAAATGGCTTACCGAGAAGAGGAAGATACCGCCGCAGCGGATCATTATCTTTGGGCGTTCATTAGGGGGGAGCATCGCTGCACATTTAGCTGGGCGCGTCGAACCCCGTGCGCTGGTTCTGGAAAGTGCGTTTACCTCTTATGAGCAGATCGGCAAGAAGTTCTATCCCTACATGCCGGTGCATTTTTTCGCTAAGTTCTATTATAATACTTTAGAGTATGTGGGCAACGTGCGATGTCCTGTATTCATCGTCCACAGCCGTAATGACGAGATCGTGCCGTTCGAGTTTGGGCTTCGTCTTTACGCGGCGGCCGCGGAGCCGAAACAGCTACTGGAAATCGCGGGCAGTCACAACGACGGTTTTCTTTTTTCGGGGGACGTTTACACGCGTGGCTGGGAGGCCTGGCTTGATTCGCTCAGAGAATATCGTACGGATATCCAGAGGACGCAACGGATATCCTGACGTGGGGGCGGCGGCTGCACCGGTCAGCGTCTTATCTTTCTAACCACACCTATGACGACAGCCTCAATTCGGCAGTGTTCGACGTAAATGGGCGGATAGGCCGGGTTGGAAGCCTGGAGGCGAATGTGACCGTTTTCCCGATAGAAGCGTTTGACAGTGGCGTCATTCTCATCGACGATTGCGACGATCATCTGCCCGTCGTCGGCAGTGTCGGCTTTGCGGCAGATCACATAATCGCCCGTATCAATGCCTTCGTCGATCATACTGTCGCCTGCGACCTGGAGGGCAAACACTGCATCGTCATCACCGAAAACCGAGCGCAATGAGATCTCCTCGACGTTTTCGACGGCTTCGATGGGCATGCCGGCGGCGACTCTTCCGGCCAGCGGCAGGCCGACGGTGGCCATCTGGCGAGTTGTCAAACTGCGATCGTACTCAAGCAGCCGATAGGCCTGGTCCGTTAATTTCAAAGAGCGTGCCCTGCCCGTCGATTTGGTCAGCAGCCCTTTTGCCTGCAGGCTTGTGATGTGCTCGAATGCGGTGGTTCGGCTTATGCCTGCCGCCCGGGCGGCTTCGGCTATCGTCGCCGAATAGCAGCGGCTGTTTTCGAAGTCGGCGATGTGCCGGAGCATCTGTAACTGGCGAGGCGTGATCGTTGTGTTGCCGGCATTCTCCACGATGATCTGCCTCCTGCAAGTGGTGTGTGGTCGCCGACTCGGCGACTTCCGAGGGTGCCTGCTCCGAGATTCTCGCCGCCGCTTGCACAAAGCCGCCGGCTGTGATGATGTCGGCCAGGATCTGCAAGACTCTGGTGAGGGGGTTGTGCCCGCCGGGCGAGTCGTTTGTCTGGGGCGGCGGCCAGGACCTTATGAAATCGCCGCCAGGTCCGAACCTGCAAATCGGTTCATTGTCAGAAGCATCAAATCGTCCTTGATTCATTGTAGTCCACCTTGGCCGCATCACCCGAGGGTGCTTCGGCGGTATCCATTCAGCAGTATCGTCCGTGCAATGCCATAACTATCGGCGCAGAGAGCTTGAAAACCCTAACAAAAACCGAACGAACACCTGAAAAAGCGAAGAAAAAATCGGCACCGCGGCGAGCGCGACGAATCGCGGCTTTTTTATGGGACGACTCTGAATTTGAGAATCTCAGCATTGAAAAGGGCAACGCGGTTACTGGGAGTTTAAAAACATGTTAAATGTGCAGCAGGTGTTTTTGCATGCCCCGAGAATATTATGTAGATTTTGTATGCGGGCGTCCGACAACGCGGCGCCGGCGGGGAAATAAATTCATATTGTTGGGGGCTCATTCCAATGGATGCCGCAAGACGAAGCAGTGGCGAGCGAAACCGAAAGGGGGGGAAATGAAACCTTTTCTTACATGGCTTACGCTGGGTGCAATCCTCTTTCTGTGCAGTTGCGAGGAATCCCGCTACCAGGCCCAGGCGTACGAGCCCAGTCGCATCACTTTCGAGATGCAAACTCTTCTGCACGACGTCACACCAGAAATCTCCTACAGCAGCGAAATCGAGACCATCGACACACCCGACTTCAGTGCATCCTTTGAGGACGACCTGCGGGCGTTCCACAGGAAAGTGCGGTCGTGCTCGGAGCGCAGGGCTCGTGCCAGGCATCGTGTCCGGGCCGCCGATTTGTGCCGGGCGCTGGTGATGCTCGAAACCGCGGCAGATGATAACGCGGTAGCCGTTACTGAGCCTGCCTTGCATACAGTGCGAGCTTATTAGCGCCGTCGACGACGGTTATGTGAGCGGATAAGTCCTCGGCAAGCCAGCCGTCCACAACCGCCTGTGCATCAGGCGCCGCAAAGAGGTGGGCGGCGGCAAGCAGGTCATCGGGGATTTGAGAATGGACCCAGATTCGCCTGAGACGTCGAATCATCTGTGCGAACTTGTAGGGCTTGTGCGAGAAGAGCTTGTACTCGCCGCGAATTGAGTCAAAGATTTCATCCAGCGGTCGAATCAATCGGTTGTAGAAATTCTCCATAGTTCTCGCATGGCCGATGCCTTTTGGGCACGCCGACAGAAAGAGCACCTCGCCGCCGTCGCAGACGGCCTGCTGTGTGAGTTCCAAAGCCCGCTGGGATATGTAAAGGTCCACGTCGTTGGGCAGGCCTCCGGGAGAGACGATCAGCCGTTGAGTGGGCTGCACGGTGTGCGTGTTGCGCTGATCACTTTGCGTAAACGCCTCTGCGCTGACGTCTGCGGCAATACCGAACCCCGCCCATTGAATGCGGCCGGATGAACTGATTGTCGCCACTGCATACACCGGCCTGTCACGTGTGATCAACTCCATAGCCTCCAACTGGTCGGCGGCAAGCGGATTATCGCGTCGAGTGACGTCGGTCTGCCACGGGTGAGCGCCATAAGTCGAACGTGGTTCCAGGGCGAGGCTGTGATTCTGCTCGGCAGTTGCATAAGAACACAGCCCCGGCACGAAGTTCTTGATGGGATTGGAATAGCCTGCAAAGTAATGGAACTTCACGTCGCTTAGCACCAGGAAGACATCTGGCGTATCCAGCAGACGGTTGTAACGCACATGTGTTCCCCGCGAGGTGCGCCCTGCATCGGCCAGTTCCGACGCCTGGCAATCGTGCACGGCAATTGAATGTCGCTTGAGGCCGGCCTTTCGCGCGGAATTCTCAATCTGTCTGCAGATTTTGCGATTCTCCGGTGTGTCGGCATCATGTGTGCCCGTGCACATGAGGAACAACACTTCGCGGCATCCTTGCAGCCTTGGAAAGAGGGGCTCAAATACGTCGGCAAGGGGCATGTCGCGGCTGCCGTCGCCTACCAGGACAGCAAGGGTTTTGCCCGCAACTATGCGCGCGAAATCCTGGGCCCGTCGGCATGTGATCGCCTCGGCGGCAATCTCGGCGTTGCCGCGGCCTGCCTGCTGCGTCCACGGTCGGATCACCGACGCAACATTGGCATCAGGGATGCAAATATTTAAGAAACCTTCGCCGTAATGCAGTTTGATATCCATCGTCTCTCAGCCTTGCGTGGGAGTCCGCGCATTGCGGCGCGTGTCAGAGGCACCGCTGGACGTATCATACCATTGGATTCGTCCGCGGCAAGGCTATTCGCCGGCTTAACGAGCGATGAGCGTCTGGGCAATGGTCACGGTTCCGAGTATGATAGTCAGGAGTGCGATGCCGAGTTTGAGGGCTTTTTCCGGGATGAATCGCACGCTTTTTGCTGACAGCGGCACTGAAAGGACGGCCCCGATGACCACGTAGGGTGCCAGAGACCAGTCGACTGCGCACCTTGTGATTAAGTAGGTTGCGACACCGACGGCACATGTCAGGCCTTCGGCGAGCGAAGTGATGCCCACGGCGCTCTTGCCGTCGACGCCGGAGAGGATTTGCCCGCTGGTAACGACGGGCCCGTAGCCGCCGCCGCTCATCCCTTTGTTGAAGGATGCGACCAGCCCCAGCAGTGTTACGCGCTTCAGGGAGAACGCAAATCGGCGATTGATGCAAAGCAGGACAAGTACGCCCATTGCCAGCACCAGTGTCCCGATATACATCTTCAGCCAGAACCTTGATATATTGACCGCCACAAATACGGCGGCGACGGTGCCGATAATGCTGCAAGCTGCCAACAGCAATGCCACCTTGAGGTGCGTCGGGAGGCTCTTGCGCATTGTCTCTATGTAGCCGAGGGGACTGAGCATATTGCGCACCTTAAACATCTCTCCATCGTTGAGAGAGAACTGCACATTACCCTGGCGGTTGTGACAGAAAGCGGCGAACAGACCCGATATGAGCTCTGACAAGAGGACCACGGGCACTATCTGCATGGGGGAGAAACCCATGAGGAGAAACAGCGGTGTCAGTGTGGTTCCGTAGCCCATTCCGAGGGTCGAATCCACGTACTCGCATACGAATGCACAGAGGATGATTCCTACGGCTTGCCAAACGGCTAAATCTTCCATAGCTGTTCTCCTGTGGTGGTCGGCTCAGACCATATCGGCCAAAGTGAGCTGCTCCAGGCGAGCGGCGATATAGTCACGAATCTCGCCCAGCACGGCGATCATCTTCTTCTCTTTCGCCAGGGGCGTGTCCGAAAAGAAGTATTTGCTCACCGATTCGGTCGGCGCGAGGGCTCCGTCCATCAACCGAATTATCTCGGCAAGCGAGATCTCCTTTGCGGGTCGGGCCAGCATGTACCCCCCAGTGGAGCCCCGACGTGTCCTGATATAGCGGGCCTGGCGAACAGGCGACAACAAGAGTTCGAGATACTTCTTGGGTATGCCGCAGACCTCGCAGATCTCCTCAATTTTGATGTACCCTCGCTGCTCTTGTCGGGCCAAATGGATCAGCGCCAAGAGGGTGTATTCACTTTTGGTGGTGAGTTTCATGCGGCTCCTTATGCACCTTGTCTATGGACATGATAGGCAAATACCGGCTGGCAGTCAAGATGGATATACTTGCGCATGGCAATTTCATCGATAAAAAAAACGCCTCAGAAATTTGAGGCGTTTTTTTTATCTCTTATCACGGAGGGCGCGGTTTTACACGCAGGCGCCGGACTGTTCGGGCAGATCGGCCCTGACGGTGCTCTCGCCATCAATGTTCTTGCGGTAAAGCAGAAGTCTGTAAGACTTATATTTCTTGAAGTTCTCCCCGGTCATCCTGCCGCTGAAGTATTTGCCCTTAATCTTCTCAATCCTTCGTCTGTATATCCGCTGCACCAGCCTGTAGGGCCAGGGGTACCTGCTGGCAACCAACTTTATGGCCAGGTTGACCGTGGGCTGGACGGCTTCTCTGAATACGTCATCGACGATGTCGAGAGTAGGGGCCATCGCATCAGTGATATCGATATCGGCAAGCTGCTGGAGCGGGTAAGTAACTATTACGTCGCTGAACCTCGTCCACTTCTCACCGCCGGCCAACATGCTCTTGCCCTCAAGGGGCCTGGCGAAATAATCGCAGATCAGCAAATGCCCGCCGTCTTTCATGAGGCCAAAGCTCTTGCCGATGGCGTCAGGGGCGCCGATGTACTGGAAGCTTTCGCAGAACATCACGAGGTCGTAAGTGCCGTGATTCTCAAAGTCCTGAAACGCACACTCGAATACGCGGCTTTGTTCGCCCAGAAGTTTGCGAGCCTTTTCGGCGAAAAAGGCGTTGGGGCTTATGCAATCCACCGTGTATCCCATGTCTTGCAGATCCTTGGCCATCTGCCCCGTGCCGCAGCCTATGTCCAGGATAGTCTTGACACCGTCCGGGATATGCGAAGACACGAACTTGGCGTAATTAGCCTGCGCAGCATGCAGGTTAGAGATATTAACGGCAAGGTCTTCCGTCCAGTAACCGTAGTGAAGGTGCTGCATGTCGAAGAAATATCTGCCACAGATAGAACCTATCTCGAGACCGATATCTCGTGATATTTCGCTCTTCTTGTTGCGTTTCATCCGAGTCTCTGTACAAACAAGTTTTTCGCCGTTTCGAACTCTCACTCAAAACCCCCTTTTTATTTCATCCACTCCGCAAAGCCTATGAGACCGGCACCGGATCGGCAGGTCCGGCCGGCATTTTCCGATGCCGGCAGGCGTGACAGAAACGATCTTTATCACACGATTGCCGCCAGCAGGCCATGTCATCAGTCCGCGACAGAACCAGTCGGTCAAAATGGTCGCTTTTTCTGGCGCCTTTAAGCATAACGAGATCACCTGGTTCAAGATAGCCTCTCAGGAACGAGTCAAATTCCAAAAGCGTCTTGAATGCCATTATACTCTCATCATCCGGTCGCGAGCGAGCCTTTAGTGCCGAACGCGAATAATTTCCTATGAAGACGATCTTATCGGCCACCTCTCGGGCCTGTCGTATTACAGCCCTTTGCCGCTCCGAATGGCTCTTCGGAGTATCCGAAATCGACCCGATAGCCAGTATTTTCCGCTTTGCCCGGGCCTTCTTCAGCATATCAACACAGGCCGAAACCGTCCATAGCGGCGCCTTAAAATCGTCACGCACGAAAGTTACTCCATCGCACGTTGTATGTTCGCTCATGCGGCTTGGAATCGGATCCACCGCCACGAGGGCTTCGGCGGCCTGCTCGGGAGACACACCCACGGCAATGGCAGCCGCCATGGCCGGCAAAACCGCATACGTCCAGTGTTCCCCAAGCAGCCGCGTCTGCACGTGCAGCCGCTTGCCCTGATAACAGACGTCCAGGCTGAGCCGTTCGGGCCATTCGCAGGAAACGTTTTCACCGCGAACGTCGGCGTCTCCGCTCAATCCATACGTTATCACGCGCGCCCTGGTCCGCAGCCGCATGGCGTAAACGTACTCGTCGTCTCGGTTCAACACGGCTGTTCCGCCTGGCCCGAGCGATTCGACAAGCTTCACCTTTTCGGCGGCAGTTGTCTCCAGGCTGCGATACTCACCATAATGGTCCGCGTTGATGTTGGTTACAACCGCAACATCCGGCCGCAGCACCTTGATTGACGCGTCAATCACTCCCGTCTGGTGAGCGCTGACCTCATTCACACAGAAGTCATGCCACGGCCTAACTGCAAGGACGGTCTCGGCGACGGCGTCCGTCGTGTTAGCGCCGATTCCAAATCGAATAGCTCCTTGTCTCGACAAAATGGCAACCAGCAATTCGGCAGTAGTCGTTTTTCCGCAACTGCCGGTAATGCCTACAAATTGCAAGCGGCCCGCCGCAGCCAGAAAACGCCTGTATAGCATTGCAAGGCGGATCTGGACAACCTGTCTGGCCGGCTTGAAAAAACGCTTCCTCAAGCGTCTTTTTAGATGAAGTCCCCCCGGCCTGAAAACGCAAAACGCGACCCTGAATTTCATGATCGTGCCCCCCATTAGACACTCAGGCTCATCTACACCTATGAAAAACGATTATATTCCGCAATTCGGCAACTGCAATCAAAAAAACGCCGCACACAAAAACAACATGGCAAGTCGCTTTTCCGAAAACAGGGCCTGTATCAGCAAATTCTCTTGGACCGGCTTGCGGTCATTTCGGCGCCGAGCAAGACAATAGACCCCCCTTGGATCCACCCCAAGGACCTATATTATACGCATAGGCGTTATTTAATCGGCAAAGGCGGCTGATTGCTTGAATTTTTCCGGAAGAGAACGTTTCCTCTACTCCGGAGAAGTTGATTCGATGTGCTCCAGTTCGGGCGCAAGTTCTCTCCCGGCGTACTGGAAGGACGTGTAGAGCAGCCATAGGAAAACCGTGGACATGATCACCAGCACGATTGCCATGATCCAGTTGTGAGGTCGAAACTGTTTGATTGAGGGGGCAAAGGCAAGAAGCCCGAAACCGCCGCTTAGCAGGACAATTGCGTCCCAACTGGCTCTTTGCCAGTAACTGCCTCCAAGATGAATCCACATTCCGAACTCATCAAAGGTCAGAGCCATTCCCACTCCATAGAAGACAGCGGCTATTCGCAGGCTTCGGCCGACCGGCCTGCGAAAGATCAGATATGCGCCGACGCCGGAGAGCAGAAAGATGCCGTAGTTGAGGTGGTGAACGTGTGTGCCCTTGACATGAAGAAACAGGTCAGGTATCGCCCTGGTCATGATCAACAGGACAATGATGCGCGCCGACATAAACGTAATCAGAAAGGTCGCCAGGACCTTTCTGGCCAGATGGACCGTTTCACTACGGCCGTGTGACGACTGAACATTCTCCGTCATGCGCAGCTCCTATGATAAAAATCCACTCCAATTTCCAATAGTTTTTGCTTTAAGTATTTGCTATCACGAAGTTTGGGAAGTCCTCAAAGATCCAATCATTTGTGAGGGTCTTGTAGATGATCCCAAGGAACTTACGAGCCGTCGCGATGATCGCTTTGCCACTGCCACGTGTTCGTTGAATACGTTCATAATACCGCCTCAGATAAGGGCTGTACCGCTTGGCTGACAGCGTGCATTGCACCAAGGTCGTACGTGCCAGGGTCGAGCCATGCTTGGTGATCCGTCCGTGCCGAACCGACTCATTGGAATCCTTCACTTTCGGGACAATGCCAAAATAGGCCGCCAGCTTGTCCTCATCCGCAAAATCCTTCACATTGCCGATGACACTGAGCAGCACCGTTGCCGACCTGTCGCCAATTCCCTTGATGCTCTGGAGATTGGCGTGACCTTTCAGGTCCTTACCGTGCTCAGAGATGTCCGCATCCAGGCGTTTGATACTTGTGCTTAAAGAACGAATCTGATCGGTCAGAACTTCCAACTCGACCCGGACAATGGTGTC
>Ga0334882_1003999_pt1 | contig 12936 bp, 13 predicted proteins | sample GraSluR1_MG_5_FD_207226 | JGI IMG/M metagenome (GOLD analysis project Ga0334882, IMG submission 207226) | Sludge microbial communities from methane-producing bioreactor in Wageningen University, Netherlands - Granular Sludge_15_04-R1 | ecosystem: Engineered > Bioreactor > Anaerobic >... | reverse complement strand
TATGTGTTGGCCGCGAAGTTCTTCAATCTATGTCGATCCAAAGGAATACAAGGGTCCAACACGGACTTTCTGATCTGCGCCGTTGCGGTTCGCAGTGAGTTGGCGATATTTACAACGGATTTGGATTTCGGGCAGTACAAGAAATGTCTGCCGATCAACCTTTACGAGATCAAGAGCAGGGCCGAACAATCGCCTGCACGTTATCGTCGCTCTGCTCCGAAACGGTGAGGCTCATGCGTGACGTTGCCTTGACAGATGCATATGAATGACGCCAAAAGATGCCGCCAACAGATGCCGTTGACGCGCCCGCCTTAATGACGTACGTTATCGCGTGCGAATAGGAAACCTCACCATGGTCACGATTACCGCCACCCAAGCCCGCCAGACCCTCTACAACCTTGTGGATGAGGTCTCGCGATCGCACGAGCCTGTACAGATCGCCGGCAAGCGGAACTCTGCCGTACTGATTTCGGAAGACGACTGGCGCTCGATCCAGGAAACCCTCTATCTCACCTCCATCCCGGACATGAAGAAATCCATCGTACGGGGATTGAAAACGCCTGTTGAGAAATGCCACAAGGAACTCGGTTGGTGAGCTGGCAACTAGTCTATACAACGCAGGCCCGACGCGACGCAAAGAAACTCCTGCAGTCGGGCCTGAAACCCCAGGCTGAACGGCTACTTGAAATTATCAAGGTCAACCCCTACCACACGCCTCCGCCTTATGAGAAATTGGTGGGCGACCTAGCTGGCGCCTGCTCGCGCCGCATCAATATCCAACACCGGCTGATCTATCAGGTTCTCAACGACATCAAGACCGTGAAAGTCATCCGGATGTGGACCCATTACGAATGAACGCGCACATGCGATTGCAGGCTATCGGCGCCAAAGCGCGCCTCCAGCCTGACCCCGGACGTTCGGCAAAGACAACTACAAATTGACAGGAAATAGACAGGAGCGGTCGGTCATGACCTATTACATTACCAAAACAACCCATGCCACGTATGAGAACACGCTAACGAGAGTGACCGCCCTCTTGAAGGAAGCGGGATTTGGAATCATCACCGAGATTGACGTCAAAGAGACGCTGAAGAACAAACTGGGCGTAGATTTCAGGAAATACAAAATCCTGGGCGCCTGCAATCCTGCGTTTGCCCACAAAGCCCTTGAGGCAGAGAGCAAGATTGGGACGATGCTTCCATGCAATGTTATCGTCCAAGAACTATCTCCCGTTGAGACGGAAGTGTCCGCGATCAATCCGCTTGTCTCCATGCAAGCCGTTGGAAACCCATCGTTGAGTGAGATCGCAAAGCAAATTGCTGGCAAACTTCAGACGGTTGTGGAGAACACGTGAAATGCCGAACAAGCGGGTCCAAGGGTACCCGCCACAAGGTGTCGGGTCCGCTGACCCGTGACGTTCGATTCGTAAGCATATTTGATTTGCGCCTCCGTATGACAATGCATACAGTGTATCACAGATGATTACACGAGGTGACCTATGAGTGCAGCCCTATCTATTCGCCTCCCTGAGCCGCTGGCGAAGGAACTGAATCAAATTGCGGAGGAAACAGAGCGTTCCCGCTCGTTCCACATCCAGAAGGCGCTGGAGAACTACATCGAGGACTTTGCGGATGTCCAGATCGCCATCGATCGCCTACGCGACCCTCGGGATCCTGTGGTTTCCAGCCGCGACCTGAGGAAGTCTCTTGGCCTTTAACATCCAATACAAGAAGAGCGTCGCAAAAGATTTGGCGCGCATCGTCAAGACCGAAGCGCGCCAACTTCTTGATAAGATTGAAAAGGAATTGTCTTCCCACCCGGACCGCTATCCGGTTCTTCAGGGGCCGTTGGCCGGACTGCGCAAGATGCGCATGGGCGACTATCGTGGGATCTATGCCATCCTGGACACCGATGTCCTGATTCTGCGCATTGGGAATCGGCGAAAGGTCAGATAAAGAACATCGAACAAGGCGTTGCCGCATGGCCCACAAGGTGCGCCGTCCGGTGAACGCTGACGTTCACTTCTTTGACACCCACACGATATGTGATACTCTAGTGGCACTATGAAAACCGAGCTGGTTACCACGCTTAAGCGACAGGCCACACGCTTGATTGCAGAACTTCGGGAAGACCCTTCCCCTGTGTTGATTACGGAGCATGGACGTCCGGCGGCCTATCTTGTTAATGTCGCCAGCTACGAGGATCAGCAGGCGCGCATGCAAATTCTGGAAGGGATTGCCCGTGGCGAGCGTGCGTTTCAACAAGGTCGTATCCTAACCCACAAACAGGCCCAAAAGCGGATGCGGCGATGGCTCGCCTGATCTGGACCGAGCCGGCTATAGCCGACCTAGAGGCTATCGCCGACTACCTTGCCCTCGACAAGCCGGATGCCTCCACTCGGTATGTCCATCAGGTATTCGCGGCAGTCGAACGGCTGATGCGATTTCCCAAATCCGGCGCCCGAGTGCCGGAGATACCTCACTTGTCCTATCGGCAGGTTGTCGTGCCGCCTTGCCGGATATTTTACCGGCTCGAGGGGGAGGATATCCTGATTGTATTCGTTATGCGCGGGGAACCGCGGTTGCAGGAGATCGATTTGCCCGAAAGAGAATAGGAATTGAACAATGCGCTGCAGAGCGCCACCAGTGGCCGCGATGCACACCCTCCCGCACGCTGCACACCTATCGACTACAGCCCGTGGGCTGATCCAAACTCCTGACGTTAGGCCTGCAGATACATGATGCCAGAAGTCGCAATACTCTTCATCGCTGCATTTGCCGCTGCGGCCATATCGGGCGCGGCCGGCTTTGGGGGCGCTCTTCTTCTGTTGCCGCTGCTCGTGGCAACTGTTGGCGTGACACAGGCTGTTCCTCTTCTGACCATCGCACAACTAATCGGCAATCTCTCAAGAACTGGATTCAGCTTCACACAGATTCACTGGAAACCGGTAGGCTTTTTTCTACTGGGGGCTATCCCGCTCAGCGTTTTGGGGGCCTTGTCATTCGTACAGCTACCGAAAGAATTGGTCACACGCGCGATTGGTGCCGCCATCCTGATATTCGTTGCACTGATCCATTTCGGTCGATTGAAACTCAAGGGTGGCCCTACTCTGTTGGTAGCGGGCGGAGGGGTGGTCGGATTCCTGTCGGGCTTGGTCGGCAGCTCTGGGCCTCTTGGCGCCGCCATCTTCCTGTCGCTCGGTTTGCCGCCAATGGCCTACATTGCAAGCGAGGCGACGACCGCGCTTGTAATGCACGGCGTAAAGACGGTGGTCTATCAGCGATTCATTACCCTTGATCGTGAATTCTGGTCCATCGCTGTGCTCATGGGCGTCGCGATGATTGCCGGAACATGGGCCGCTAAACGAGTCGTCGAGCGCATGCCTAAGAAGACATTTCAACGGGTTGTAGCGATTCTCTTGATCACTATCGCCAGTTACATGGTGATTCACGGATAACATACTTAGATTTTGGCTTCCGCTGTGTGCGCGGCTACTGATTTGAATGAACCCAAGAGCGTTGCAACGGAGTTGGCGCGCATCGGAAAACTTGAGGAGAGAAAGGGCCCCTGCCCGTATCGCCGGACATGAGTCGGGGAAACCGCCTGTACGAGAGCCGGGTACTGATTGACGCGGAAGGAGTGCGGGTGGTGATGTTCGAGCAATCCCGCAAACCCGAACGGCGGGTGACCCAAGCCATCGTGAGAGCCTTGGAGCAGGAGTTTTCGGCGTTTCTCAGAAATCCCCCTTCAGCCCTTGCCCAGTCCCGTGGCCGTTCCCGCGAGGTGGCAAACCGCTTCGCAGGGAAGGACGGTTTTTCCTTTCCATTGCTGCCCGGCATGCCGCCCGGGATCTATGCCCTGCACGTCTTCTCCTGCTCCATCGCCAGGTAGCGGTACAGCCGCCGGTAGTATCCGTCCTGGCGCAGGAGGTCCTGGTGCCGCCCCTGGGCCACCAGTCGTCCCTGCTGCAGCACCAGGATCCGGTCGGCATGGCGGATGGTGGAGAGCCGGTGGGCAATGACGATTCCCGTGCGGCCGGCCATCACCCGGCGCAGCGCGTCCTGGATCAGGGCTTCTGTTTCGCTGTCCACGTTGGCGGTGGCTTCGTCCAGGATCAGGATGGGGTCGCGGTTCTGCGCCATCACACGCGCCAGCGCCAGCAGTTGCTTCTGCCCCGCCGACAACCCGGCGCCCCGCTCGTTGAGGCGCGTGTCGTACCCGTGGGGCAGTTTCCGGATGAAGCGGTCCGCATTGACGTGGCGGGCCGCCGACTCGATGGCTTCACGGGGCAGGCCGGAATCCATCAGCCCGATGTTGTCCGCCACCGTGGAGGAAAAGAGGAAAGGCTCTTGGCGGACGGTCCCGAACCGCCGGCGCAGTTCCTGCTGGCGCACGGTCCGGACATCCACGCCCCCGATCAAGATGCGGCCCTGTTCGACGTCGTAGAACCGCATCAACAGGTTGATCAGCGTCGTCTTGCCGGAGCCGGTCGCCCCGACCACGGCGACGGTCTCGCCAGGCTCGATCCGGAAGGACACATCCCGCAGCACGGAGTTGTCGTTGGCGTAGGCGAACGTCACGTTTTCGAACTCGATCGGTCCCTCCGTCGCGGGCAGGGCCACGGGCGCGTTCGGATCGGGCACCTCCCGGGGTACTTCCAGCAGGGCAAAGATGCGTTCGCAGGCCGCCAGCGCCTGCTGCATGGTTCCGGCCCGGTTGGACAATCCATCCAGCGGCCGGAAGAAATCGCGCACATAGGTCAGGAAAGCGATCAGCACCCCCAGGGTCACTGTCCCCCGGTCCGCCAGGATAAGCGCCCCGCCCACCCCCAGCACCAGGATGGCCGATACCGCCTGGGTGAATTCCAGCACCGGAAAGTAGAAGCTAAACCAGCGCACTTCCATGAAACAGGCGTCGCGCATGAGCCGGTTCAGGCGGGCGAAGCGTTCGCGGATGGTGTCTTCGCGGCCGAACAACTGGATGGTTGTCATTCCGGCCAGCGCCTCCTGCGCTTGAGTATTCAGCGCGGATTGCGCCCGGCGGATTTCGCGGTTGGCCGCCCGCACCCGCTGGTTGGAAAACACGAAGGCCACCACCAAGACGGGAATGATGCTGAACAGCGCCAGCGACAGCACCGGACTGATGTAGAGCATGAAGACGAAGACGCCCAGCAGCTGGAACACGTCCGCCACCGCGCCCACCACGCCATCGGTCACAAAGCTCTGGACGCTGTCGACGTCCGTCGTGACCCGCGTCATCAGCCGCCCGACCGGGGTGACATCGAAATAGCGCAGATGCAGGCCGACGGCCTTGCGGAACACATCGCGTCGAATGTCCCGGACAATCCGCTGGCCCATCCGGGCGGTCAGCACCGTCTGCAGATAGCGCAGCAGGAGGCTGAAAGCGCTCACGGCGAAAAACAGGCCCGCCGTGTGCAGCAACCCCTCCAGGCGCGCATCAACCGGCAGGGCCGCATGGCCGATCCATCGATCCACGGCGTTGCGGATCAGCACGGGCGGATAGTTCATGCCCAGCCCCGCCGCAATCGTCAGCAGCAGAATCGCCACCATTCGTCCCCGGTACGGCCACGCGTAGGCGAGCAGCCGCCGCATCAGGTGCTGCGCCTCGCCCTTCCCCGGCTTGGGTGTTGTGGGGTTCATGTTCCTTGCCAAGGGGTCAGGCCTTGCGGAATGCTTATGGGCTTAAGCCGTAAGCAAGGCCTGACCCCGTCGATGTCGATAGCCGCGGCCAACTGTTGCATCTCGTGCAGGCGGCGGTAGTAACCGGGCAGCCGCGCCAGATCCCCGTGGGAGCCTTGCTGGACGATGCGCCCGTCCGCCACCACCACGATCCAATCCATGGCCGACAGCGTGCTGATCCGGTGGCTGACCAGCAGCGTCGTGCGCGTGGAAAAGACGCCCTGGAGCTTGCCGAGGATCGCCGCTTCGGTTTCCGCATCCACCGACGCGAGCACATCATCGAGGATGAGGAGGCGCGGATCCCGCGACAATGCCCGGCCGATGGACGTGCGCTGACGCTGCCCGCCGGAGAGCGTGACGCCGCGCTCCCCCACGCGCGTCTCATACTGCCGAGGCATCTGCTCGACGTCGGCATGCAGATGCGCCAGGTCCGCGGCGGTCAGGATGTCCTGTTCCGTGGCCCCCGGGGAGCCAAACGAAATATTGTTGGCCAGCGTATCGGAAAACAGCATGGGCTCCTGCTCGGCCATGCCGATTCCGCCGCGCAATTCGGCCAGCGGAATTTCCCTGACGTCGCGCCCGCCGATCCGGACGGCCCCGGAGGTCACGTCCTGCAATCGCGGCAGGAGCGACACCAGGACCGTTTTGCCGCTACCCGTCGGCCCGGTAATCCCCACCCGCGCCCCCGCCGGGATCGACAGGCAGATGTCGTCCAGCAGCGTCGTTTCCCCCGCCTTCAGCGTGACATGGTCGAACTCGATGTCCATGCCATTGTCCGCTCGCGCCGTCGCGGCCTTCACCGGGTCCGAGATCGCCGGCTTGCGCTCCAGCACATCGCGGACGCGCTCCCAGCTTCCCCAGGCGCGTTGCATCAGGCCCAGCACCCACCCCAGCGACAACAGCGGCCACTGCATGTAGAGCAGGTACTGGGTAAATTGCACCAGCTCGCCCAGGGTCAACCGCTCCTGGATCACCATGCGCCCGCCCGCCAGCAGCACCAGCACCGAACTCAGGGCGAACCAGAATCCCGCCAGCGGCCGGAGGCCCTCCTGCACAACCGCCAGCCGGAGATTCCGGCCCATCAGGGATTCGTTCCGCCGCCGGAACAAATCCAGCCAGCGCGGCTCCAGGCCGAACGACTGGATGGTCTGGATGCCGGTAAAGGTCTCCTGGTTGAAGCTGGCCATTTCGGACAGCTCCTCCTGGGCCGCCAGGTGCCCCCGTTTGCTGCGGTTGGCGAACCAGGCAAAGCTGCCCACCATCAGCGGCACCAACAGCAGGATCATTCCGGCCAGCGCCGCGTTCAGGCGGAACATGACCCCGAATGCCAGCACGAAAACAAACACCATGCGGCTGTTCTGCATGAGCCCCTGTCCGACGCCCATCCCGACGGACCGCACATCCGTTGAGAGCCGGTTCATGAGGTCGCCGGTATGCTGCTCCCGGAAAAACCCGCGCTCCAGCCCGGTGAGATGGTTGAACAAGTCGCGCCGGATGTCCGCTTCGACCTGATGGCCGACACGCAGCGGAATCTGGCGCATCCCGTAGGACAGCAGCGTTGCAACGGCCGTGGCCCCCGCATAGAGTCCCAGCCAGCGCAAGAGGTCCGAACGTTCGAGATCCCCCGCGGTCAAGCCATCGATCACGAATCGGGAAATATAGGGGATTCCGATATTGAGCCCCACGGTCAACAGCGACAGCAGAACGCCCCACGCGATGGCGCGGGCATGCGGCGCCACATAGCGGCGCAATCGGATCGGTTCGGGTTGGCGACGGAACAGTTTCAAGGCGGCCACGATACACCCCCCGCGCGCCATTGACCACCCCCTGCCCCACGCCCGACCCGGCGCCGGGACGCCCTCGGGGCGCATTTCACCTCTGGCGGGGGCTCCGTCGGGGCCGGGGCTGTTCCTGCCGCCGCCGGGCGGACGGTTTCGGCTTCCCCTGAACCCTGCCCTCTAAACCCTGTCCCCTGGCTAAATGAACAGCGTGGGCCCGCTTTCCTTGGCGCGGGCGATGAAGGTGGCGACGCCGGCGACTTCGTCCACCTCGATCAGTTCATCGCGGGTGATACCCATGACGCCCATAGCCATGTCGCAGGCGATGAACTTCACGCCCATGGCCCGCGCGTTTTCGAGCATCTCCGGCAGCGAGGCGACGTTCTGGCTGGCCATGACATATTTCATCATGGCCGTGCCCATCCCCGCCATGTGCATCTTGGAAAGAGCCAGCTTGCGCGCGCCCTTCGGGAGCATCCACCCGAACATCGTGTTGATGAGGCTCTTCTTCACCTGCGGTCCCGGATTCCGCCGCAGCACGCTCAGTCCCCAGAACGTGAAAAAGATGCTGACCTGCATGCCGGCGGCGGCCATGCCCGTGGCGATGATCAGGGCCGCCAGCGCCTTGTCGAGATCATTGCTGAACAGCACCATGGCGCCCGCGTTGGCGCTACCGGCCACGGCGCAGGGCCCCGGCTGACCCTTGCGGACCACCGCTTCGAGGTGCGTGCCCTTCTGTTCCAGTTTCAGCACGGTATGGCCGCTGCACTTGGCCCAGTTGGTGAGATCCGGGGCAAAGAGGGGATTCGCCAGTACCTTGATGGTGGCGCCGAGGCCGAGGCCGTCGAGTTCCTTCTTGATGCGAACCACGGGGCCGGGGCATTGCAGGGCGCGGACATCCACCACCACGGACGGCTCGCCCGGCTCCGACTCCAGGCGCGGGCCGCCTTCGCTGCCGGTCGTGGACAGCGCAATTTCGTCGTCCGACGGCACCCAGTGCTCCGGCTGGAACTGCTTCCAGGTCAAGTAGCCGCCGGAGAGGTTGGCCGCATCGTAGCCCAGTTGCTTGAGGATGCGCTCGGCCACATAGCCGCGCAGACCCACTTGACAGAAGATCACGATGGGTTTGTCCTTCGGCAGCTCGAACGCCCGCGCGCGCAGCTTGTGCAGCGGGATGTTCACGGCGTCCTTGAGGGTGCCCTGCGCCACTTCGGCGGGCTCGCGCACATCCAGCAGGACGGCGCCTTCGGGCAGCGCATCGGCATGGACCAGGGTGGTCGTGCCATCAAGCGCATTGGTCGCGATCATGCCGGCCACGGTGATGGGATCCTTGGCCGAACTGAACGGGGGGGCATAGCACAGTTCCATCTCCGCGAGTTGGCGCACCGTCATGCCCGCGCGCATGGCGGTCGCCAGGACATCGGCCCGCTTGTCGGCACCTACCGCGCCGATGACCTGCCCGCCATAGATTTTTCCGTCGTCGCCGAAGAGCAGCTTGATGTGCAGCGGGGTGGCGCCCGGGTAGTAGCCCGCATGCGATCCAGCGTGCAGATAGGCCTTGCGATAGGGCTTATCCATCGTCTTCAGGCGGGCCTCGGTGTGGCCGCAGCTCGCCGCCGTGAGCTTGCCGACCTTCACCACCGAGGCGCCGAAGGTCCCCTCGTAGCGGCGGTCGCGGCCCAGGACGTTGTCCGCCACGATGCGCCCCTGCCGGTTTGCCGGCCCGGCCAGCGGCACGGCCGTCGGTTCGCCAAACACCGGGTCGATCACCGATACCGCGTCGCCCAGCGCAAAGATATCCGGATCGGTGGTGCGCATGTGCGCATCCGTCACGATATGCCCACGGGGGCCCGTCTCCAGGCCGGCCGCCTTCGCCAGCTCCGAATTGGGCTTCACGCCGACGCACATCACGACCACATCCGCCACCCACGATCGCCCGTCCTTGACCGTGGCGCGCACGCCCCCCTCGTCCGCCGGCGCGAACGCCGACACCGCCGCGCCGAGTTCGACCACGATCCCGGCCAGCCGCAGCTCTTCGGCCAGCAGCGAGCTCATTTCCTCGTCCATGGTCGGCAGGAGCTGCCGGCCCATTTCCAGCAGCGTCACCTCCAGCCCCCGATGGCGCAGGCTTTCCGCCAGCTCCATCCCCACGAAACCGCCGCCCACCACGACGACGCGCCGGGCGCCCTGATCCAGCTTCTTGGCAATGCGATCCATATCTTCGAGGGTCCACAGCGGCAGCACGTCGGGCCGGTCCATTCCAGGCAGGTCCAGGTGGATCGGCGACGAGCCGGTCGCGATCACCAGTTTGTCGTAGCGCTCTTCGGATTCCTCTCCCGTCTGGCGATTCAGCACGCGGACCATTTTTTTCGCCCGATCGATGGCGATGACTTCATGATTCACCCGGACATGCACATTGAAGCGCGCGCGGAAGTCGGCCGGGGTCATCACCAGCAGCCAGTCGCGCTCGGGGATGATTTTCCCGAGGTGATAGGGCAGGCCGCAGTTGGCGTAGGAGATATGGGGCCCCTTCTCCAGCAGTACAATTTCGGCCTTCTCGTCCATGCGCCGGAGCCGCGCCGCCGTACTGGCCCCGCCCGCCACGCCGCCAATGATGATCGTCTTCATACGGAATTCTTTCGTGCAACAGTGGTGAATGCGAAGAAGGCTACCATGTTTGGCGGCATCCGCAAATCCCCGGATCGCATCGCCTGAAGCCGACCGGGTCCATTTTCCACGGCATGGAAAACATCGGGCGCGATTTTCCACGGCATGGAAAACTTTTGGCCGATGTTTCCACAGCATGGAAAATACTTTTCCACGGCGTGGAAACGTTTTCCATGCCATGGAAACCGTGCGCCGGGTTCGTTGGAATAGCATTGAAATACGTGGCGGGATGACGCCATTATTCCGGCATGGATGACCGATTCGAGAGCGGCGCGAAAGACACCGGCGCCAAGACCATCCGCCTGACCCGCGCAGAGCTGTACGCGCTGCGGATGTCGCAACCGCGGCGCCGGCGGCGGATCTTCATCTGGGTCAGCCTGCTGGTGGCGGCGGCGCTGGGTGGAACCCTGTGGCACTTCCAGGAGTTCTGGCTGCCGTACTGGCAATCGGCCACGGAAGCGGCCCCAACGGAATCCGCGCGGTCGGACGGAGCGGCGACGGCGGCCGAGGCCACTCCGGATCGGTTCGAGGAGCCGGACGAAATGGGCTTCATGTCGGCCACGGTTTGGGATGATCCGGAATTCCGCGAGGGCGTGCGGCTGTTCAACCAGGCGCTGGACCGGTTCCGGCGATTCGAGCTGGATCCCACCAAAACGGATCTGGTTCCGGAGATCGATGAGCGCGCGCGCAAGGCCTTTGGCCTGTTCCGCGCCCGCCGCGGGGAGGCCCCGCCCTCCGTGCCGCTGGATGCCTATGCCTCGCGCAGCCGCCGGCTGCTGGAAGATCTGTCTGCGGCCGTCCGCGATGCCACTCCCCCGGCGGCGGCGGCGACCCCATCCGTGGCGTACGATGCCGAGGCGATCAAGGATCATCCCGACTTCCGCGAGGGGGCCCGCCTGTTCAATCAGGCGTTGGGCATGTTCAACCAATACAAGGCGGACCCGCAGCGCACGGAGCTGCTAAAACCCACCGAGGATTTGGCGCAGGAAGCCGGAGAAAAGTTCGAAGCCCTGAAGCGGCAGGTTCCGGCCGCGGCCCATGCCGAAATCGACCGGCTGCTTCATCAAAGCTACGGCCTGGTGTCGGCCTCCCGTGGTGAGCAGCTTCGGACGGGAACCAGATCCTCCGAATCCTCCGCTGCATCGACCAGCCGGCGCGGAACCACCGGACCAACGCGCCGACCCGCCCTGCCGGCGTACCAGCAGCCTCCATAAAGGGGTCAGCCCGTAAAGGGGTCAGCCCGTGAATTGTAGCATTTTTGCTTCGCAGGAACCTGGCGGGCCCACCACCTTCTAGGCGTGGGAACCCACGATTGCCTCCCGTCTTCGCCGTGGCTTCGGCGGGGCGGCTCGGCCCACGATTGGCTCAGATTCGGGTGCCGGGAGGGATGACGGCATTCTTAGGAATGACGATCACATCGTCCTGCACGGTATACAGGTCGGTGGTGGTTTCGCTGGGCTTCCCGTCGGGCGTGATGTAGCAGCCATCGCCGATGCGGGCATTCTTGTCGATGATGGCGTTACGGATATAGCAGTCGCGCCCGATGCCGACGGGAACCTCGCTGGCCGGCCGGCTGGGGGGATCGTAGTAGTCGGCGCCCATCATCACGGTGTGCTCGAGGACGGTGCCTTCGCCGACCTTGGCGCGAACCCCGATGATGGAATGCAGGATGCGGTGGCCGGAGATGATGCAGCCTTCGCTGAGGAGGGCGCGGTTGAGGTCGCAGCAGTTGATCTTGGAGGGCGGCAGGTAGCGCATGTGGGTATAGATGGGCGCATTGGGCTGATAGAGGTTGAACTCCGGCACGGGTTCGGCCAATTCCAGGTTGGCCTCCCAGAACGCCCGCAGGGTTCCGATGTCGCGCCAGTAGCCTTCGAAGAGGTAGCGATAGACCGCGCGTTCGGGGATGGAGGAAGGAATGATGTTTTTGCCGAAATCCTTCTGGTCGCCTTCCAAGATCTCCAGCAGCACCTGGGTGTTGAAGACGTAGATACCCATGCTGGCGAGATAGCGTTCCGGTCCGTCGCCGATTTCGCGCAACTCGTCCAGCACGGGGGTGTCGCCGGGCTTTTCCACAAACCGCACAATGCGGCCCTGGGCATCGGCCTGCATGATGCCCAGCGAGCCTGCTTCATTCCGCGGCACCGGCTTGGTGCAGATGGTGATGTCGGCCTGGCGGCTTTTGTGTTCTTCGATCACCTTGGCGAAGTCCATGCGATAGAGTTGGTCGCCGGACAGAATCAGGACATAGGAGGGCTTGTAATCGAGCAGGTAGCGCAGGCTCTGGCGCACCGCGTCGGCGGTGCCCTGGAACCACGCCTCGCTGCCGGGGGTCTGCTGGGCGGCCAGAATGCGCACGTAGCCGCGGTGAAAGGGATCGAACACATACGTGTTCTGTACGTGCTGATGGAGCGACACGCTGTTGAACTGCGTGAGGACGTTGATGCGCCGGATGCCGCTGTTGATGCAGTTGCTGACCGGGATGTCCACCAACCGGTATTTGCCCGCGACGGGAACCGCCGGCTTGCAGCGGTCGCGCGTCAGGGGTTGCAGCCGCTTGCCTTCGCCTCCGCCCATGATCACACCCACCACGCTCATCTTGCACCTCTTTTCCTGGCGGCGGGATCCAACCCGCCGGCTACTGTCGCAGTATCCGGAGCCGGGCCAACTGATTCAAGCAGAAACCGCACGGAGCACGGCTGCGTCAAGAAAGCGTAAGCGACGGGAAGCGGCGCAAGAAGAGCGGGGCCATCGGCGGGGGCGAGTGGGCGGCGGGCCGTTGCATGGGTCTG
>Ga0334882_1003998_pt1 | contig 12939 bp, 10 predicted proteins | sample GraSluR1_MG_5_FD_207226 | JGI IMG/M metagenome (GOLD analysis project Ga0334882, IMG submission 207226) | Sludge microbial communities from methane-producing bioreactor in Wageningen University, Netherlands - Granular Sludge_15_04-R1 | ecosystem: Engineered > Bioreactor > Anaerobic >... | reverse complement strand
AATCGCCGGCGAGGATCACTACGGGGCTCGTTCCGTCGGTTGTGATGGTGTTCCCGCCCTCGTAGGCTCCCTGAAGCGAGTTCGCTCCGAGGCCGCTTCCATCGACGAGCTTCCACTCGCCTGCGACCCCGTCCCACTGAAGAACCTGACCGTCAGAAGACCCGTCGGCGAGCTTTTGTGGTGTTATCGCTTTGTCAGCGACTCCGAAGGCGAATCCGTGGCTCGTTATCTTATCGACTGGGCTTAAAGCCATGCAGGTGCCGAATCCAGCGCCCGAAGGACCTACCCAGACCTGAAGATAGAGGTCGTGTCCCGAGTTGAAAACGTCCTGAATTGTGGAATATCCCCCACCTGCGAAGCCCGATGAAAAATCAAGCTCCGAGCTGAAAATGCCGTGGTTGACACTATGATCCGCGGGAGTTTGGGACCAGGCCATCGGGTCGCCAACGTCAAATCCGTCGCCTCCCGTGTCCACAAATAACATATAACCTATTGCACGGCTTGCCGTTACGGGAACTCCCCCGTCAACAAGCTTCCCCTGATAACTCAAAGAAGTCGGAACATCCCCGAACGCCGTCAAAACAAAAACGACTGCGAAGATGAAATAAAGCCGGAATCTCATGGTGCCTCCACGGTGTGTGCAAATCTGCGAGATTGCGAAAAGAATATTGAAGATACGTCTCATTATAAATCGCATTACTATATTTATTTGGACGGCTCATTTCAAGCCAAATCGCCTAATTTCCGCAAAGATAATGCCATAAAGTCTAAATAATTATAACATCTTGCATATCAAGAGGATAAGTGTGATTGGCAATGTGAATAATTGGGTAAAAATCCCCATGTGCTAAATATATTGAGGGTATAAATACCGATTAATATTGCTATAAAAACTTATAATGAGATAGAAACTATTTATTAACGGGTAAGCAATAATACGGATGTATAATATTGAAAGCGAGGCGAAAAAAAATAATAAGAAAATACTAAAAAAGTAAATAGATAAATGTATAACTCGTTAGCAGTCAAAAGAATATAACTAAGACAAAGAAAACCTAAAAAGATTAACCAAGGCTTTCGGCTAATTTAATACATGAGTTTAATATTGTGTGGAATTGGCCGCCTGAAAATATATATGTCCTGATACGAATATAGAAAAATGTCTTCGTAAAATATATATCAAGTAATTTGAAATCCTCCGAAAATAACGATCTAAGTATATTTAACACTGTATGATCGGAAAAATAGGAATGAACAAAATCGGGTTCTTCACAAAAAGCACGGAAATTAAGGTCGTTGTCAATTAATAATTCAGGGCAATGTCTGCAGTAGAGTTGAGGTATTGATTTCGTAAGAGCTAATTCGTGTGGAAATGATTTAGTAATCTTTATCGAAAGAAGTGCCGGTTCGAAACGGTATCTTGGGTGAAAAATGACCTCGATGGGTAGATTGTCGATTGTTCCATAATAGCGGCGTCCTGCGAGAAAGAAAGCTTCTTTTTTAAAGCCTTCATGATCGAGAAATGGATCGAGAAGATTTCGAGCGCGAAACACATCGCAAAAAAAGCCAATCGAAAACCAAATGAGCAGAATCATACCAAGAGTTCCGGTAACAAAGGCGGCGAAGGAATTTCTTCCGGAGCTCATCGCTTCGGGAAAAGGTTTCGGCAATGGGATAAAAGTCAATCCCAAGGCTATCGCCGCAAGAAACACAAACATCAAGAGCATTAAAACCATTGTTCTCATAAGACACCTTCTTCTATACTTAGAAGTAGAATAAATACTATCATCAAATCTGTCAATAGCAAAATTAAAAAAGCTGTAAAATTACAAAATTATCTTGTCAAAACGTTACCTAAATATTATCTTAAAAAGAGATTTATTAAAAGGAGTCGCTATGACAGAGGACACAAAAGAAATTCAGATAAAGATACTTGAGGAAGCCATTGCAAAAGAGGCTTTGCCAGCAGAAAAATCTATGCTGTTATCAAAACTATCGACCTTGGTAAGTGAAAACTCAGCTGAAAAGGCCGTCGAATATGCTCATAGAGCTGTTGATGAAGCTGAAAAATCCGGCGATCTCAATCTTTTTGCAGTCTCCCATGCGGCATTAGGCATAGCTTATGGGCAAAGCGCTGATTATTCAAAAGCTCTAAAGGTGTTCGAGGAGGTTTTCGAGATTGCCAAAAAAACCGGGGATAAAGGTATAATAGCACGTTCTCATAATAACAAGGGGGTAATTTATACGAAAATCGGTGATTATACGAAAGCATCGACAGCTTTTTTAGAGGCCCTGAGAATCAACGAAGAGCTTGGCAATGATGAGTTAGTCGCGACGAATCTGAATAATCTGGGCGATATATATTTACTTGAAGGTGCATTCGACAAAGCAATCGAGTATTATCGCAAGGCGATTGAATTGAAGGAGAAATTGCAAAATGACCATTCTCTTGCTGTTTCTTTAAATGGTCTTGCAAGCGCTTTGAACAGGAACGGTAGGTATGATGAAGCAACAGATGCGTTGTATCGTGCATACGAGATTTTCCATAGTGAAGGAAATCCAGCCGGAATGGCAACTGTTCTCGCAAATATCGGTTCAATAAGAAAAGCAAAAGGAGATTTCCAGAATGCGAAAGAAACCTTCATGAAATCACTATCTATCATGGAGGAGATAGGGGATAAATGGGGAATTGCAGGAAACAACATCAACATAGCCTCGATAGAATTAGAAACCGACAACATAACCGGTGCAAAACTATTTGCCGAGCAAGGTCTGCAAATCGCCGAGCAGATAGGCGCACAGACAATAACAAGGGCGGCTTATTCAATTCTCTCAAGAGTTTACGAAAAAGATGGAGATTTTCAAAAAGCTCTCCAAAGTTTCAAACATTCTAAGGAGATTAACGAGAAAATTCTAAACATAGAAACTACACGTAAGATTGAGCGCCTTGAAGCCAAATACGATCTCGAAAAGAAAGAACGCGAAATGGAGATTTATCGCAAAGCCTCGATAACAGATACTTTAACCGGACTTCTCAATCGCCCGGGAATCATCGAGAAACTTCAGGATGCAGATAGAGCCTTCAGATCCGAAGGCACGGAATTCTCCATTGCTATTGCGGATATCGACCATTTCAAGAGGTTTAACGATACGCACGGACATGCTTGCGGCGATATTGTTCTAAAGAAAGTTGCGGAATCGCTTCTGAATGCTGTCAGCGAAGAAGGGTTTGTCGGAAGATGGGGCGGAGAGGAGTTTATAATTCTTCTTCCGAACTCGAATCTGGAAGAAGCACATGTGCTTGCTGAAAGGGCAAGAATATCTATCGAGGCCGAAACCCAAAGTTTTAACGGCAAAGTCATCCAAGTAACAATGTCCTTTGGAGTGGCTTGTATTATGGACACTCACGATATCGATAAATGTATTGTTCTCGCCGATACAGCCCTATATAAATCGAAAAAGCTCGGAAGAAATCGTGTCGAAAGCTCGATTGGCTAACCACTAAAAGCCAAGGGTAAGTTAAGTTTTTTTTACATTCGTTGATTTGTGTTTTCCTTGGGCAATCTCAAGATATTGCCTTTCATATCGATACGGTGCTAAGTGTTTCAAATTCAGTGCGGGCAGACATCTTCTTCGATCCCAATCCAGAACCATTAACCTTATATGATTTAATTCATGTAATCCCGCGCGAACAATGTCCAATTGCTGTCCTTTCGTTCTTTAAAAATTTCAATTTAATAGGCTCGGCGTCTCGCCGTGCGCCACGAATATCGAGCCGTGCGCCACGAATATCGAGCGAGACGCTCGACCTGTTAATGAATGTTCCGTTCTCTATATAGATTTAATTCATGTTATTCCGCGGGGATGTTGCGTAGGGGAAGGCCTATGTGCCTTCCCGCCCGTTCGTTGCGCTCAAAAACGGGAGCGCCCAGGGGGGCTCCCCTACGAATGCGGATGTATAACGGCCGTAGGGGCGTATCGCATACGCCCATTGTGCAATTCGCGGGTAACGCATAAAACGGGTCAATGCAATTGACCCCTACGGATTTGAAGTTCGTTCTTTATAAATATAAAACAGTCAAACAAAGGAGGCTTATGTAGCCTGTAATCTTTCGTTCTTTTATATCAAATAACAACAAAACGTGCTGAAATGCACAAAAATTGTGCTGTAATGGCCATTCTAATCGCTGTTTTGTCGGAACTAAGTGACGCAGTCAAGGTTCTAAGCCCTGCATTGACAGAACTAAGTCCCGCAGTCAAGGTTCTAAGCGCTATATTGTCGGAACTAAGTGCCGCAGTCAAGAAACTAAGCGCAAAATTATCGGAACTGAGTGTTGCAGTCAAGATAATAAGCGTTACAATGATAGAACTAAGCCATGCAGTAAAGACAATAAGCTCTGCAAGCACCATTCGAAGTCTTAGTATGGACACTGCAGATACATAAAAGGCCATTGCACTGATAATATTAAAGGAGGCATGAAAATGCTTAAAGGAAATTCCTTTTCAACCGACAACGACGAAGAACGTCGGGAACGACTCCTTCTTTTGTCGGGCAATATCGCCGATTTCGAGGCGGAGTTCGAGCTTGCGCCCGATATCTTAAGCAAAGCCCTCGAAGCTCCCTGCATGTGTTTGAGATGAAGGAGAGTTTCGGAGGCAGGGGCGTGCCACAGCCGGAGCTATGGAGCGAGGAAAACGAGAAAAGTCTTCGCGCCGTTAATAAATTACCCCCCTGCACTATTGCATGGGGGGGTATATGATCAGGTGGGGGAGATGCTTTGAATCTTAATCGAACAATTAGGTGCCCATCTCCCACTCGGCGAGGTATTTCTCCTGTTCCGGCGTGAGAGTGTCGATGGAAATCCCCATGGTGCGAAGTTTGAGCCTGCTAACCCAATCGTCGATTTCCACCGGAACCTCATGCACAGCGACTTCCAAGCCGGGATTCTTGACAACCCATTCCGTTGTAAGCGCTTGCACCGCAAAGGACATGTCCATAACATCCGCTGGATGTCCCTCTGCGGCGGCAAGGTTGACAAGCCTGCCATCGGCGAGGACAAAGATTCTTTTACCCGACTGCATAATATATTCATCTGTAACAATCCGAACATCGCGATTTATATTCTTCGCGATTTTAGTAAGGCCCGGAAGATCGAGCTCGACATCGAAATGTCCGCTGTTGCAAACGATAGCTCCATCTTTCATCGCCTCGAAATGTTCGGGGCGGATTACATGAATATTGCCGGTGAGTGTGCAGAAAATGTCTCCGACAGGTGCGGCATCAGCCATAGGCATAACCTCGAACCCGTCCATTGCGGCCTCGATGGCTTTTATCGGATCGACCTCTGTAACGATGACATGAGCGCCATGCCCCTTTGCACGCACTGAAAAGCCTCGTCCGCACCAGCCATAGCCTGCTACCACAACCTTTTTCCCTGCGATGAGCGTGTCGGTCGCGCGGATGATGCCGTCGAGAGTTGATTGGCCGGTGCCGTAACGGTTGTCGAAGAAGTGCTTGGTTTTCGCGTCGTTAACCGCTATCACCGGGAATTTCAGCGCGCCGTCTTTTGCCATCGCTCTTAACCGAATGACGCCGGTAGTAGTTTCCTCCATGCTTCCAAGAATTTTCGCGCCTACTTCGGGGAATTCTTTGTGGATGGTCGATACCAAATCAGCGCCGTCGTCCATAGTGATAACCGGTCCGCGTTCGGAAGCCGCACGGACATGGCGGTAATATGTTGCGTTGTCCTCGCCATGGATTGCCTGCACCTTGATGCCGAAATCCTCGACCAGCGAAGCCGCGACATCATCCTGCGTCGATAGGGGGTTCGAAGCGATTAGCATCAAGTCCGCACCGCCTGCGACGAGTGTGCGGGCGAGGTTTGCGGTTTCCGCAGTAACGTGAAGACAGGCCGACATCGCAAGGCCTTCGAGTGGCTTTTCGCGTTCGAAACGTTCGCGGATGACCTGCAAGACCGGCATATTTTTATCAGCCCACATAATCCTTTTGAAGCCCTTGGGGGCTAATGATTTATCAGCAATATCGTAACTCATATTTCTCCTAAAAAACTTTTTTGGGGATGTGTGCCCCGTTTATTACATATCTCGATTGGCCGTAATTCCTTACGGTTAAAAAGACTCTAATTTGGCCCCGCTCTCGAACCCATAAATTTTGTTCTCCTCAATAACTTTGGGCCGGCAACTCAAGCCCGAATAAAAACTTACCAAATATAGCCATAATGAAGAATAGGTCAAGCAAAAACCTTCCGAGGTGAATCTTTATAGTTTTAAGAAGAATTTGCCAACTCGAAGGAACTCGCCTTTCAAATTTTGCTTGTTTAATCATTTCCAAACGTTATATTAAAAGCCAATTGAAAACTCAAAATTGGAGGTTGAAATGAAAAGGTTGATTCTCATGGTTGCTTTAGTCGCGGTTTTCGCGGCTGTAGCCGATAGTAGCGCGGATTATTTTCCGGTCGGTATCGGATATACATGGACATATCAGGATTCCAACGAGGTAGGCATTGTAACAACATTAAACGAGATGGTCGGAACCGAGATTATCGACGGATATGAAACATGGATTACCGTTGAAACAAGCCCTGAAGCTGTCGATACTTCCTTCACCCAACTCAGAGCGGACGGCATATACATGATTGTCGAGTTCATGGAGGAAGAGCGCCGCCCAGTAAGGATCGCCCCCTCCGACATCGATGTTGGAACTTCATGGACAGCCGCTGATATCGATACCAGCTTCAATATGTCCGGCGCGGATATTAGCATTCAAATCGTTGTCTCGATGGAAGCAATCGGGCGTGAGACGGTTGTTGTTCCTGCTGGCTCTTTCGCTTCATGTTTGAAGATAGCCATGGAAAGCGAATTCACCTACGAAATCACTTTTGGTGGAATGCCCTTCGCTTCCGGAAGCGGTGTCCAATCGCGCGACACGACTTGGCATGCCCAGTTTGTCGGCATGATTCAAAGCCGCGGAATGGAATACGAAATCGACATGATGAGTGGAACGATAGCCGATTCCTCAAAAACTGCGAGCTATCTTCAAGGCTATAATTTTACAAATATCGACGAAAACTCGCGCAAACCCGCCGAAATGTCCATCATTGCATATCCTAACCCATTCAACAGCTCAGTTTCAATCGATGTCCCCGAAAAGGCGGAGATTGCGATATTCGACATCAACGGCAGAAAAATCGCCGATTTCGGTGTTGTGGAGAATGGAAGTCTAAGATGGCAACCCGCAACATCGGTGGAGTCCGGCGTATATTTTGTTCGGGCGAATCTCGACGGCAATTCGCTGACACAAAGGGTAATGTTCATCAAATAGCCATTGTTCAGATTTTCAAATGAAAGGGCATCCATGCGTCATATATACTTGATCTTTCTCGCTTTGGTTTTCGTCGGGGTGGCCATGGCACATGCGGCTTCCGAGATCGAACTTAGCTTCGACAAAGAGACCAGCACTCTCACAGTAATTGCGAAGCACAGCGTGAAAAACGCCTCAGATCATTACATCGACGAGATTACAGTCGAACTGAACGGCAAAAAGATCATCACTCAGACTTTCAAAATGCAGACAGACGACAACGGCCAAGAGGTTATATACATCATAATCGACGCTAAAGATGGCGACACAATAGAGGTCTCGACGAACTGCAATAAATTCGGCAAAAAGAAGACCAAACTTGTCGTAGGTGCGTCTTAATCAATGCCGTTATCGGATAACACAAATAAACCGAAAAATCTCCGTCCCCTCCGTTTTCTCGGCCCTTCGGGGGGGGCGGTTTTGTTTTATTGCCTGTATTTTGCGATAATCTTACTGCCATCAGTTTTCGCTTTCTTCGTTTTTGGCGATTTCTCCGACGGCTTGCTCCTTACATTCGGCAAATCGACAGCATTGACAGCTTTTACGATATTTTGCCTGCAGGTTCTCCTCGGTGCGCGCCTTAAAACCCTCGACCGACTGGCCGGTCTCGATAAAATTTTGCAATTCCATCGAATTATGGCGATAGTCGGCACAATTCTAATATTGGCTCATCCAATAGCCGTGATGATGGCCTACGAAGATTTCTCGCTGGTTGGTTTCCGCTCATCGATGCCGATAATATTCGCCGAGATTGCCCTTATAATTCTTCTAACCGGTGTTCTTTTCGCGTTGCTCAGAGCGAAATTGAAAATAGATTACAACCTTTGGCATCTCTTTCACAAAGTGATGCTTCTCGTTGTCATTCTGGGATTTATCCATTCCATCGCGATAGGTTCCGATATCCACAGCGCAACAAAATATCTATGGTGGGCGATTTTCGCCATCGCCATCCTCGCTTTTTCTTTCAGAAACATCGTTTTTCCAATGTTTATCCGAAAGCGATATCGAATCTCAAACATTGAACAAGAAAATCATAATACATATACAATAACATTAAAGCCGAGCAATGGAAAAATCCCGACCTACCATCCCGGTCAATTCATGTTTTTGAAACTGATTCGAAGGAAAACCAAATCCGAAGAACACCCCTTCACAATTTCCTCTTCTCCAACACAGGAAGGTTTCATCTCGGCGACGATAAAGGAATCCGGAAACTTCACAAATACGATAGGAAAGACTACCACCGAGGATTTTGCGAAAGTCGCAATGCCCTACGGCAAATTCAGCTTCGTTCATGATCAGCCGAAACGGTTCCTATTAATAGCCGGCGGAGTTGGAATTACGCCGATTATCAGCATGGTGCGTTACCTTCGCGACACAGAAGACGATAGACACGTTGTAGTTCTTTCTGCCAATCGAACAGAAGAAGATATCCTGTTCAAAGCAGAATTAGACGCCCTTCCGCCCAACTTCAGAACCGTGCATATCCTGTCACACCCGGATGAGTCATGGTTAGGTTACCGTGGCAGAATCGACAGCGCGATTATCCTCAAAGAAGTGGGGGAGAATCTCTCCGAATTCGGGGTTTATCTTTGCGGGCCTGCGCCAATGATGAAATCAGTCGAGAAAGAGCTTCGTAAATGCGGTTATATGGGAAAAATCCGCACCGAGAAATTTGGATTCTAAATTCCGCTATCAAACTTCCTTAGCGATTCAGCATTAAAAAAAAGCGGGCTTTGTGGCCCGCTTTGAGCGATTAGATTATGAACTTATTTGTCCATCGATTTTTGACCGAAGAAGATATCAAGTTTTACGAAGAAACCATCCATCTCGCCAACCTCGAAGGTATTACTTACCGTGTCTCCGGTTGAATTATTGAACCAGAAATCTCCCTCCGCACCCGCGAAAGGCAGATGGTAACCAGCACCTACCTGCACACCGAGCGGTCCGAAATCATAGGAAGCTGTTACCTGCGGACGCATGAAACCGTAGAAAACCATATCGCCGTCGTTGTCGCCGTTGTCGTCGTTTACGAATGTGATAATCGAACCGCCGCCGACCGCAAAACCGACAGCTGTTTCAATAGGCCCGAAATTCACATAGACTTCAGGCAATATCGCAACTCGAGCATCGCCGAAACCCACGCCGGCTTCATCCTCGGACATCGTGGCTTCATTCGGTTTACCCTTGGCGTCGAAATATCCACCGGAGATAAGGCCGCCGAGCCTCATAAACTTATTGAGAACACTCCAGCCATGAATATCGAGCATCAGAACAGGTGTGTTTTCAACTTCCAGTCCCATCGCTTCGGCAGTTGCGATTGCGGCATCAGAATTCGAGAACTGGTAACCAAACCCGAGACTTGCCCCCCCGGCTCCACCCTCGGCGAAAGCCGAGACGGCGAGTGCGGTAACGGCAATCAGAATCAACGTTCTTTTCATATTTCCTCCTTATGGTTTCTAAATAGGAACTATTTGCAAAATAATATTCCCTTTCTCTTAAACAAGCTTTTTTTTCGATAAAATTTCCTTTATACTTGATTTCTCAAAAGGAAAGACTATTTTGGCGCGCTATGAAGTTTATCTGGTCGAAAATAAAACGCTTCTGTCTCCACCTTCGGTTCGAGGAACTCCTCGCGCTGGTTTTCTTTTTCCCCTCTGCGGCTGTAACAATGCGTGCCCACGCCTATTTCGCACAGGCAGGGAAAGTCCCAAAGCATATCAGCGGAGATTTGGCCCGTATTTTCGCGGTCGTCGGAATAGTGATGGTTTTCATCGGAGTTCGCAAATGGAATCCCACCGGCAAGTTCTGGAAATTCATCCGCGAAGCCGCGCCCTTCGGCCTTGCAATACTTATCTATACTAATCTCCACGACACCATCCATTTCGTTAATCCGAATGACATTCACTGGGCACTTATCGCCATCGACGATTGGATGTTTGGTGTCCAGCCGGTTTTTTGGGCGCAGAAGTTCTACCATCCGATTCTCACTGAATATTTCAGCTTCGCCTACATGAACTACTTCGTAATCCCGCTTGTGATACCCTTCTTCCTCTATTTCAAAGGCCGCTATTTCGCCTATCGCGAAACTATGCTCGGCATCATTCTGAGTTACTATTTCGGATATATCCTTTATGTGCTATTCCCTGCGGCGCCTCCGAGGCTTGTTCTCGCCGACCAATTCACGCGCGATTTCACAGGATTTCTATTCAGTAGCGCACAAACACAGGTCATAATCTCCGCCGCGAGTAGCAGGGGTGCATTCCCGAGCCTCCATTGCGCCACAACACTTCTCTCCATGATCTACGCATGGAAACACACGCGCACCATGTTTTGGGCTTTTCTGCCAATCGCCGTAAGTCTTGTCATAGCAACTGTTTATCTTCGACATCATTATGTCATCGACATCATCGCCGGGTTCGCGCTGTCGATCTTCGTTTATCTTATCGCACCAAAAATCGATAAATGGTGGTGCAAAAAACGAATCAAAGCCGGCACAGGCGACGACGCCTGCGGATGGGTCGAGATGAAAAGCTCGAATAAACGTCCTTGATTAATCCCCGATCATCCATATTTTGTAGTGCAATTGTGAACACAAGAGCGAGACGAGACCATGAAAAGGACACCGTTAAATAGAATTCGAAATATCGGCGTGATGGCGCATATCGACGCCGGCAAAACTACCACTACCGAGCGTATCTTATTCTATGCCAAGAAAATACACCGCATGGGCGAGGTCGATGAAGGCTCCGCAACTATGGACTGGATGGAGCAAGAACGTGAGCGAGGAATCACCATAACCGACGCCGCGACGACCTGCTTTTGGCGAGAACACCAGATTAACATCATCGATACGCCAGGCCATGTCGATTTTACCATAGAGGTCGAGCGCGCCCTTCGTGTCCTCGACGGCGCGGTAGCGGTTTTTTGCGCTGTCGGAGGTGTCGAACCCCAAAGCGAAACGGTATGGCGTCAGGCAGAAAAGTATCATGTCCCCAAAATAGCCTATATCAACAAAATGGACCGCATGGGCGCCGATTTCGAGGGAGCTCTCGACTCGATTGTCGAAAGGCTAAAAGCCAAACCGGTCTGCCTTAACATTCCAATGGGCGAAGCCGAAGATTTCAGAGGCATAATCGACATCATTCACGGGAAATTCATAAAATTCGATCCTGATGAATACGGCGCAACCTTCGAGGAATCCGAAATCCCCGAAGAAATGATTATCGAATACGAAACGCGTCGCTCAGAGCTTATCGAGGCAATTACAGAATACTCCGAACCAGTTCTTGAAGCCTATATCGAAGGACGCGAATTGACCTCGGAGCTTCTAATACCGGCAATCCGCAAAGGCGTTCTCGAAAGCCGAATATTGCCTGTTCTTACCGGAAGCTCGCTTCACAATATTGGCGTTCAGCGCCTTATGGACGCAATAGTGGACTATCTGCCTGCACCTTCGGACCTTCCGCCGGTCATTGGGAAACATCCCGAAAACGAAAAGGAAGAAAAACGCGAACTCACCCCCGAAGCGCCCATGAGTGCGCTTGCTTTTAAAATAGCTACCGACAAATATGTCGATAAACTCGTATTCATACGCGTTTACAGCGGCATAATCGATAAAAAACTCGGCATGCTGAACCCGCGCACCGGAAAAAGAGAAAGAATCTCGCGAATTTTCCAGATGCACTCCGATAAACGCGAACAAATGGAAGAAGCTGTTGCCGGCGATGTTATTGCTGTTGCAGGTCTTCGCGATGTTAAAACCGGAGACACTCTCTGCGATCCGAAACATCCAATCTTTTTCGAGCAGATGACATTCCCCGAACCAGTGATTTTTGTCGCAATAGAGCCGAAATCCGCCGCGGATTCCGCAAAACTAGAGGAATCCCTCACAAGGCTCGAAGAAGAAGACCCTACTTTCAAAGTCCGCGAAGATAAAGAGACCGGCCAGACAATTATCGCCGGAATGGGGGAGCTTCATCTCGAAATCCTCGTCGATAGAATGATACGCGAATTCGGCGTTGCGGCCAATGTAGGCAATCCACAGGTCGCATACCGAGAGACTATCGTCGAAACCGCGACTGCTGAATACAAAGTCGATAGAAGTCTTGGCGAGAGCGTCCAATTTGCCGAAGTTAAAATAGAATGCTATCCTCGCGAACAGGGCACCGGTTTCGAGTTCCGCGACGAATTCGAGAATTACGATTTTCCAGCCGAATTCCGAAGAAGCATAGAAGCCGGTATTCGAGATACCCTCGAATCCGGTCCGATTGCAGGATATCCCCTTATCGATGTTGGCGCGAAACTCGTCTCCGCAAAGTGGAGCGAGGACAGCTCGAACGCAATGGCCTTCCGCGTCGCCGCTGGGACAGCATTTTCGCGGGCATTGAACATTGCAATGCCGGTTTTCCTCGAACCGGTTATGGATGTCGAAGTTGTAGTCCCTGAGAGCTACATGGGCGAAGTTCTCAACGATCTCGCGATTCGAAATGCCCATATCGAGAACGTCAGCGACCGACGCGATCTAAAAGTTATCGATGCCACAGTCCCACTCGCCG
>Ga0334882_1003996_pt1 | contig 12943 bp, 10 predicted proteins | sample GraSluR1_MG_5_FD_207226 | JGI IMG/M metagenome (GOLD analysis project Ga0334882, IMG submission 207226) | Sludge microbial communities from methane-producing bioreactor in Wageningen University, Netherlands - Granular Sludge_15_04-R1 | ecosystem: Engineered > Bioreactor > Anaerobic >... | reverse complement strand
GACCACCAGAGACCAGAGACCTAAAAAGATGTGACTCCCGATGATTTTTGCTTTATTCTGCATGGGATGCTTCATCTCTAAACCTCCTTCGACCTGGTCAGCCGCTGCATAAGCCGAACCCCCGCGATTAAAAGAAAGAACGTTACCGTCGCAATGGCGGCGCCCAGCCCCCGGTCGGGGATCCCCACGGGATGCTGCCCGGCGATTCCCACCCGGTAAAACAGGGTTCCCAGAAGATCGGTGGAGTACATGGGCGCCCCGTTGACATTGGCCATGGAAAATACGACATCGAAGGCGTTAAAATTGTTGACAAAAGTAAGAACCGCCACTATCCCCATGATGGGCAGGATCAGAGGCAGCTTGACATGGCGCAGCACCTGTCCTCCGCTGGCCCCGTCAATCCGGGCCGCTTCGAACAGTTCCTCGGGAATTGTCTGCAGGCCCGCTAAAAAAATCATCGTGGGCATGCCTACCCACTGCCAGGAGGAAACAAGGCTGATCACCGTGAGGGCTACCTTTGGTTCCCCCAGCCAGGCCAGGGCCCAGCCTTCCAGCCCCATCCTGGTGAGGATCAGATTCACCGCCCCCCACTGGGGATTCAATATCAGTTTCCAAAGGTACCCTGTCACCAGAACAGCCAGGGTGGCGGGTATAAAAATGATGGTCCTGTATATCCCCGCCCCCCGCTGAAACGGCGAAGAAAGAATCAGCGCAAAAACCAGGCCCAGAATGTTCTGGACGATCATGTGGATGAAGAAAAAATAAAAAGTGTTCCCCAGGGCGCCCCAGTAACGGGTGGCCTGCTCTCCCTGGGTAAAAAGCCGGATATAGTTGTCAAACCCCACAAAAGTGGTCCCCGCCGCTCCCTGGGAGGCATAGAAGCTCATCTTTACGGAAGACAGCAGGGGATAGGCCATGAACACCGTGTATATCAGCAGGGCCGGCAGCAGATAACCCACCCAGGGAAGAACTTCCCGGCGGAAAAAAACCATCTTCCCCCTGGCAGGGCCGATCCCGGGAATGCGATTTGACAGACTCATCATGCAAATTTCCTCTGTGGTTTTAGAATGAGGGGATTCCCCGGAAATAACCGGAGAATCCCTCGGGAGAATGGGTTACATCCCCGGTTTATACCACTTCCCCAGCCCTTCGGCCATGGCGTCAGCCGCCTGCCTGGGAGTGGAGGCTCCGGTAATCACCTTGATGGAACCGTACATCATCAGCTCATAGCCGCTTGGTTCTCCACCAAAAAGCCGGGGCCAGGCCCAGCGTACATCGGTTCCCCGTCCCTGATTAAGGGCCAGAAAGGCGTTGGCGTGGGGGTCGGAAATCTTCACCGCCTTGTTGGACATGGGGAAAAACCCGGTGGGAAGGGTATTGGCCAGGATGTTGGCGCCTTCCTGAGAGCCCAGCCAATCGAGAAAGAGTTTAGCCTCTTCGGGATGGGCGGTGGCCCTGTTCATGGCCATCCCCGCATCGGCGTGAAAACAGACGTGGCCGGGCTTACCCGCCGGAGGCGGTACGGCAAAAACACTCCAGTCAAAATCCACCCCTTCATAGGTACCGATGGACCAGGATCCGTCAAAGAACATGGCCGCCTGTCCCGTGGCAAAGAGGGCGTTGGAGTCGTTGTAGGAGATAGCCTGAAATCCTTCGGGCAGGTAGGGCTTCAGATCCGCCATGGCGGAAAAAGCGGCCACCACCGCATCGTCGTTCCAGGGACGCCTGCCGCTTTCATACTCAAGCCGGCCTTCCCTGCCGCCGATGTAGTTGGGGGCCAGGCTCATGAACACCACTTCCGCGATGTCCCACTCATCGGCCAGGCCGTTGGCCACGGGGATGATGCCGGCGTTTTTAATGGTATTACACACATCCAGAAACTCTTTCCAGGTGGCAGGAACCGCAAGGCCCAGATCGGCAAAGATGTCCTGGTTGTAGTACACCCCGTGGGAAACCGCGACAAAGGGAACCGCAAAAGGAGTGCCGTCGGCGGTAGACCAGGGGGACCGGGATCCCACCGAATAGGAGCTTTCCAGGGATGAAAGCCCGGAAAGGTCGGCGAAGTAGCCATCCTCGAAAAGCTGTACCCCCGTGGCATAGGAACGGGCATACATCAGGTCGGGACCGGTTCCGCTCTCCAGCTGAAGCCGCAGGGTGGCGTTGTAGTCCGGGGGATTGGTAGGCTGAAACTGGATTTTGATCCCCGGATGGGATCGGGAAAAGGCATCCAGCAGGGCGTTGATCTGGGTGACATCATCGGTCCTCCAGGAGCCCATGGTCAATACCACGGTTCCATCGGATTCCGCCTTTCCTCCGGCGAAGAGTGCTGGAGCGGCCAGCAGGGCCACAAGAACCAGGACAAAAATTTTCGACTTTTTCATAAGTCCTCCTTATTCACGTTTTCAAGAGGGTAAGGGAAGGACAAAGAAACAGCAAGTTACCATTGTCATCAAAAGAGTACTATGGGAGTACTCTAGATACTCCCATCTATTCGTAATAGAAAGAATCGATGGTCCGCGCCCTGGCCAGGGCATCACTCCGATTCTCAACCTCCAGGGTCGAATAGATCTGGCTGATATAATTCCGGATTGTCTGGGGGGCCACATGGATCTGTTCGGCGATCTCTTTATTGCTGAACCCCTGCAGCATGAGCTTCAGGATGTGCCTGTCCCGGGAACGCAGCTCCCGATACCAGAAGGGAAGTTCTTCCCTGATCCGCCGCCGGATGGCCGGATTGCTGTCGGAGAGGGTCTCCATCAGTTTTCCCGCCACTCCGGGACTCATAAGGACCGAACCGGCCATGACGGCATCGATGGAGGCAAAAAGAACTTCGGGAGAAATACTTTTGAGAAGAAATCCCGCGGCTCCCTCCGCCAGGGCAGCCTGAATCAGATCCTGATCATCATGGGTGGTGAGCATGATGATTTTAATTCCGGGGTAGTGCTGTTTAACCAGCCGGCTCGCTGCCACGCCATCCATGACGGGCATTTGAATATCCATGAGGATGATATCCACCTCTGTCCCTTTCAATACCGACAGAACCTCTTCACCGTTGGCCGCCAGAGCCACAACTTTTAAATCTTCCCGGCTGTTTTCTATAACCATTTTGAGGCTTTCGGCGAACAGATTCTGGTCGTCAGCAATTAATAATCTAATCATCCCGTTCTCCCCGGGGAAGCCGGCACTTCAGAATGAAGCCCTCCTTGGAGGACTGGGCGGTCAAGGTACCGCCCAGGGACTCTACTCTTTCCCGCATCCCCTTCAACCCTATACCCTCCTCCACTTTGGCAGCCCCCCGTCCGTTATCCCGGATGACACACTCGTAAAATCCCGGCACCGCACAAAGAATGATTCTGATGGCATCGGCCTGACCATGACGGAAGGCGTTGGTCATCCCTTCCTGAATGACCCGGTAGAGGGTTTTTTCCTCCTGATAGGTCAGATCGTCCGACAGGGCCGCCAGTTCCAGGTCCACCTTGATTCCGGTGATCTCACTGAAGGTATTCACCAGTTTGATAAAAAGCTTAAGGCCATGGGTCTCGTTCAGGGGCTGGGCCCTGAGCTGCCGCAGGGCACCCCGGGCGTCTTCGAGACTCTCTCTCAGATTTGACTCGGCCTTCTCCAAAAGCCTGTTCAACTGAGATCGGTCCTCCTGTTTAAAAGCCCGGGCCGCCTGGACAATCATCAGCTGGTTTGTCAGAGTGTAGCCGATTATGTCGTGGAGTTCCCGGGAAACCCGTTTTCTTTCTTCCTCCAGAGTCTTTTCTCTCACCGATGAGGCATAGGTCTGATAATTCATATTCGTATCAATCACCTTCTGAAGGGCACGGTTGAGCAGTTCTCCCTGCTCCTTTTTCCTGAAACAGTCCACCGACTGGAAACGGTAGCGTGAAAGAAATACCACGATGGCTCCCTGGACCAGCAGAGCAAAGCTTCGTTCCCAGGCGGGTATTCCCGGAAGAATTTCACCCCAGGCGGAAACCGGAGACCGGGGGAAAAAGGCGAGCCCCAAAATGAGCACCGCCCCGGCGGGGCCCCAGGGAAGGGGAAGATAGAGGATTGCCTCCACCAGCAGGGGTATCTGGAGAAGAATTCTGAGGTAGAGATTGTCCCCCAGAGGATAGATGATAAGGATGAGAAGAATGGTTTTAATTATCAGCAGAATCGCGATGAAGGATTTGCCCTCCCACAGAGGCAGGAAAAGGGAAATCAGGGCAGAAAGGATAATAAGAACATAGCCCTGTCGGCTCCACCTCTCGGGGATGCCGCCGGCTCGATAAAAGAGTCCCAGCACCACCAGGTACCATAAACCCATGAAGAGGATATTAACCAGTATTTCGCTGCGCCGGATGGTAATTACGTCCCAGCCACCACGCTGAAGATGAGTTGTCCCTTTCATTCCCCCTAACCCCGGCCAGCTTACACCGCCCCGGGGGCTTTGTCAAAAGAATAGACCACAGGATTCCTGCCCGGAGGGAAGCCCCCGGTTGCATCACCGCCAGAATATAATTATGCTAATACAACAGCTCATGTTTTTTTTGCGGAGGAGACCAGAATGCGATACAGACCCTTAGGTAAAACCGGCGTAAACATTTCCACCCTGGGATTCGGGGCCATGCGCCTTCCTACAGTGAAAACCGGTGATAAGGAGGTTTTTGACCAGGAAGAGAGCATCCGGATGATCCACCGCTATCTCGAGCTGGGGGGAAACTACGTGGACACCGCCCCCTACTACTGTGAAAAAGAAAGCGAGATCATCGTGGGAAAAGCCCTGAAGGGCCGGCGGGATCAGGTATTTTTAAGCACCAAAAATCCCGTAGAAAACAGCTCGGGAGACGATTTTCTCAAAAGGCTGGAGAATTCCCTGACCCGTCTGGACACCGATTATATCGATTTTTACCACATGTGGGGCATCGGCTGGAAAGACTTTACCGAATCCATCGATGTGAAAAACGGCCCTCTGACGGCGGCACGGAATGCCCTGGACCAGGGCCTGATACGCCACCTTTCCTTCAGCTTTCACGATGACCCTGAAAACATGATTAAACTGGTCGATACGGGGGTCTTTGAGACGGTGCTCTGCCAGTACAACCTGCTGGATCGGAGCAACGAAGCGGGAATCCGCCGTGCCGCCGAAAAGGGGCTGGGTGTGATTATCATGGGACCCGTGGGAGGGGGCCGGCTGGGATATCCTTCCGAGGTAATCCAGGGGCTTCTTAAGACCCAACGGGCCTCCAACCCCGAACTGGCCCTGCGGTTTGTCCTCTCCCACCCCGGAGTGGACTGCGCCCTCTCGGGGATGAGTTCCATGGCCATGGTGGAAGAAAACTGCGCCACCTCGGACAGGGCGGAGGAACTCACCACCCATGAGCTGGAGCAGATCTCCCTGTCTCTTGATGAAAACAAAAGGCTGGCAGATCTTTACTGCACTGGCTGCAACTACTGCATGCCCTGCCCCCACGAAGTGAACATCCCCCTGAACTTCAGCCTCATGAACCACCACAGGGTCTACGGTCTCACCGACCACGCCAGAACTGAGTACGGGAAAATCGGTACCGTGGAGTGGCTTAAGGGCAAGCCCGCCTCGGCCTGCGTGGAGTGCCGAGAATGCGAACCAAAATGCCCCCAGCATATCCCCATCATCGCGCAGTTGAAGGAAACCCATCGGACTCTTTCTCCATAAATCGGCCGACCGGCTGTTTCTTTATGAAAGAGCTTTCATGGAAATAAATTCCTGTAAAACCAATCCTTCCCCATATCACCTCAAAAAACCCGGCTAAAACCCCGTCAAACAGGCTTTTTTCTAAATTTTTTTGCATTATTAATTTGACAGCCAGGGAATCAGGGTTTATTCTGAATTTGTTATGAAAGTACTTTCATTCGAACTATTCAGAGGAGACAGGATCTGATGGCCACGGAAACCCGGGCGACCATCTACGATGTGGCTGCCGAAGCAGGCGTCAGCATCACCACGGTGTCCCGTTTCCTTAACAGTTCGGATAACGTCAAGGAAACCACCGGATCCCGAATTGCCCGGGCCATGGAAAAGCTCGACTACGTCCCCCAGGGAAACGCCGGAGCCAGAGCCAACAGGGCGGTAGGCCGGATCGGGGTCCTGACCCCTTTTTTCCCGGCCCCCTCTTTCGTGGAGAGGCTCCGGGGAATGATTCCCCCCTTGAAGCAGAAAAATTACGAAGTGGTGGTTTATACAATTGAAGGGCCCGAACAGCTGGATGAATACCTCACTTCGGTTCCCTTTACCCGCCGTATCGACGGGTTGATTCTGATGTCGGTTCGACTTACGGCGGAACAGCACCGAATTCTGAAGGCTTCGGGGCTTCACGTGGTGCTGATCGAATCGGACGATGAAAATTTTTCCCGGGGTCTGGCGGATGATTACCGGGGAGGTCAGCTGGCGGCGGAACTCTTTATGGCAAAGGATTATCTGCCCAGCTGCTTTCTGGGAGAGAAGGTCACCAATATTTCCTACGGATGCCACCCGTCGGAAACACGCCTGGCGGGATTCAAGGAATATTTGATCCGAAATGGAAAAACCCTCCCCGAATCCATGATAATTGAATCGGAAATAACCGTGGAAGATTCCCGCCGGATGTTCGGTGAGTTTCTTGACCGGGGGCACCGGCCCCGGTCCCTCTTTGCCATGTGCGATATCCAGGCCATGGGAGCCATAAAAGCCGCCCGGGACAGAGGAATCAGGATTCCCGAAGAACTGGCGGTTCTGGGTTTCGATGATATTGAAGCGGCAGACTGGATGGAGGTTTCCTCCATCTCCCAGCACCTGGGCGACTCGGGACGTATCGCCGCGGGAATTCTTCTGGACCTGATTAACGGCCGGGCCGAATCGATCCAGAAGGTTAACCTGCAGGTGAAAATCGTGGAGCGGTCCACGACTTAACAAGTAATCCTCGGTCCAGTGAGACCGATAGATAAAGGAGAAATGTATGAAAAAAGCTTTGTTTTTCGCGATGGTCCTTTTACTGGCGGGAACCCTTGTGTTCGCCGGCGGAGAAAAGGAAAAAGCTTCGGCAAGCGGCGATGTCACAGTCACCATGTTTCAGCTGAAGGTTGAGATTAAGGATGCCCTGGATGCCTACGCGGCCCAATACTCGGCGGCCACCCCTGGTGTTACTGTAAAGGTTGAGACCCTCGGCGGCGGTGCTGACTTCGGCGGAGCCATGAAGGCCAAAGCCCAGGCCGGCCAGATGCCCGACATTTTCGTCATTGAAGGACGGGGCGGGTACAACGTGTGGAAAGATTACATCGCCGACCTGGGAGATCAGCCCTGGGTGAACGACACGGACCTGGAATTTATCGTGGACGGCAAGGTCTACGGTTTCCCCGTGGCTATTGAAGGTTACGGCCTGGCTTACAACGCCGACATCCTGGCGAAAGCCGGAATCGATCCCGCTTCCCTCACCACCCGCAGCGCCTACGAAAGGGCCTTCAGGACCCTGGAATCCAAGAAAGCCGAACTGGGTATCAACGCTCCCGTTGCCATGGCCGCTTCCCTGGCCGGTGGTATGTGGTGGGTGGCCGGTCAGCACAACCTGGCAGCCTACTGGGGCGGCGGGCTGGACTTCACCGACACCAGCGTCATTGACGCGGCCCTGCAGGGGAAAATGGATGAGGCGAGGTTCATGGAGTACGCCAAATACGTTCAGCTCCTGTTCAAATACGCCGACCAGAACATCCTTCTCAACGGAAGTTACGATGATCAGGTTGGATCCTTCGCCCAGGGGAAAACCGCCTTCCTGCACCAGGGCAACTGGGTGGATCCCAATATGGCTCAACTCGGTGTATCCTTCAAAATGGGATATGCTCCCCACGCCTTCACCGAAAAGCCCCAAACCGGCCTCTACCTCTTTGCTCCCAGCTGGTACTGCGTGAATCCCCAGAGCCCCCGGGCCGAAGAAGCCAAGGCTTTCCTGGCCGCCATGGCGGGAACTCCCGAAGGCCACAACTACATGGTTAACCAGGCCGGCATGATCCCCGCCTTCAAGTCTGTCACCAACAAACCCGCCGGTCAGCTGAGCCAGGCTCTGATGGCCGCCAACGCCAAGGGCGGAAACTACGGTGTCTTCTTCGGAATGCTTCCGGACGGCGCCGGTCAGAATGTTTTCGGACCCATCTACGATCTGTTCGCCCAGAACCAGAACGATCTTAATCAGTTTGTGGCGGACATGAAAGACGCCATTGCCAACCTCCCTAACATGTAATCAGGGTATGGCGTACGCCCCTTCCGGGCGTACGCCATTTTTATCTACCAGCCATTTAAAATAGACAGAGCTTTAAGGAGGCATCCGCTTTGAACAATAAACGTATAATCAATATACTTTTTCTGTTGCCCGTTGTTTTTGCCTTTCTCATGATCATTGTGGTGCCCTTTTTCTTCGGGCTCTACTATTCCTTCACTGACTGGAACGGAATCAGTCCCACCGCCAATTTCGTCGGCTTGAGACACTACGCCAGACTGTTCACCATGCCGAACTTTCTTCATTCTTTTGTCATTACCGTTGCCTTCACCCTGATTAACGTCATTCTGGTAAATGTGGTAAGTTTCATCCTCTCCCTGATTGTTACCAGCGATCTCAGGCTGAGGAATTTCTACCGGGCCGGTTTCTTCGTCCCCTACCTGATCGGTGGCATCGTTCTGGGTTACATCTGGCAGTTTCTTTTTAACAACATCCTGGTCTCGGTGGGACAGAATCTATCCATCGGGATTCTGCAAACTTCCTTTCTCAGTCGACCCGAGACGGTGATCTGGGCCATGTCTACCGTGAATACCTGGCAGTATGCGGGGTATATCATGCTGATCTACGTGGCATCCATCCAGAGCATCCCCGCTTCCTTGATGGAAGCGGCCGAGGTAGACGGGGCTCCCTATCTGAGCCGGATCAGACACATCCTCGTTCCGATGATGGCCAATGCCTTCACCATATCCCTCTTTTTAACCTTGACCCATTCGTTCAAGCAGTTTGACATGAACTTCACCCTCACCAACGGCGGCCCCGCCAACCGGTTCATGGGCGCCCCGGTGAAGGCCAGTCAGCTGCTGGCCATGAACATATTTGATACTGCCACAGCCAACAAGATGGCTGAAGCCCAGGCGAAAGCGGTGGTGCTCTTTGTCACCCTGGTGGTGGTGGCGCTGATTCAGGTGGCGGTAAATAAAAAGAAAGAGGTGGAAATGTAATGAGCCAGTTAGCAAAAGCCAAGGCCGGTTCTGTGCCGGTTAACCCGCTGCAGATAGGAAGAAACCCGAGAAGAACCTGGAGGATCGTCCTGGAGATTTTCACCATCTTCCTGTTCATCCTTTTCATGATTCCCTTCGCCATGGTGGTCGTCAATTCCGCCAAGACTTCCCGGGAAATCATCTATAACGCCATGGCCCTGCCCTCCGACTGGGGTCAACTGTGGACCAACATATCCCTGATTTTCAACAACCCTACGGTTGATTATTTCGGCGCCTTCATAGACAGTGTGGCCATTACTGTAATATCCCTCCTGGTGATCGTGGTTTTTTCCTCCATGGCAGCCTGGGTTCTGGTGAGAAGCCACAAAGCGTGGGCTATGTGGATATTCATGATCTTTGTGGCCGCCATGGTTATCCCCTTTCAGGTTCTCATGTACCCCCTGGTTCGGTGGATGAGGGTGCTGGGAGATTTCATCGGCATCAGACTCCTGGGAACCATCCCCGGTATCGTTTTTGCCTACCTGGGGTTTGGCTCATCCCTCTCAATTTTTATATTCCACGGTTTTGTTAAAAACATCCCTTATGAACTTGAAGAAGCAGCCACCATCGATGGCTGCTCCCAGCAGAGAATCTTCTTTCAGATTGTTTTCCCCCTTCTGCAGCCGATCATCCTGACGGTACTCATTCTCAACGGTATCTGGATCTGGAACGACTATCTGCTCCCCCTCCTGGTTTTAGGTTCCAACGGAGTCGTCCAGACCATTCCCATCGCGGTGACCGCCTTTGCGGGAGCCTACCTGAAACAGTGGGATCTGATTCTGACATCAGCCCTGCTGGCCATCATACCCGTCATCATTCTCTACCTTTTTGCCCAGCGTTACATCATCAAGGGAATGGTGGAAGGTGCCATTAAATAATGGAAAACGGAGCCGTTTTAATCACCTACGCCGACAGCTTCGGAGGGGACATCCCCTCCCTCCATTTCCTCCTGAAAAAACACTTTGCCGGGTGCTTTTCCGGCATTCATCTTCTTCCTTTTTATCTCTCTTCCGGAGACCGGGGCTTTTCTCCCCTTCACTACGATGAGGTGGACCCCGCCTTCGGCACCTGGGATGACCTTCGCGCCCTGGGAGGAGACTACCAGATCATGGCGGATTTCATGGTCAACCACCTGTCCCGGCTTTCCCCCTACTACCAGGACTACCTGACCCGGGGGGACAAATCTCCCTATGCCGATCTTTTTCTTCCCGTGGAGAAGGTTTTTCCCCATGGAAAACCCACCCCCGAAGAGGAGGCGGCCATCTACCGGCGTCAGCCCGGGGCTCCCTGGCTGACGGTCAGGCTCGGAACGGGAGAGGAAAAGAAAATCTGGTGCACCTTCTCATCGGAACAGATCGACATCGACATTAAATCCGCCGAAGGCGAGAAACTTTTCCGCCGCGCCCTGGAACGGCTCAGTTCTGCGGGGGTGAAGATGGTCCGCCTCGATGCGGTGGGGTATATCACCAAGAAGAGGGGAACCTCCTGCTTCATGGTGGAGCCGGATATCTGGGAGATCCTGGAAAAACTGAAGAGCATTGCCGAAGAGTTTCAGGTTGATCTGCTGCCGGAGATGCACGAACACTACACCATCCAGTTGAAGATGGCCCAGAAAGGTTTCCCCGTCTATGACTTCGCCCTGCCCCTGCTGCTCCTCTACGCCTGGTACGGTAAAGATTTTTCCCCCCTGAAAAACTGGCTCCGCATCTGCCCCCGGAACCAGTTTACCACCCTGGACACCCACGACGGCATAGGGGTGGTGGATGCGGCGGATCTTCTCACCCCGGAACAGACCGATTTCACCGTGGAGAAGCTCTACAGCCGGGGCTCCAACGTGAAGAAAAAATACTCCACCTCGGAGTATCAGAATCTTGACATCTACCAGATCAACTGTACCTACTACTCCGCCCTGGGCGAAGATGACGATGCCTATATCATGGCCCGGGCCATCCAGTTTTTCGCCCCCGGTACCCCCCAGGTCTACTATGTGGGCCTCTTGGCGGGCAGAAACGACCTGGATCTGGTGGAAAGAACCCGCCAGGGCAGGGATATCAACCGTCACGATTATATCCCGGAAGAAATCGCCTCCGAGGTGGCCCGGCCTGTGGTGGAGCGGCTTAAGCAGCTGCTTTTGCTCCGCAGGTCCAGCCCCGCCTTCAGCGGCCGGTTTGAACTGGTTCAAAGCCCTCCCGGTCGGCTCGTCCTGGAGTGGCGAGGGGCCGATGAAACCGCCCGGCTTGAGGCCGATCTGGACACATCCACCTGCCTGATTTCCCGGATCGACGGGAAAACCGGCCGGACGACAACCTTTAAACCCTAGCCCATCGAGGATATCCTATGAACGAAAACCAGCTCTGGACCCTGTCAAAATCCTTCGACGACTCAGGGTTGCCTCCGGAAATAAGAACCCTTTTTTTCGCCGGCAACGGCTATCTGGGAATTCCCGCCCAGGTTCCGGCAGAAGGAGAAGCCCCGGGAACCTACCTGAACGGATTCTACGAAACCGCCCCGGTGGTATACGGTGAAAAGGCCTACGGCTATCCTGCGGAAAAGCAGGTGATGGTTCCTGTGGCGGATATTATGGGGTGGGAAATTTCCCGCAGGGATGGTACGGGGAACTTTCACCCCCTCTCGCCGACCCGGGGCTCCGTGACGACCGACATGGCCCGGGGAATTCAGGTTCTCGAAATCGACCTGACCTCTCCCCATGGAGAAAGCTGTCTGTGCCGGGTGGAAACCCTATGCGACCTGACCAGCCCCCACCAGATTCTCTCCCGTCTCACCCTTGAGGGTGACGGTTTCTTCCGGATAACCCGGCGGCTCTCGGCCCCCCGGAAGAGTCAGGAAGAGACCGATGATCCTCGGAAGGGGGAAGCTCTGCCCGAGCCGCCCCTGGGAGAGTCAAGCGTTCGTTTTGAAGAAGAACATATCATCCTCACCGAATCCACCCGCCATAGCGGCCTTTCGTACCGGTGTGCCGTGACGGTGTTACCCGAAACCCCCGCCGGTTTAGAGTGCGATTCTCCTGGGCAGGAAATATTCCGGGAGGATCGATGGGCCGACGAAGCGCTCTGCCTGCTCCACCGGGAGGGGACAGCCTCCTCCGAAACCCCGCTCGCACTCACCCTGGGAGCGGTTTTTTTCAAAACCGGAGACGCCCCGGAAACGGAATGGGCCCAAAGGATGGAGACGGAGCTTTCTCAGATCCGTCACAAAGGCTGGGAAGGAGCTCTGTCCGGGCAGCGCCGTTACCTGGACCACCTCTGGGCGGGAGGAGATATTGTACTGGAAAAGAATCCCGAATTGACCAGGGCCCTTCGGTTCGCCAGCTACGGGCTTATTCAGTCGGTCCCCACCGGCGGAGCCCAGAGCGGCCCCGCCAAGGGCTTGAGCAGCGACGGCTACAACGGCCATTATTTCTGGGATGCCGATGTCTACGGCCAGGCCGCCCTGGCGACTCTGGAACCGGAAAAGGCGGAATCCCTGGTTCTCTTTCGCATCAAAACCCTGAAGGAAGCCCGGGAAAGGGCTCAGGAACTGGCCGAAAAAGGGGCACTTTACCCCTGGCGGACCATAAACGGCAGAGAATCCTCCGCCTACTTCCCCGCCGGAACCGCCCAGTATCACATAAACGCCGACATCATCTGGGGAATGCAGGAATACATCCGGGTTACCGGGGAGGGAGAGATC
>Ga0334882_1003995_pt1 | contig 12946 bp, 10 predicted proteins | sample GraSluR1_MG_5_FD_207226 | JGI IMG/M metagenome (GOLD analysis project Ga0334882, IMG submission 207226) | Sludge microbial communities from methane-producing bioreactor in Wageningen University, Netherlands - Granular Sludge_15_04-R1 | ecosystem: Engineered > Bioreactor > Anaerobic >... | reverse complement strand
GTGAGTGCCGTAGCGCTGATTGCCCCGCCCGAAGGCCGTTGTGCCATTGAAGAAGACGGTGGCCTGTGGGTGATGCGCGGCGATGATCGCGCGCAACTCAGCCATATGCGCCTTGTAGACACCGGCGAAGTGCGCGACCACGGCCTCGTCGTCGTCCATGTCGACGCCCTGGGCCGCCATGCCGGCCCGGCAGCGCTCGCACCAGCACCCGTGCTGCACCTGGTAGATGTCGAACCAGAAGCCGTCCACATCATAGCGCTCGCAGATCTCGGCGACCTGGGCCTTCATGTGCTCGTGGTACTCGCCGCTCGGGCAGAGCAGCTTCCAGTTACCCGGCGGATAGGCGTCGTCGGGTGACGCCGCCGGATCGCCCTTCCAAATGAAGTCGCCGTCTTTGCGGCGCGCGCACCACTCGGGATGCGTCTCGGCGTCGTGGACCGACCACCCCACCGTATAGTAGATGGGGCACTCGACCCCGATCTCGTGGCAGCCCTCAATCTGGGCCCCGAGCAGGTCGAAGTCCAGGTGCGGGTGCATCGACCCAACCTCAGTCGGGTAGTAGCTCCAGCCGTGGTGGCCCTTGGCGAAGATGTTGATGGCATTGAGGTGGCCCTCCTTGAGCGCCGCCTGCCACTGCGCCTTGGAGAACTCAGCTCCGATGCCGGGGATATGCTCGGAGGTGTGGAAGTCCAGGTGCACCTGCCGCGTGGGCAGTGGGCGCTGGGCCCTGGGAAACGGCGATCCATCGACAACGTGGGGTTCCTTCATCGCGCATCCTCCTGAATAGTGTGGGACTTTGGCACCTGCCAGTATAGTCGCGCACGGCAGCTGTGCCAGCAGGCTCCCCGTCCGGGTTGCTGAGCGCAGCCGCCCCCGCCTGAAGCCACGCTGCTGAGCAACCCGGAAGGGGGAGCTCGGAAGGGATCGAGTTGCCGATCCGGCGGGGAGGTCTAGACTGGGACCACGCACACCTAAGGAGGCCACACGCTATGAAGATCACCGATATCCAAGCCAGCGTCATCGGTCGCGACGAGCCCCACAGCGGCGGCTGCGTCTGGACCTTCGTTCGCGTCTACACCGACGAGGGCCTCGTCGGCACCGGCGAGTGCAACTCGGCATCTGCCGCCTCCGGCTTCGCCGTCAAGGCGGCGATCGAGACGATGAAGCCGGCGCTCCTCGGCAAGGATCCCACTAACCCCGGCCCGCTCTACGAGTTGCTGCGACGCCGCGGGCGCTACGGCGGCACCAGCAACGCGCCGGTCATCTTCGCCATCACGGGCATCGAGAACGCCCTGATCGACATCACCGGCAAGGCGCTTGGCGTGCCCGCCTACAAGCTGCTCGGCGGGAAGTTCCGCGACACGATCCGCCTCTATGCCGACCTGCACGCCGGCGACGAGGAGACGCCCGAGGCCTACGCCGAGAAAGCCGCTGAGGTCGTGCAAGAGGAGGGCTACACCGCGGTCAAGTTCGACGTCGACCACACCGGCGTCGGCAAGCTCGACCCCTGGAACTGGACCGTCGGCGCGCGGGAGATGAACCACATCATCGACCTCATCCGCGCCAGCCGCGAGGCCATCGGCTTCGACGTCGACCTGGCGATCGACTGCCACGGGCAGTTCGACGTGCCGTCGGCGATCACGCTGGCGAAGGCGGTCGAGGATCTGCGCCTGATGTGGCTGGAGGAGCCGGTCCCGGCGGAGAACGTCGACGCCCTGGCCCAGGTGAAGGCCTCCACCAGCACCGTCATCTGCAGCGGCGAGAATCAGTATACCCGTTTCGAGTTCCTGGAGCTGCTCCAACGCCAGGCCGTCGACGTCATCATGCCCGACCTCAGCAAAGTCGGCGGCATGCTCGAGGCGAAGCGCATCGCCGACATCGCGGACGCCTTCTACGTGCCCTTCGCCCCGCACAACGTCAGCTCCCCGCTGGGGATGATGGCGGCGTGCCACGTCTGCGCCGCGGTGCCCAACTTCTTTGTCCTGGAGTTCCACGGACGCGAGATCCCCTGGTGGAACGACCTCTGCGAGGGCGACAAACCCTTCATCCGCAACGGCACGATGCGCGTCTCGGAGCGCCCGGGCATCGGCGTCGAGCTCAACGACGCGGTGGCCAGGTCGCTGCTTTGGGGCGGGGACACCTACTTCGACTGAGGAGGAGGTCGCTACAGCGTGAGGGCGTGCACTCCCGCCTTCGGAAGGGACGTGGTGGCCCACAGCCAGGGCGCTGCCGCGTCCGACGCCCCGAGAACGGGGCTACAAGCATGCTTTTGCGGTCTCCGAAGTATCAGGTTGTCGGCTTTGGCGAACACGCTACACTCTGGTCAGCGATGGTCTAGCCATAGCACAACGAGAGGAGCGCGAGCATGGCCAAGAAACGATGGTTGTTCCGCAGTAAGGAGCGACGAGACGCCGATGCCGTCGCCGCCTTCTTGCGCGACCTCGCTGCCGGGGTCGAGTCAGGCGAGATCACCTTTCAGCAGGCTGGGCAGCAGGTGCCCATCGCGGTGCCCGGCGCCCTGGACCTGAAGGTCGCCGCCGGTGAAAAGGACAAGAAGCGCGGCACACGCACCACGCTCAAGCTGGTGCTCAAGTGGTCCGAGGGAGACGTAGACGAGGGCACCCTCAAGATTGTCTAGCCCCACAGGACGGGATGGTCTCCCGCCCCACGGTCGAGACCGGTGGACATCAGCCGTCGGCGGGCCTAACCGACAACGGACAACGGACAACTGAAAACCATGTTGACCATTACCACCATCAAGACCTTCATCGTCGACGGCGGCTTCCGCCCGTGGACCTTCGTTAAGGTCGAGACTAACGACCCGGGCCTGGTCGGCTGGGGCGACTGCACCGACTGGGGCGCGCCCGGGCCCGTGACGGCGACCGTCGCGCGTTTCGCCGACTTCGTCGTCGGCCGCGACCCGATGCAGGTCGAGGCCATCTGGTGGGACCTGAGCGCAGCCTCGGTGCGCCATACCGGAGGCATCGCCTCCAAAGCCGCCGCCGGCATCGACTCGGCGCTTTGGGACATCCGTGGCAAGGTGCTCGGCGCACCCGTCTGGCAAGTCCTGGGCGGGAAGCTGCGCGACCGGCTGCCCCTCTACTGGACCCACTGCGGATCGACGCGAGCGCGGGCCGACTGGGCCGACAAACTCGGCCTGCCGCGCATCGAGAGCTCCGACGATCTACGCGCCTTCGCGGAGGAGGTGGCCGCGCGCGGCTACACGGCGCTCAAGACCAATCTCTTCCCGCTCAAGGATCGGCCCGAGACCCACATCGAGCGCCGCATCTTCGCCCACCCCAGCGGGGACATCACGCCGGCGCAGCTACGCAGCGCCGAGGCCGTGGTGGGGATCTTCCGTGAGGAGCTGGGGCCCGACGTGGGGATCGCGCTCGACGTCGCCTTCGAGTTCAGGCTCGGCGCCGCGATCAAGCTGGCGCGGGCGCTCGAGCCCTTCGACATGATGTGGCTGGAGACCGAGACCTTCGATCCCCAGGCGCTGCGCGTGATCCGCGACAGCACCACGACGCCGATCTGCCATGGCGAGAGCCTCTTCGGTGTCCAGGGCTACCGGCCCTACCTCGAACTCCACGCGCAGGACGTCATCATGCCCGACCTGGCGTGGAACGGCATCACGATGGGCAAGAAGATCGCCGACTTCGCCCACGCCTACGATGTCCTCGTCGCGCCGCACAACTGCCACAGCCCGCTGACGACGCTGATTGCGGCGCAGCTCTGCGCCACGATCCCCAACTTCAAGATCCTGGAGCTCGACGTCGATGACGCCCCGTGGCGCGACGACCTGCTGACACACCCCTTCGAGGTGACGGATGGGCACCTCAAGGTCCCCGACGGCCCCGGGCTGGGCTCGGACCTTATCGAGGCGGAGTTGATCAAGCACGCCGCCTCCGCAGCCTTCCCCGGCGCGCGCTGACCGCGCCATCCCGGTCAAGGGCGACGCCCAGGATCCCGCCCAAGGGCCAAGCCCGAGCAGCCTCGGGCCGGGGCCTTGGGCGGTGGTCTGACGGCGTCACCTCGCTAAGCGAACCTTTGATGCCTCTTGAGGCGGGTAACCGCTCAAGGACGCCGGAACGTCCTTGAGCGGGCTCGCGGGCGGCGGCACCTCGCTAAGCGGCCCCCTCATCGTCAGCGACGCGGATCACGGCGCCATTTGACCTTCACCCAGGACGCGGTATGGTCAGCACCATCACCGATCGACAGGAGCCACAGACCATGGACCTTGCCGCTGTCATCGACGCCACCGGCGGTCGCCTGGAGGGCGCCCCGGCGGACACGACACTTCACATCACGACCGTGACCCACAACTCCGCCTGGGTGACGCCGGGAGCCGCGTTCGTCGCGCTGCGCGGGCGCGTTCACGACGGGCACGCCTACATCGACGATGCGCTGAGGCGCGGTGCGGTGCTGATCGTCGGCGAGGGATATGCGGAGAGCGTGACGCTCCCCGTGCCCTACCTGCGGGTTCAGGACGCTCGGGCCGCGCTCGCCGACCTCGCCGCCGCGCTCCACGGCCACCCCAGTACGAAGCTGACCACCGTCGGCATCACCGGCACCAAGGGCAAGACGACGACCTCGTGGCTGATCCGCCACCTGCTGCGCGCTGCCGGGCACCCCACAGGCCTGCTCTCGACGCTCGGCTACAAGCTGGAGGACGACGAGCTCCACCAATTCCCCGCCCACTTCACCACCCCCGAGGCGCCGCAGTCCCAGGAGACGCTCGGGCGTATGGTCGCGCACGGCTGCACCCACGCCGTCATCGAGGCGAGCAGCGAAGCGCTCGCCCAACAGAGGCTCCGCGCCACCCACATCGACATCGCGGTCTGGACCAACCTGGCGCCCGAACACCTCAACTTCCACGGCGATATGGAGGGCTATTTCGAGGCCAAGCGCCTGCTCTTCGACGCCGCCGACCTCGCCGTGCTCAATGCGGGCGACAGCTGGGGCATGCGATTGACGGACCGTCCCCACACGACCTACGCCGACGCCGCCGGTACCTGCGCCGACTGGTGGGCCGACGGGGTCACCGAGGCGGGCGGCGGGCTCACCTTCACGGTCCACCACCCCGGCGGGCGCTTCGCCGCCGAACTCCCGATGATCGGCACCTACAACGTCGCCAACGCTATGGCGGCGATCACGGCGGTGGCGCAGCTCGGCGTGGGGATCCCGGCGATCCGTGCCGGTCTGGCCTCCTTCCCCGGCGTGCCGGGGCGGATGCAGGTGCTGAGGACCGCGCCCGTGCGCGTGATCCTCGACTTCGCCCACACGCCCGACAGCCTGCGCCTGGCGCTGGCCACGCTGCGGCAGACCACGCTACGGCGCCTGATCGTCGTGCTGGGCTCCGCCGGCGGCCCGCGCGACCCGAGCAAACGCGCGCCGCTGGGCGAGGTCGCCGCAACGCTCGCCGACGTGGCGATTTACACGGAGGAGGACTGCCGCGACACGCCGATCTACGATATTCTGAACGAAATGGCGCGTGGTGCCCGCGAGGCGGACCACGACAACTTCCTGCTCATCCCCGACCGGTTGGAGGCCATCCACCACGCCCTGACCCACGCCGAAGAGGGCGACACCGTCGTCTTCTGCGGGAAGGCAGGCGAGATCACGCTGGAGCGCGCCACCGAGACGCTGCCGTGGATCGAGGAGGACATCGTCCGCGGCGTGATGGCGGAGCTGGGCTGGTGCGACGGTGGCGGGCGGTGCAGAGGTTGAGCGCTGTTGAGGGCTGAGATCCCTCACTTCGTTCGGGATGACAGCTTCGGCGGTGCTCGTATGTAGGTACGGGAATCATGACGCAACGATAAGGAGAGGATATGACCGTTCGTGACATCTTGCTGCTGGGCGATCCGCGGCTGTATGAGGTGTGTGCGCCGGTGGCGCACGAGGAGTTGGACGAGCTGCGCCCCGCCATCCGGGATCTGCGCGACACGCTGCTCGCCTTCCGCGCCGAGCACGGCGTGGGTCGCGCCATCGCCGCCCCGCAGATCGGGGTGATGAAGCGTCTGGTCTTTCTGGAGCGGGTCAGCAACACCACCGACGACAACCCCACGGGCATCGCGACGCCCTGCCCGCTGATCAACCCCGTGCTGCACGACTTCAGCGAGGACACCGTCGAACTCTGGGACGACTGCATGAGCTTCCCCAACCTCCTCGTGCGCCTGCGCCGCCACGCCGGCTGCTCCATCACCTATCGCGACCTCGACGGGCGTAAGCACACGGTCCGCCTCGAGGGCGACCTCTCCGAGCTGCTGCAACACGAGTGCGACCACCTCGACGGCGTGCTCGCCGTCTCGCGCGCCATCGACGCCCACGCCTTCGCCTACCGGCGCGCCTGAGAGCTCGACCGCTTACCGAGGCGATCGAGCTCTTCTCGCTGTAAGAACCTCCCTCAGCACACGGATCCAAGCGCTCGGGCGTAGCGATCCGCGCCCTCTCGCCCTGCCCTGACCCTGTATCGAATTGACAGCTAGGGTCATTTACCATATAATCATCATACAAATAGTCGAAGAAAGGCTCATCGTGACCGAGAAGGGGCCCGTATTCTGCATCCTGCCGGTGCCGGCGGCGCTCGTCACCGCAGGCGAGACGCCGCGTTCACGCCAGGCCACAGCACGGGCAGGGTCCTCAGAGCCGGATCCCAACGCCGACGAAGGTGCCTCTCGTGCGACCAACCACCTCCCCCTTCCAAGACCTCAAGACCGTCCTCGATAGGCTGACCCCAGAGAGACGCACGTGCGCGATGAACACCTGACGACGAACAGGAAGCTTACCGACCTTTGGGAGGGACCATGAGAGCGCTACAAGTAAGAACGACAACGGGATCGACGACGGAGCTCGACCCCAGGGTGCTGCAGACTTTCGCCGATCAGTTGCGCGGGCGTCTGGTCACACCCGACGCCGATGACTATGACGCCGTTCGCAAGGTCTGGAACGGCATGATCGACAAACGCCCGGCCCTTATCGCCCGATGCGGGGGGACACAGGACGTGATGGCGAGCGTCAACTTCGCCCGGGAGCACGCGCTGCTGTTCTCGGTGCGCGGCGGCGGGCACAATGTGGCAGGCAGTGCGCTGGTCGAGGGCGGCATGGTGATCGATCTCACCCTGATGCGGGAGGTGCAGGTCGATCCGGAGCGGCGCATAGCGCGCGCGGCGGGCGGCGCCACGTTAGCGGACCTCGATCGAGCCACACAGGCCCACGGCCTCGCGGCGCCGGTCGGGCTGGTGTCGGAGACCGGTGTCGCCGGACTGACGCTGAGCGGCGGCTTCGGGTGGCTGACGCGACGGTATGGACTGAGCTGCGACAACCTCCGCTCGGCAGAGATCGTGGCCGCCGACGGCCGGCTCCGGACCGCCGGCGCCACGGAGAACCCCGACCTGTTCTGGGCCCTGCGCGGCGGCGGCGGGAACTTCGGGGTGGTCACGGCTTTCGAGTACGACCTGCACCCCGTCGGGCCCGAGGTGATGCTGGCCGTGGTCTTTCACCCCGCCGAGCTGGCCCTGGACGGGCTGAACTGGCTACGTGACTTCATGCGCGAAGCGCCCGAGGAGCTGATGGTGCTGGCTTCGCTCTGGACCGTGCCCGAGGGGCCGCAGTTCCCGGCCGATCGAGCAGGTGATCCGGCACTGGTCTTCGTCGGCGTCTACTCCGGCGATGTCGAGGAGGGCCGGCGGGTTGTCGCCCCGCTGCGCACGTGGCGAGAGCCGCTCGTCGATCTCAGCGGTCCGGTCTCGTGGTTGGAGGCGCAGACCTTCTACGATGAGGACTACCCCAACGGCATGCTCTACTACTGGAAGTCCAGTTACCTCGACGAGATCAGCGACGGCGCCAACGAGGTGCTGGCTGCCGCCGGCATCGACCGACCCTCGCCCCTCTCCAACCTCGACATCTGGTACCTCGGCGGCGCGATGCAGCGGAGGGCGCAGGACGAGACGGCCTTCTGGTACCGCAACGTCGCGGCTATGATCGGCATCGAGGCCAACTGGGAGGATCCGGAGCAGTCGGAGGCTGACATTCGCTGGGCGCGTTATCTCATCGACCGCCTCCAGCCCTATGCCTCAGGTGGCTCCTACGCCAACTTCGGCGGGTTCGCCGGCGATGCCGACAACCCGGCGCGGAAGATCTACGGCGGCAACTACGAGCGTCTCCTTGAGGTCAAACGGGCGTACGATCCCGACAACCTGTTTCGCTCCAACAAGAACATCGATCCCGCCCGAGGAACGTAGCGGACGCCGGCCCAACGCGCGCGGCCCCGAGAGGTGCTCGCGTTGGCCCGCAACCCTGCTATCATATCCTCACATCTTTCTACCAAGGAGACCATGATGATCAAGATCGCTGAAATGCTCCCCCCCCACCCCTCAGGCCTCTGGACGATGGTCAAGCAGGCCGGGGTCACCCACGCCGTCGGCGGCATGGATATGCGCCGTGGCTTCGATGTGCCGCGTGACCAGCTGCCGTGGAGCTACATGTCGCTCGTGCGGCTCAAGACGATGTACAACGACTACGGCTTCTCCCTCGACGTGCTGGAGAGCCGGCCCCCGATGAACAAGATCAAGCTCGGCCTGCCCGGCAAGGATCAGGAGATCGAGTATGTGATCGACCTGATCACCAATATGGGCAAGCTGGGTATCCCGGTCTGGTGCTATGAGTGGATGCCCATTATGAACTGGATGCGCACCTCGACCACGGCCCCGGCCCGCGGCGGGGCGCTCGCCACCGCCTTCGACTTTGACCTCATGAAGGACGCCCCGCTGACCGAGTACGGGATCGTGGAGGACGACGTGCTCTGGGAGAACCTGGAGGCCTTCCTCAAGATCGTGGTGCCCGTCGCCGAGGAGGCGGGGGTCAAGCTGGCGATGCACCCTGACGATCCGCCCCTCTCGCCCATCCAGGGCTTGGCGCGCATCATGAGCAGCATCGACAACTACCAGCGGTTGCTGGATCTTGTCCCCAGCCCGGTCAACGGCATCGGGCTCTGCCAGGGCAACTTCACGCTGATGACCGACGACCTGCCCGGCGTGATCCGACACTTCGGGAAGCAGGACAAGATCTTCTTCGTCCACTTCCGCGACGTCCGCGGCGACAAGTACAAGTTCGTGGAGACCTTCCACGATGAGGGCAAGACCGATATGCTGGCCTGTATGAAGGCCTACAAGGAGGTCGGCTTCGACGGCGTCTGCCGTCCCGACCACGTGCCGACGATGGAGGGCGACGACAACACGCGCCCCGGCTACTCGAGCATCGGACGGCTCTTCGCCATCGGCTACCTGCGGGGGCTGCAGGAGGCGGTGTACGCGGAGTAAAGCCTGATCCCACGCGACACCCTCAGGAGGCGCGATGACCCTACGAGTTCTCATTGCGGACGACCACGCCGTGGTCCGACAGGGCCTCAGGATGTTCCTGGGCCTGGACCGCGAACTCGAGGTCGTGGGCGAGGCGGAGAACGGTCGCGAGGCCGTTGCCATGGCCGAGGCCCTCGCGCCCGACGTGGTGCTGATGGACCTGCTGATGCCGGAGATGGACGGGATCGCGGCAACGGCAGCCATCCGGCGCGCCCTGCCCGACACGCAGGTGGTCGCGCTGACGAGCGTTCTGGAGGACCGGCTGGTCTTCGATGCGATCCGCGTGGGGGCGATGGGCTATCTGCTCAAGGACACGCGCGGACACGAACTCTGCAGGGCGATCAAGGCAGCCGCAGCGGGTCAGGTCCAGCTCTCTCCCGAGGCCGCCCGCAGACTGGTGGGGCACGTCGCCGTCCGTGAGGACATCAACGAGCTGACGCCCCGGGAGACCGAAGTGCTCCGGCACGTCTCCCGGGGCCTTGCCAATAAGCAGATCGGGCACGCCCTGGGCATCACCGAGAAAACGGTGAAGACCCACGTCACCAACATCCTCAGCAAACTCGGGGTCCTCAGCCGTACTGAGGCCGCGCTCTACGCCGTCAAGGCGGGCCTGGTCTCGCTCGACGAGCACGGCTGATGGTCGGGCACAGCGTCCCGTCGCGCGATCTGCACCCGACGCAGCCCACAGACGCCGCCGAGGCGCTGCGCGAGAGCGAGGCACGTTTCCGCAGCGCCTTCGAGTTCGCCGCCGTCGGCATGGCCCTCGTGGGCCCTGACGGCGCCTTCCTTCAGGTTAACCGGTCACTCTGCTCGATGCTGGGCTACACCGAAGCGGACCTGCTGACCAAGACCTTCCAAGACCTCACGCACCCCGATGACCTCAGCGTCGGCGTGCAGCTCTTCCGTGAGCTGATGGCCGGGCAGCGCGAATACGGCCGGCTCGAGAAGCGCTACGTGCGCAAGGATGGGCTCACCATCTGGACGCTGCTCAGCGCCGCCGCGGTTCGCGATACGTCCGGGCACGTGCGTTACCTGGTGTCGCAGGTTCAGGACGTCACGGAGCGGCGTCGTGCGACCGACCTCTTGGCAGGGACGGAGGCGCAGTATCGCGCCATCTTCGAGGGGACAGGCGATGCGCTGGTGATCACCGGATCGGATGGGCGGATCGCCGAAATCAACCCCGCCGCTTGTGCGATGTACGGCTACGCGCGTGAGGAGGTCATCGGGAAACCGCTCTCCACCCTCATCAGCGTCGACTACCACGCCCCCCTCGAGGAGCGGCTCCAGGAGATTGGGCAGGACGCTGCCTTCGTAGTGCAGGCGGTGGACCGCAGGCGGGACGGCACGCTCTTTGACGTGGAGGTACACGGCAGGAGCTTCACCTATCTCGGTCGACCCCACATGCTCGCCGTCGTCCGCGACGTCACGGATCGTGTCCGCTCGATGCAACTGCTCGAGCAGCGCGTGCAGGAACGCACCCGGGAGCTCTCCACGCTGCTCCAGGTCTCGCGCGACCTGGCCTCGACCCTGCAACTCGAACCGCTGCTGGCGAAGACCCTCGACCTCCTGGCGGAGGTGATCGACTATGATGCCGCGGCGATCTTCGCGCTGGAGGATCACGATCAGCTCGCGCTGCTGGACTACCGTGGTCCGTGGGCGATCCGGGAGCTGCCCCGCCGGTGGGACCTGAGTCAGGTGGAGCACATCCGTATGGTGATCAGCCACCGCCGGCCGCTGACCATCCCCGACGTCCACGCGCACACACTGCGCGCCGAGGCCTGGCAGCGGACCTGGGGCGAGCAGCTGGGCAAGCTGGCCAAGCTCAGCGGCTCGTGGCTGGGCATCCCACTGATCGCCAAAGATCGGGTGATCGGCACCCTCACCCTCGAGCACGCCGAGCCTGACCACTTCACGCCGCTGCATGCCAAGCTCGCCCTCGCGTTTGCCAACAACGTCGCCGTGGCGATGGACAACGCCCGCCTCTATGAGGTGGCACAGCGCGTCTCGGCGCTGGAGGAGCGCCACCGCATCGCCAGGGAGCTGCACGACTCGGTCTCTCAGGCGCTCTACGCGATCGGGCTGGGCGCGCAGACCGCCCAAGCCACCCTGCACGATCAGCCCGAGCGAGCCGGGGAGGCCATCGGCTACGTGCTGGATCTTGCCGAAAAGGCGCTCGCCGATATGCGGGCCCTGATCCTCGAGTTGCGTCCCGAGGCCCTGGATCGCGGCGGGTTGGTCTCCGCCTTGCGTGGACACGTCGAGGCGCTCCGTAGGCGGTATGATCTGGCGGTCGTGGCGGACCTGTGCGACGAACCGGCCATCACCCCGGCTGCCAAGGAGGCGCTCTACCGCGTAGCCTTGGAATCACTCAACAACATCATCAAACACGCTCGCGCCGCTCGCGTGCACGTCACGCTGACAACCACGGAGCGCGTTGCGAGGCTGTTGATCGAAGACGACGGCGTGGGCTTTGACCCGGAGCGTCCCTTCCCGGGTCATTATGGGCTGCACACGATGCGCGAGCGCATCGAGCGCGTCGCGGGCACCCTCGACATCGTCAGCGCGCACGGCGCCGGAACGCACGTGCGCGCTGACATCCCCCTGAGTGGCTGACGACTACGGGATCCACAACACCTGACCGGCATAGATCCGATCGGGGTGCAGGATCCGGTTGGCGTAGGTGATGGACCCGACCGTCACACCGTGGCGCCGGGCGATGCCGAACAGCGTATCTCCCCACCGCACCGTGTACCACAGCCCGCGCGGCGCCGCCGTCCCACCGCGGACGCAGAGTCGCTGACCATAGCGAATGTAGTGGGGATTGGTCAAGCCATTCAGCGCCTGGAGATAGGTTGTCGTCGCCCCGTAGCGCAGCCCGATCCGGAACAGGTTCTCGCCGTAGCTCACCGTATGCCATTGAGAGCACCATCCCGAGGACGTCGGGGCGGCCGCCACCGGTGTAGGCATCAGGAACGTCACAGCAAGCAGCGCAAACAGAGCCGCGAACCACGCTAGCCGACTTGCCAAGCTCGTAACCATATTGGAGCCTCCTCTTGATCTCTAGACGACACACACTAACTACACTCTACAGCTCCTGAGATCACCTTTCATCCGCTCTTGGGCTCATAGCGAGCTACGACCAAGGTCGTAGGCCCGGGTGGGTCGAACCGACGATGCAGCGTCCTCACGAGGCATGTATCCTAAAAGGCAGGGCAGGAACCTTGGGGCGAGTGCCGTAGCACAACGGGGCTCGCGGAGGAGGCAGGAGGCAGTCAGCGTGGCCAAGAGGGAAGCGGCATCAGATCATCCGCCGACGTGGTTGGGAGCCGGCAACGTACGCGACCGGTTCGTCGGGCGAGAGCAGCAATTGTCGGACCTGTGGGAGCGCCTGGAGCGCGCGCTTGCCGGGCAAGGACAGGTCGTCTTCATACAGGGGCAGGCCGGCGCGGGCAAGACCGCCCTCATTTTGCACTTCCTGCGTCGGGCTACGGCGCTACAGCCTGAGCTGGCGATCGCCATCGGGAGCTGCAATGCGCAGACCGGAATCGGCGACCCTTACCTCCCCTTCAGAGAGGCCCTATCGATGC
>Ga0334882_1003994_pt1 | contig 12946 bp, 11 predicted proteins | sample GraSluR1_MG_5_FD_207226 | JGI IMG/M metagenome (GOLD analysis project Ga0334882, IMG submission 207226) | Sludge microbial communities from methane-producing bioreactor in Wageningen University, Netherlands - Granular Sludge_15_04-R1 | ecosystem: Engineered > Bioreactor > Anaerobic >... | reverse complement strand
GGTACTGGAGGAACTGCGGGTATCTGGATCTTTCCCTGGAAACCGGCATAACCCTGGTGAACTTCGAAAGCGCCGGTTCCCGAAAGGTCACCGTAAGGGGCCGGGAGTATCACATCAGCAAGGGGATTCTTGACGGTTTCGATGTCCGGATCAACCTGTGCAAGTTCAAGACCCATACATACTGCAGAATCACCAACGCCCTGAAGAACAGCTTCGGGATCGTCCCCGGCCTGGGAAAGGCCATGCTTCATATGCGGTCGCCCCGGCCGAAGGATCTTGCGGTGAACATTGTGGACCTCTACGAAACGGCCCGGTTCGACCTTCATGTTTCCGATGCCATTCTTGCGATGGACGGACTGGGGCCCAGCACCGATGGAAGGTCGCGTCTTGACGGTGTTCTGGCGGTTTCGAGAGACGGAGTCTGCCTCGACGCGGCGATGTGCGCCATGGCCGGCCTTCCCCCGATGGAGCTGGACACAACCCGGGAAGCCCGGAAAAGGGGTCTTGGCAAGGATCCCGGTGATGTTACGGTCAACGGATACCACCGGTTTCCGAACTTCAATATTCCCGGCGAATCCTGGCTGAACCGGGTACCCCCCTTTCTGGGGACCATTGCCAGAAGCATTCTGAGGGTGGCCCCCAGGTCCAACAGCAACTGTACCGGGTGCGGGTTCTGCGCGAAAAGCTGCCCGGTCGATGCCATCGAGATGAAAGGCAACCGCGCGTACATGAAAAGGGGAAAGTGCATAATGTGTCTGTGCTGCCATGAGCTGTGCCCCGAGAATGCCGTGGAGATCCGGATGCCGGTCTTCAGACACACCAGAACATGAAGAGTGCGAGCCTGTCTCACCGGTTGCAGTACTCCGGTGTGCTGCTGGCGTCATGGTTTGTCCGCGCCCTTCCAATCCGAACCGCTCTGGCTTTCGGTTCTCTGCTGGGCCGGATGTGCTGGAGCGTTATCGGCATCAGAAAAACCGTGAGCCGGGTCAACATTCGGCAGGCGTTTCCCGGGCTCGACCCCGGGGAGGTGGACCGGATCGGCTGCGGGTCCTACAGAAACGCCGGAAGATTCATGGTGGAGTTCGCCAGGCAGCCCGGAATGGGTAGTGCCTACTCCGAGAAGTACATAAATGTGGAGCCCACTCCGGCGCTGCGCCACCTGCTCGAACTCGAAACCGGAGTTCTTGGAATCAGTTTTCACTTCGGCAACTGGGAGTACGGCGGAATCATGATGGCCTTCCTGGGTATGGAAACCGCCTTCCTTGTCGGCGAGCAGCGGAATCGGCTGGTGGACGGCTACATCAACAGCCTCAGAAGCTCCCACGGCATAAGGCTTCTCACCCGGGACGCCGCCATGCGCGGCATCATTGAACTAACAAGAAAAGGGGGAATGGTCTGCTGGCTCAGCGACCAGGATGCGGGCAGAAACGGCATAGTTGTTCCCTTTTTCGGCCATCCCGCCTCAACCCCCCGGGGTGCCGCGGCCTTCAGTGTCAAACTGGGCATACCCATCGTCTGCGGTTTCCTGGTGAGGCGGAAAGGGCCTTTTCAGAGCTTCATTGTCAGAGAGCTGCTTCATCCCCGGAAGGACCTTCCCCGGGAAGAGGCGGAACGGGAGATAACCGCCAGGTACACCAGAGTGCTGGAGGAGATGGTGAGGGAGTACCCCGACCATTACTGGTGGGCCCACCGCCGGTGGAAGACCACCGGGCTTTACAGGAGGGGAAGGGATGCTTGACAGATTTTTCAGGTTGACATCCCGGGGCTCTGATCCCGGAACGGAGATGGCGGCAGGACTTACGGTTTTTCTCACCATGTCCTACATTGTCTTTCTTCAGCCGGCGATACTGTCCGGTCAGCTTTTCGGAATGGATACCGGCCTTGAGCCCGGTGCGGTCATGGCCGCGACATGTGTCTCCGCTGCGGTGGCCTCAATAATCATGGGTCTGTACGCCGGTTATCCGATAGCCCAGGCCCCCGGGATGGGTGAGAACTTCTTTCTCGTCTTCAGCGTCATACCCGCCGCCGCAACACTGGCCTCGGTCAGGGCCGGGGCCACCACGGCATGGCAGGTGGCGTTGGGCGTGGTTTTCATCAGCGGAGTGCTGTTTCTTCTGATCTCCCTTCTCGGGGTGAGAAGCAGGCTTGTCAACGCCCTGAGTCCCGGGATGAAATCGGGAATCGCTGCTGGGATAGGGCTTTTCATAGCGTTCATAGGCCTTCGTAACGGTGGTTTTGTTCTGGCTGACCCTGGAACCGCCGTGAAACTGAATGCCGACTTCGCGAATCCGGATATCTGGGTTTTTCTGGCGGGGCTGTTCATTACAGGGGCGCTGACCGCAAGAAAAGTGAGGGGAGGCATTTTCTGGGGCATCATCATAACCACCGGCATTGCAGCGGTATTGCGTCTGACCCTTCCGGAGGGGCTGCTTTCCGGAACAATGCTTGCGGGTTTCAGCCCCTCGGCAAAGCTGTTCTCCACCCCCCCTTCAATGGCCCCCACGTTGTTCAAGCTGGACATTATGGGAGCGTTGAACCTCTCGATGCTTCCATTCATCATCATTCTTCTCTTCATGGATGTGTTCGACACCATTGGAACTCTGGTGGGGGTTTCGGAGAGGGCGGGACTGGTGAGAAACGGCCGCCTTCCAAACATCGAGAAGGCTCTGGTTTCGGACGCTGTGGGAACGGTTGCTGGTGCAGTGACCGGAACCAGCACCGTCACAAGCTTCATAGAAAGCGCAGCGGGGGTCGAACAGGGAGGAAGAACCGGCCTCACCGCGGTCACCACTGGAGTTCTGTTCATAGCCGCCCTTTTCTTCGCCCCGCTCTTTTCGATGGTTGGAGGCTATCCTGTGATAACCGCCCCGGCCCTGGTCATAGTGGGCGCCCTGATGATGCAGGGGATCACCGGGATCGACTGGAGGGATTTCTCCGAAGCCCTGCCGGCTTTCTTCACGATGATCGCCATTCCCCTCACATACTCCATTGGAGACGGCCTGGCCGCGGGATTCATCAGCTACCCCCTGATCAAGCTGCTGGCCGGGAGGGGCAGGCAGGTGGGCTGGCTGATGTATGTAATGGCGGCGGTTCTGGTCTTCTACTTCGTTGTGGTAAGAGGTGGCATGAAGTGATTGCCGCATGTGTTATCTTAAAGCAGACCCACAGGAAAGGCGGATAAGTTGAAAAGCAAGGTTGCAGTATTGAAGACAAGCCCGGAAACCGTGCTGGAAGACTATGGCAAACTCATGCGAAGCGTGGGCTATCGGGATGTGATAAAGCCGGACAAATCCACCCTGCTCAAGATAAATGTTTCATGGCACCATTGGTATCCCGCATGCTCCACTACGCCCTGGCAGCTCGACGGCGTGATTCGCACCCTTCTCGCCGATGGCTTTCAGAGGGAGAACATCATCAGCACCCACAACAGAACAGTGGTGGTCGACGACCGGGTGGGCGAGGTGGGCAACCATCTTCGCCAGGTTGACACCGACCTTCACGGAATTGGCAAGGTTCACCTGTACGACCCCGAGGTGAAGTGGTCCGTCTACAAAACGAGGAAGCCCTTCCGGGTTCTGGACAAGGTCTACCCCGACGGTGTCAAGATCCCCGAGTTCCTGATGGGAAAAAACATCATTCACATGCCAACTGTTAAAACCCATGTTTTCACCACCATCACCGGCGCGATGAAGAACGCTTTCGGCGGCCTTCTCAGCGAACGGCGCCACTGGACCCACGCGGTGATTCACGAAACCCTTGTTGACCTTCTGGCGATTCAGAAGGAGATTCATCCCGGCATTCTCGCGGTGATGGACGGAACCTTCGCCGGTGAGGGGCCCGGACCAAGGGCGATGATCCCCCATGTAAAGAACTACATACTCTGCAGCCCGGACCAGGTTGCCATTGATTCCGTAAGCGCGAAGATGCAGGGATTCGACCCCATGAAACTGGATTTCATCAGGCTGGCCCATGAAGACGGCCTGGGCGTGGGTGACCCAAGGGACATCGAGATCGTCGGGGAGGACATATCAAATGTGAACTTCAGGTTCATCCAGACCGACACCTTCGCCAGCAAGGGCCAGAAGGCCATTTATCACGGCCCCCTCAAGCCCTTCGAGAAACTGCTTCTCCGAAGCCCCATCGTACCATGGTCATACACCGCCAGCAAGTTCTACCACGATGTGCTGTGGCTGAAGCTGGTGGGCAGAAAACGGATTTCATGGGCCCTGAACACCGAATGGGGCAGACTTTTTCAGCGCTACGCGTCGGTCAGGACCATGCCCCCCCTCGAGTAAGCCCTACTCCAGCAGGTACAGCCTCTGATACCCTTCGACGGGGTTCGCAGGCTGCCACAACGATCCGGGACCACATCCACCGGCTGCCTCCCTCCGGCTTGTTACATTCGGTTACAAACCTGAAAAAACACCGCAACACAAGGCTCTCATGATTCCTTCGTCTTAATAAGGAAGGAATGGCGAGATGCTTGGTATCAGTCTTGCGGTACTTGTTCTGCTGTTTTGTCGTATCAGTTTTGGAAGCACGATTCAAATAGAAGTATCGGGGTTCTCCACCGAAAGGGGTCTGGCGGTGGTGGCCTTGTTTGACGAAGCGTCATGGGGGATTCCCATTGATGTCTCAAAAGCCCGGCATGTGGTGATGAGCCCAATATTCCATTCCCGTATGTATACCGAGTTATCCGGTGTTGCTCACGGAATGTATGTCGTGGTGGTTTTTCACGATGCGGACAACGATGGTCGCCTGGATTCCGATGAGGAAACCGCCCTGTCCCGCAGCCCCGGATGCACCGTGGATTGTTTTGATTTCGAGGCTCTGGCTGTGATGAACAAGACCTTGGTCACATCCGTGGTTTTGGCAGTGACAGGTGACCGAGGGGAGCTTGCCCAACCCGAAACCGATGACCCCGATCCTGCGAGTCTGCTTTTGAACAGCCTGCTGCCCATGGAGATGGAGGCATTGTGTTCCAGTTTCTTGTAATCACGGTTCTGACAGCAGAACCGGTGGCGCTGGACCTCGATGGATTCATGGAACTGGCGCTTCTGTACTCGCCTGTTGTTCAGCAGTCCCTGGCGTCTGGGATGCAGGCTGAGGCATCCTTTGTCACGGCCAGGGCCGCGCTGCTGCCCAAACTGAATCTATCCGCCTCAGGGGGGCACACCTGGGCGGATGTGGAGGCAAATTCCTACATGGCCGGGCTTTCCCTCTCCCAGGAGATTCCCTTCTCGTCAGGCGGAGCGTCGCTTCTTGCCACCCGATCAGCATCCCTGGGAAGGGATCAGGCCCGGTACGGACAGGAAGCAAGCCTTCTGGGCCTGAAACAATCGGTTGCCACGGCTTTCTACAGGGCAGCAGAGGCGCTGATGCAGGTTTCCGCCGCAGAGGCGGCCCTTGAACGCAGCTCAACAATACTCCGGAGGGTGGAGGTTCTTTATGAGACCGGGTCAGCCACTTCCATAGACCTATGCGGCGCAAGGGTTAAGGAAACGGAGGACAGGCTTGCCCTTCTTGAACGGAATCAGCGAAGTACGGCCGCAATGGAAGCGCTGTTCACAGTTTCCGGGATTAGGGACATCTCCGGTTTTACCGTGGACACGACCCGCGTCCCTGATCCCCTCACCGAATCCGAGGTGCTTGCACTTGGGGAACTGACGGGGTGCAATCCCTCGATTCTGGCAGGTAGAGTGGGCTTGCAGAGAGCCGAACTGAATGCACGGGCTGCGTCAGGTTCATGGCTGCCAAGTATTTCCCTGGGCGGGTCTGTGGGTGTCAGCGATGATGAACTGGATTTCGGGGAACTCGGCAAAAAGGCAACCTGGGGGGTGAACCTTAGCATCAGCATTCCGATTTTTGACGGATGGCAGAGGAGCGGCCAGACAAAGGCGGCCCGGGCTGCGGTTCTGCTGGCGGAAGCAGACCTTGCCACTGCCGAGATCGAGAACGCCTCGTCTGAAAGGGTTGCTCTTGGTGTATTGCTCACATCCGTAGCGGGGCTTGATCTTGCGAATCTTCGCCTCGAGTATGCCCGGCAGAAGGCCGAATTGAACAGCATGAAGTATGGAATGGGCTCTCTTGACCTGTCGGATCTACTCGAGGCACAGGCTGATCTATCCGAGGCGGAGGCCGCCCGGATTACCGCCCTGACCAACTGCCTTGTGGCTGAGGTGGATTACCGTGTTCTGAACGGGATGAGCCCGAGAATGGGGAATTGAAATGAAGAAAAGAAATTGGCTCCTGTTTCTACTCTCCATACCTGTCGTCCTGCTTGCTTCAGGCCTTCTGAGGAAACCCTCAGGACAGAACTCCGGCGCGCAGATCACGGTCGCCCGACTTGGAAGCCTTGAAGAAAGGGCTGACGGATCTGGAACGCTGGAGGGCGTGAGAAGGGTGGAGGTTAGCGCCGCGCGGGCGGGGATGATCGAAACGGTGGAAGTCAACGAGGGTGATACGGTATCGGCAGGTCAGTTGCTGCTAACCTTGGAGAAGGGCGATGCCGCCGCCGGACTCGAAGAGGCCGGAGCCCAGGTTCGAATTTCTGCGATAGCGCTGGGCCAGGCGGAGAGGCAGCAGGCAAGGGTTCTGATGCTGTTTGAAGCGGGGCTCTCAAGCACCGAGGAGGCGGCCTTGGCCGATGAGAGCGTGATGATCTGCCGTGCCGAGCTGGCCAGAGCGAATGCCTCCCGGGCACAGGCGTACGATGCTTGGGAAAATACATCATATCATGCTCCGATTGACGGTATTGTGACCGCCCTGAATGTGGAAGCGGGTGAAACGGCGGTGGTGGGCACCATGAACAACGCCGGAACCGTGCTTCTTACAATTGAGGACATGTCGGGATTCCTTGTACGCGTAACAATGGTCGAAAGCGAGGTCGTGAATGTTCAGCAGGGAATGATCGCTGAAGCCACGCTGGACGCCCTGCCCGACATGGTGTTCCCCGGGGTTGTGGAACGGGTCGGGCTCGCCTCTACCAACGATGGGGATGGATCATCTGCTTCCAAGTACGAGGTGCTGGTGAGGTTGTCGGAAACCGACCCCAGGATGCGTTCAGGCATGTCAGCATCGGTTGAGGTCGTTACAGCAAGGAACGATTCGTGTGTGATCGTTCCCATCCAAAGCATCGTTCGTCGATCGGTCCATGGTTCCAATGCGGTGTCTTCGGTTCTTGTGGTCAAGAACGGCAGGGTGGTTGTGGTGCCGGTGGAAACCGGCGTAAAAAGCATCATGGAGATCGAGGTTCTTGGCGTCACCGCAGGCGACAGCATTGTAAGCGGTCCCACCGAACTCCTCAGAACCCTTCAGGACGGAGACCCACTGCAGGCGGCGGGAGGTGGACAGAATGCCTCAACCAGAAATCCCGGATTCCCGCCTGTCGGTCGTTGACACGCAGAATATCAGTAAATCCTATCGGATGGGCGAAGTAGTGGTGAGCGCCCTGGAAGGTGTGAACCTGAGGCTGCGCCAGGGGGAGTTCGCAACGGTGATGGGCGCTTCCGGCTCCGGAAAAAGCACTCTTCTCAGCATAATCGGGTGCCTTGACCGCCCTGATTCCGGAAGCTATCTGCTTATGGGGAAACGGGTAGACGGAATGAATGATGGAGAGCTTGCCAGGGTTAGGAACAGGAACATTGGTTTCATTTTTCAGACCTTCAACCTTCTCCCCAGAGCAACCTCCGTCCAGAATGTCGAGCTTCCCCTGATGTACGGCGGGGTAGCCGGAAAGGAAAGGCGACAACGAGCGCTTGCCATTCTGGAAAGGGTCGGCCTCTCATCCCGGGCCCATCACAGGCCAAGCCAGCTTTCCGGCGGAGAAAGGCAGCGTGTGGCCATAGCCAGGGCTCTTGTCACTGAGCCTTCTCTGCTTCTGGCGGATGAACCTACCGGGAATCTGGACAGCGTAACCGGTCGTTCAATAATGGACCTGATACAACAGGTACACAACGAGGGCAACACGATACTTCTGGTAACCCATGATCCGCTGGTCTCGGCCATGGGCTCCAGAATGATCCGCCTCAGGGACGGCCAGGTTCAGGAGGATACGGGATCATGAGGCAGGGGGAGACGATGCGCGCCGCACTGGGCTCACTGAGGTCCAATCCGGTCAGAAGCCTATTGACGGCTTTCGGAGTTACGGTGGGAGTGACTGCAGTGGTGGTGCTGGTGGGTGTTGTGTCGGGCATCGGGGGTTTTGTCCAGCTGCAGTTCGAGAGCATGCTCAGCGCCAGGGCGTTTAACATTTCCAGGCACAACCCTGGTTTCCATGACGCCGAGTCAATGGCAAAATCCCGTTCGTGGCCGCCTCTCACAGCTTCCGAGGCAGAAGCACTGGAGGAATACATGACAACCGCCAGGGCCGTATCATGGAGCGGGAACGCAACAGGGACGGTCGTCCGTCGGGGATTGAGTGCCGGGAATGTTCGGATACAAGGTCTTTCCTCATCCACTGAAGAGGTGTCCGGTTCCGACCTCTCCGTCGGAAGGTTTATCAGCTTGGCAGAGGACGAGGCCTGCTCCAGGGTATGCATCCTTGGCTCTGGGGTGGCAGAGGCGCTGGAGCTGACGGACACCTCCCTCGGGGTGTCGGTGTTCGTCGAGGGGCACAGATTTACCGTGATCGGAATTAATGACGCTGCGGGAAGCGTGATGGGAAGAAGCATGGACGACAACATCTCCATTCCTTTCAACACTTTTCGCAACCTGTTCGCGAGGCCCGACATGGATGTAAGGATTACTGTTCTCCCCATTGAAGGTATCGACATGGAGACATGTCAGGAGGAGGCCGTGCAGGTTCTGCGGCAGCTTCGCGGGCTAACCGCGGAGGATGAGGACAATTTCTATATAGTCACGCAGGAAGGTGCCCTCAGCTCCATTAACGAGCTGCTGTCGGGGGTGGCTTCGGTGACAATAGGAATCGCCGCGATTTCACTTCTGGTTGGGGGCATCGGCATTATGAACATCACCCTGGTGAGCGTTGCTGAAAGAACAACGGAGATAGGCACCCGCAGGGCGCTTGGTGCCACCAGGGGGAATGTTGTAGTGCAGTTTCTTTCAGAAGCCGTAATGGTTTCAACACTTGGAGGGCTTATCGGCCTTCTTCTGGGAGTTGTGCTCGTTTATGGGGTGAGCCGGCTGACACCGCTTCCCGCAGCCGTAAGTGGATGGTCCATTGCTGCGGCCCTGGGGTTTTCGGGAGTGGTGGGGCTTCTTTTCGGGGTCTTTCCTGCGTGGAAGGCATCGCAACTTGTACCCATGGAGGCTCTTAGGCATGAGTAAACCGTTAATGCTGCGTTATCTTCCCACTGCCTTCAGCGCCCTTCTATCGAACAGGATGCGAAGCTTCCTGACAATACTGGGCGTTGCAGTGGGAATAGCGGCCATGACCGGGGTAACCAGCCTTCTTCAGGGGTTCGAGGGCCAGGTCAACGACTCATTTGAAAGCATGGGCACATCCACAATCTATATCCAGCGCTCCTCAGGCCCGTCCATGGGGGGTGGACCCGGCAGAATGCGGGAAAGCAGGCCGGCACTCGAGGTTTCCTACGCCGATGTTCTTGGGAGGATTGAAGGGATTGTCTCGGTTGTTCCAGTCGCACGAGCAATGGCAACCGTGAAGACGGCCGATGGCGTCGAGATGAGTGTTCAACTGACGGGGACATCCAATGAATGGCTGGACGCAGGGTACCGCTCCGTTGATTCCGGAAGGTTCCTGACGGAGTTCGAGGTCACCGCAGGGCAGAATGTCTGCGTCATCGGTGGCGTGGTGTCCGAGCGTCTGTTTGGTGCTGATCCTGCCCCAGGGAACAGGATTGAGGTGCGGGGCGTCGGTCTTACCGTGATCGGAACCCTGTCCGACCAGGGGCAGATACTGGGGGAAGCCCAGGATAATGTGGTAGTAATCCCCTACACGGTTTTTCAGCGCTGGGAAGACCTTGGAGGAAGCCTTGAACTCATGGTGGTGATCGAGGATCCAGAGGCAGTGGACAGAATGATTCCTGTTGTGGAGAACTGTATACGACAGTTGAGAGGGCTGGGGATCGATGACGACAACAACTTCGACATCATGACGGCAAGCCAGCTTCAGGAGGGTTTCTCCTCGGTTTCAAAGTGGCTTTTCATCGGGCTGCTTGGGCTTTCCGGGCTGTCACTTGTAATAGGATCCGTGGGCATTGCCAACATCATGCTGGTGAGTGTGGCCCAGAGAACCCGTGAGATCGGCCTGCGAATGGCTCTCGGGGCGGGGAAACAGCAGATCATGTACCAGTTTATCACCGAATCAGCGGTGCTGTCCATGGTGGGTGGTTTTGGCGGTATCGCGGCCGGAGTGGCTCTTGCGGGGCTTGTTTCCGCAGCAACCGGAATACCCGCAGGCATAGAGCCATGGGCGGTGGCGGTTGCATTTGTGGTGAGCGTGCTTGTGGGCGTGGCTGCAGGGGTGTTTCCCGCTGCCAGGGCCGCCTCGTTGACGCCGGTCAATGCCCTTTCCAGGTGACCTCCGCTACCTTGGTCGTCCGGCACCACCGGGCGCACCAGACCCTCCCGGTCTTCCCATTCCTTCCGGTCTGCCGGAGCCCCCGGGCCTTGCTGGGGAAAGGATCAGTTCGACAACGGTTTCGTCTCGCTGGTGCAGGAATGCGATACGCTGGAACTCTGACAGTTCTACTTCAGTCCCGGGTCTGTTTTCCTCCGGCGCCGCTTCGCTTCCGAAATGCTCCGGCGAGGGGGAAACCGGGTGGGGGCGCGAGTAGCAGAACGGCTCTACTGCTGCCGAAGAAGGATTGACCGCAGGAACACCGTTTCCATCAGTGTCCTGAAAGGCCAGCAATGCGTATGTGCCGTAGGGCACTCCAAGAAACGGTACAGTAACTGTGCTGTCCCTGTCATTCGTCGAGCTTCCTGCGAAAATCAGGTCAGGTGACGGCGGCAGTCCCGCCTGTTCCTGGAACAGATAGACCACAAGTCGCCCCTGCTGCGGATCGATGCCTTTCACCAAAACCCTCACTATGCCTGTCACAGAATCGGTTCCCGAAGCAAGAAGAACCATGAGAAAAGCCGTCTTAAACATGACTACCTCCTTTGCATTGCTTCGGTATCCTTGAACGGCAGTGCAAATGCCGTGTGAACGGAGTGTAACAGAATGTCAAACGGGCGAACTGGACTGACATCCCGTTACAGCGTATTCTCTGAGGGCAACACAGCCCAATCCGCCGGAAGATATGAGAAAGCGTCTTCTTCTCACTGGTTGCTGATTAGCAATGCCGCTTCGGCCTCTCGACCTCCTCGGAACCTGCAATACCTTCATAAGCATAACCTCCCCGCCCTTCCACTCTAATTTCAGGTCGGGAGATTATCTCACCCATATTGGTACGGAGGGTTTCGAAGAAACGGACGGTGCAATCACTCGTGGGCCCTGAACACCGAATGGGGCAGACTTTTCCAGCGCTACGCGTCGGTCAGGACCATGCCCCCCCTCGAGTAAAGCCCTACTCCAGCAGGTACAGCCTCTGATACCCTTCGGCGGGGTCCATTTCCCATGCCAGAATCCCCCGGGGCGAGATGGCGAAGGTCCAGCTCCAGCCCGGCTCGTTGAATGCTGCGTGGCGGACCGGGTTGCCATCCAGGTCGAAAATGTCGAAGAAGGGGGTGTCGGTTGTGCCCCGTTGCACCCACAGGTTGCCGTCGGGTCCGACCCCGAGGTTCACCACCATGTTGCGGTAGGGTTCGGGCTCGAAGGTGAAGGGCATGCCGCTTCCCATGCTGTTCATGAAGCGGGTCATGTATTCGCTTTCTTCCTGAATCTCTTCGGGGGTTTTCGGAACCGGGGCCAGGTTCATTGAGATTCGAAGGATTTCCTCGCCGGAAGCGTTCCAGCCGGTAACCTGGTACTTCTCGCCGTCCTTCATGGCGAAGAACACCGATCCCGCGCCGTCGCCAGCTATGCACAGGGCATCCAGCAGGTCGGTGATGAACATGGAGGGGTTTTCAATGATCTGGTTCATGGTGGCGGTAAGGGAATCGCCCCACAGCACCATGTCGTACTCCTTCTCACCCACGGTGTAGATGGCAACCCTGCGGTGCATTACGATCTGTTCGTCCACCATGTCCGCGTCGATCTTGAAGGCGGCAAAGGTGCTGTTCGACAGGGCGGTGGACTGCATGGGGGGGTTCTGGGTCCAATGGCTGATTTCCTGCTGGAACCGAAGGCTGTCATCGAAAACCACGAAGCCCTGTTTCAGCATCTCCAGCACCATAAGCCGTCCATCCGGCATTTGAAAAAACTCCCACGGAATGTTGAGTTCACCAGGGCCGCTGCCCCTTCTGGCAACCTGACGCACATAGTTTCCCGAGGGGTCGAAAACCTTGATGCAGGCCGCCTGCCCGTCCAGTACGAGTATTCCGCCATCCTCAAGGATAACCGCATCCTGAATCAGGCCGAATGTGCTGGTGGAGTCTCCCATTTCCGTTCCAAGGGACAACACCGCCGTAAGGGTGTCCACCGGCAGTTCCGATTGCCAGACCGCGGTCGCGGGCTGGCTGCCGCAGGCGACCGCCAGCAGAAGAGAAAGACAGACGAGAGAAACGCTTTTCATTTTCGCAACCTCCATGGAAACAGGTGAAAGGCTTTTCGTAACATGATTTGGCGATTATAAACAAAACAGACAATTCCGAAGTATTGGCTGGCTTGTATCATCATTTCCGGAGTGGGATGTGAAGCTGATTCCTTACGCTGTCTTCATTGTGGTTTTCATCACCCATGTGAGAAGCCCTGTAACCACCGCCAGCGACTCCAGGTGGTTTCTGCCGGTTGCGGCAAGCATTCTCAGTCATGGCGACCCGGACATCAGCGAGTACAGTGAACGGATGCATGAAGACGGTTATGTCCCGCTGGTCGGAGTGGATGGCGGCCTGTACAACCATTTTCCCGTCGGGACCC
>Ga0334882_1003993_pt1 | contig 12949 bp, 11 predicted proteins | sample GraSluR1_MG_5_FD_207226 | JGI IMG/M metagenome (GOLD analysis project Ga0334882, IMG submission 207226) | Sludge microbial communities from methane-producing bioreactor in Wageningen University, Netherlands - Granular Sludge_15_04-R1 | ecosystem: Engineered > Bioreactor > Anaerobic >... | reverse complement strand
AGACAGCGAGGAAAGGAACGGATTTATTAAAGGTTTGAACAACAGAATAAAGATATTGAATTTCATGAAGTCCAAGGAAGATGATGTTCTGCCGGAACAGGACAACAGCAAACAGGATGACAAAAATAAGTCTCTTGATCATCCAATTGAAATAGAAATAGCTTCGGATAAAGTCCCGGATAAATCTATAAATGAAGAACTGAATAAAAAGATGATTGAAAGTGAAGCCCAGGATATGGTATACAATTATCCCAAAATAGATTTGCTCAGAAAAAACAGCCAGTCAAAGCTGAATAGGGAAGATAAACGGGAACTTATAAGCAGTGCCAATAAACTTGAAGAAACTCTGAATAGCTTTGGAGTTGAGGCAAAAGTAATGCAGGTGAGCAAGGGACCTTCCGTTACCAGATTTGAAGTTCAGCCAAGCCCGGGTGTAAAAGTAAGCAAAATAGTTAATTTGTCTGATGATATTGCGCTTGGGCTTGCTGCTACCGGAGTTAGAATAGAGGCTCCTATACCGGGAAAATCGGCCATAGGCATAGAAGTACCAAATAAAGAACTTACAGCTGTATATCTGAGTGAGGTAATAGAATCCAAGGAATTTTCAAATTCAAAGGATAAACTCTGCTTTTCACTTGGAAAGGATATAGGAGGAAACTGCATAGTTTCTGATCTGACGAAAATGCCCCATCTTTTAATTGCAGGTGCAACTGGATCAGGAAAAAGTGTATGTATAAATACAATGATAATAAGTTTGCTCTATAAATATTCTCCTGATGAGGTAAAGCTGCTCATGATAGATCCAAAAGTAGTTGAACTGAGTGTATACAATGGAATACCACATCTTTTGATACCTGTAGTCACAAATCCTAAAAAGGCTGCAGGCGCACTCAACTGGGCCGTACAGGAAATGGGAAGAAGGTATAAGTTGTTTGCAGATAATGGAGTAAGAAATATAGAGGGATATAATGCTTTGGCACAGGATGAAAAAGTAGAAGGCAAACTTCCTTTTGTAGTCATGATAATCGATGAACTTGCGGACTTGATGATGGTATGTCCAAATGAAATTGAAGATTATATAGGACGACTTGCCCAGATGGCCAGGGCGGCGGGAATGCATCTCGTTATAGCTACACAGAGACCTTCAGTTGATGTAATTACCGGTGTAATAAAGGCGAATATACCTTCAAGAATATCTTTTGCCGTTTCAAGTCAGATTGATTCAAGAACTATACTCGATACGAGCGGTGCGGAAAAGCTCCTGGGGAAGGGGGATATGTTATTTTATCCTGTAGGAGAGTCAAAACCTGTCAGAATCCAAGGGGCTTTTATATCGGAAAAAGAAGTGGAAAATGTAGTTGAATACATAAAGGATAAACAGGGAGAACCACAGTATGAAGATGATATAATGGAAGAAATCGACACCAATGCATCTGCCGGAAACGATGAATGTGACGAACTGCTGAATGAGGCAATAAGAATAGTAATTGATTCAGGACAGGCTTCTACGTCCCTTGTCCAAAGAAGACTTAGAGTAGGTTACAACAGGGCTGCCAGAATAATAGAACAAATGGAGGAAAGAGGTATAATATCCGGGAAAGATGGTACAAAACCAAGGCAGATACTTGTGGATAAAAATGAATACAAGGAGTGATTTGTGCATTAATATTTGCTTTTTATCTTGTAAAAAGTTGAAAGTAGATTTACAATAACATGTGTATTACATTAATTAAATATAGACTATATGACCTGAATTTAGGAGGGTGAAATTGTATAAACTAAGAGTTGGACTTATAAGTTTGGGCTGTGACAAGAACAGGGTTGATTCAGAAATTATTTTAAACAATTTAAATGCTGAATACAATCTAGTAGCCGATATGAAAGAGGCAGATGTTATAATCGTAAACACATGTGGATTTATAGAGTCTGCCAAGCAGGAATCCATAGATACGGTACTCGAGATGTCTAAGTATAAAAGTGAATTTAATTGCAAAATATTAATTGTAACAGGATGTTTAACCCAGAGGTATGGAAAAGAACTTTCAGAGCTTTTGCCGGAAGTAGATATAATGCTTGGAGTCAATGATTATGATAAGTTGAATGAGAGCATTAAAATCCATTTTAAAGACAATGACAAAAAAATATGTAATTTTAATTACAGTGATGTGAAAATAAATGAGGGAAAAAGGATTATCACTACGCCGTCCCATACTGCATATGTGAGAATTGCAGAAGGATGTGACAACTTCTGTACCTATTGCATAATCCCCAAGATAAGAGGAAGATACAGGAGCAGAAAAATTGAATCAATATTGGATGAATGCAGGGATCTGGCAGATAAAGGTGTAAAGGAGATAATTTTGATTGCACAGGATACTACAAGATATGGAATTGACCTGTATGGAAGCAAGCAGCTTCACAAGCTCATGAAACGCATCTCAATGATTGATGGAATAGAATGGATAAGAGTTCTCTATTGCTACCCTGAGGAGATAACTGATGAGATTATAGATGAAATAGCCGAAAACAAAAAGGTATGCAGGTATATAGATATCCCTGTCCAGCATATAAGTGACAGGATACTTAAAGCCATGGGCAGAAAGGGAAGAAAGTCTCAGATAATAGAAAACATAAACAAGTTGAGGAGCAAGGTTAAGGATATTGTCATAAGAACAACCTTGATAGTGGGTTTTCCCGGAGAAAATGAAGAGGATTTTAAAGAATTAAAAAATTTTGTAAAAAATATGAAGTTTGATAAACTTGGAGTTTTCAAGTATTCAAGGGAAGAGGATACTCCGGCTTACAGCATGAGAAATCAGGTCCCGGAAGATATTAAAGTGCAGAGGGAAGGGGAGATCATGCTTTTGCAGCAGGACATATCAAAAAACATAAATGAACTCAAAGTAGGAAGAACTTATTTGGTTATTGTGGAGGGCCGGAAAGATGACATGTATTATGGAAGGAGTTATGAAATGTCTCCCGACATAGATGGGGTCATATACATAAAAGGCAGCAACAGCTTAGAAATGGGAAGTATGATAAAGGTAAAAATAACAAATAGCTTTGAATATGATTTAATGGGAGTTGTATGCGATGAATTTAGCGAATAAACTTACAATAATTAGGATGATACTTGTTCCGGTATTTTTGATTTTTATGGCTGTAAAAGATGTACCTTATTTTAAAATAATTGCAATAATAGTTTTTGTAATTGCCTCAATAACAGATAAATTGGATGGATACATAGCTAGAAGCAGGAATCAGATAACAAGATTTGGAAAGTTTATGGATCCTTTAGCGGATAAGCTTTTGGTTACAGCTGCTCTTGTCTGTCTTGTAGAATATCATATAATACCGTCCTGGGTAGCCATGATAATAATAGCGAGAGAATTTGCAGTAACCGGACTAAGGACGGTTGCTGCAGCGGAAGGAATAGTAATAGCTGCAAGTCCATGGGGTAAGGCAAAGACGGTAACACAGATAATTGCCATTATACTGGCGCTTATAAATTTGAACTATAATCATGTATCAATGTCGATTTTTAAAGTATTTGTAGATCATCCCCACAAAGTATTGAATTTAATAACATATATTGCTATGGGCATGGCGATAATAATAACCATAGTATCCGGTGTGGATTATTTTGTTAAAAATAAGGAAGTAATGAAATCCGACAGATAGAGTTTCAGTCCATTGGTTTTTAATTTGTAAAATCAATGGATTAAAACTCTAAAATTATGTCTATAATTAAGAATGGTGTATAAACACAAACATAACTTTATATACCTTTAATTGAAAATATACTATAATATAGTTAGTACATTTTTATAAAACGTACTATTGACTAAACATAAACCATGATATATAATTATTAAGAACGTAAGTTCTTATAAGAGAGGATGTGAAGTTTTGACAAGTTTTGATAGTGAAAAATTGAAAGCTATAGAATCAGCTATGGGACAAATAGAAAAGCAATTTGGGAAGGGTTCTATAATGAAATTGGGAGAAAACAGTAAATTGAACATAGATTCTATTTCAACAGGATGCCTGGATCTGGATATAGCGCTTGGTATAGGCGGAGTACCGAGAGGAAGGGTAGTTGAGATCTTTGGACCTGAATCATCAGGAAAAACAACTGTGGCACTCCATATAGTGGCGGAAGCTCAAAAATCAGGAGGTGCTGCTGCATTTATCGATGCAGAGCATGCATTGGATCCAGCCTATGCAAAAAATTTGGGAGTGGATATTGAAAATTTGATTGTCTCACAGCCGGATACGGGAGAACAGGCGCTTGAAATAGTTGAAGCTCTTGTAAGATCCAATGCTATTGATGTAATAGTAATTGATTCTGTAGCGGCACTTGTGCCGAAAGCAGAAATAGAAGGCGAAATGGGGGATTCTCATGTAGGACTTCAGGCAAGACTTATGTCGCAGGCACTCAGAAAGCTGACAGCATCTATAAACAAATCCAGATGTGTAACTGTATTTATAAATCAATTGAGGGAAAAAGTAGGGATCATGTTTGGCAACCCTGAGGTTACACCTGGCGGCAGGGCATTGAAATTCTATTCATCTGTCAGAATAGATGTAAGAAGATCTGATGCTATAAAGCAGGGTGATGCTGTAGTTGGAAACAGAACCAAGGCCAAAGTTATTAAAAACAAAGTGGCACCTCCCTTCAAGCAGGCTGAATTCGATATAATGTACAATCAGGGAATATCCAGAGAGGGTAATGTCCTTGATGTAGGGGTTAGAGAAGAATTAGTTCAAAAAAGCGGGGCATGGTTTTCCTATGGTGAAACTAGATTGGGACAGGGCAGGGAAAATTCCAAGCAGTTTTTAAAGGAAAATCCTGATATAAGATATGAAATAGAGAACAAGATAAGGAAAAAATATAATTTGCCTCTGGCAAAGCCTGAAGATGAAAATAAGGAATTGAAAAACAGCAAGACAGATGGAGAAAAGCAGGGAACAAAAACTCAGGCAAAATAATTTTGTGCCTGCATTAAAGCGATAATATTTAGGCTGTGAAATTGGAGTTACAAACTTGACAATGGATAAAATATAATATAAAATTAAGACAAATTCTGGTTTATCATGTATTAGAATTACCAATTGAATAAATATGACACCATTTCTATGCTTGTATATTTTGCTAAAATTATAGATACATAAAGAAGAGCAAAGGAGGTGTTCATGTGAATTCTGTATTAATATATGAAATTATTGCTGGTATAATAATTGCAGTTATTATACTAGTTGAGTTTTATGTTATAAAGAATAAATCATCTGCAATAAAAGCAGGAGCTATTGAGGAATCTAATAGATTGAAGGAAGAAGCAAAAAAGGAAGCTGAATCTATAAAAAAGGAAACTATATTAGAAGCTAAAGAAGAAGTCCACAGATTAAGGAACGATCTTGAAAGAGAATCAAGAGACAGAAGAAATGAGTCTCAAAGATTTGAGAGAAGGTTGATTCAAAGGGAAGAACTATTGGATAAAAAAAGTGCGGCCTTTGAAAAAAGAGAGGGCAGTCTGGATAAAAAGCAGCAGGAAATTGCACGACTGCAGGTAAGCGTAGAGGAACTTTATAAAAAGCAAAATGAAGAGCTTCAAAGGCTATCGGGACTTAGTTCAGAGGAAGCAAAGGAAATTTTATTGGAAAAGGTTAAAAAGGAAATTAAGCATGAATCTGCAGTTATGATCAAGGAAGTTGAAATGAGAGCTAAAGAGGAAGCTGACAAGAAGGCAAGGGAGATTATAACCTGTGCGATCCAAAGGTGTGCAGCCGATCATGTAGCTGAAACTACAGTTCATGTAGTAACTCTTCCCAATGACGAAATGAAGGGCAGAATAATAGGAAGGGAAGGTAGGAATATAAGAACTCTTGAAACCTTGACAGGTGTTGATTTGATTATTGATGATACACCTGAAGCAGTAATATTGTCAGGATTTGATCCGATACGAAGGGAAGTTGCAAGAATAGCGCTTGAAAAGCTTATAATTGATGGAAGAATACATCCGGCAAGAATAGAGGAAATGGTAGAGAAAGCTAAAAAGGAATTGGAAAGTGATATTAAAGAAGAAGGTGAACAGGCAACATTTGAGACGGGTGTACATGGTCTTCACCTTGAAATGATAAAATTGCTTGGAAGGTTGAAGTATAGAACTAGTTATGGTCAAAATGTGCTGAAACATTCTATAGAAGTTTCATATCTGGCAGGTCTTATGGCGTCAGAAATAGGAATAGATCCAACTATAGCAAAAAGAGCTGGATTGCTCCATGATATAGGGAAGGCAGTAGATCATGAAGTTGAAGGTCCTCATGCCGTTATAGGGGCAGAGGTTGCCAAGAAATATCATGAGTCCCCTGTAATTATAAATGCCATAGGGGCACATCATGGGGATATGGAATTTCAATCTTTAGAGGCAGTGCTTGTACAAGCAGCGGATGCAATTTCAGCTGCAAGACCTGGAGCTAGGCGAGAGACCCTTGAAGCCTATATTAAGCGTCTGGAGAAATTGGAAGAAATAGCAAATACATGTGAAGGCGTAGAAAAGTCATATGCCATTCAAGCGGGAAGAGAACTTAGAATTATGGTTAAACCAGAAGAAGTTGATGATGCAGGAGCCGTTGAAATGGCAAGGAACATAGTAAAAAGAGTAGAAGGAGAATTGGAGTATCCTGGTCAGATCAAAGTAAATGTAATTAGAGAGACTCGTGCAGTTGAATATGCAAAATAGTAAATATAGGTAGTCAAAAATACACATATTCCTTTTGGATTTTCTTAAAATTGTAAGCCTTTATGAAATCTAAAAGGAATTTTTAAATTTTTGTAGAATATTATACAATAGCAGCACTAAATAAAGTTAATATATAGGAGGGTTATTATGGAAGTATTAAAAGTTTCAGCAAAATCAAGTCCAAATTCTGTAGCAGGAGCACTAGCAGGAGTGTTGAGAGAACGTGGGGAAGCTGAAATACAGGCTATAGGGGCTGGAGCGCTGAATCAGGCTATCAAGGCAGTAGCTATTGCTAGAGGCTTTGTGGCACCCAGTGGAATCGATTTAATATGCATTCCGGCTTTTACAGATGTTGAAATAGATGGTGAGGAGAGAACTGCAATAAAACTAATTATTCAACCCAGATAATTTAATTTACAGGACTTGAGAAGGTTATCAAGTCCTTGTTTGTTAGTATATAGTAATTGTTTCAATAGATTCCTGTATAAAACAATTTGATATTGACTATATTATATACTATGTTAAAATGTAAAAAGATGTACAACTTATATAGGGGGAGTTTCATGAAGAGTCTGCTAGAAATGATGAGACCAAAACAATGGATTAAGAATTTTTTTGTATTTGCAGCAATTATATTTTCCGGAAATTTTTTAAATCCCTATATGCTTGGTATAAATATAGAGACTTTTATACTGTTTTGTATTACTTCTTCTATAATATACATATTGAACGACATAGTTGATATAGAAAAGGACAGATGCCATCCAGACAAGAAGAACAGACCTCTTCCCAGCGGACGTGTGAGCAAAAGGTCAGCTGTAATTTTGGATATTCTGCTTTTTATGGTGGTTATTTTGCTGGGATATGGTGTTGATGTAAAGATACTTTATATAATGCTGCTGTATATAATTATCAATGTATTATACTGTTTTAAATTAAAAAACATAGTTATAATAGATGTGATGACAATAACTTTCGGATTTGTATTGAGAGTGGAAAGTGGAAGTATTGCTACAGGAGTTGAAGTTTCACCGTGGCTTTTTTTATGTACTGTTCTGCTTTCTCTGTTTCTGGCACTTAATAAGCGCAAGAGTGAGATTATAACTTTGCAGGACAGAAGTGGAGAGCACAGAAAGATATTGGAGGAGTATTCTGTAAATAGTATAGATAAAATGCTTACCATAGTTGATCCATCCGTGTTGATGGCATATTGCCTTTATACTTTCAGTTCTACTCAAAGCAGGACCATGATATTTACTATTCCATTTGTACTATATGGAATACTTAGATATGAATATTTGATGGATAAAAAAAATATAGGTGGAAAACCGGAAGATGTATTTGCAAAAGACAGACCTTTTCTGGTAAATATAATTTTCTGGAGTTTAAGTATTATGGCTATAATATATTTGAAGCTTTAGAGAGGATGTCATTTTTATATGGAAATAAATAGCCTTTTTAAAGGTGGATCTTTCAAAAAAAGTGAAGCTTTTTCGAAAAAAAATAAGACAGATAGCAATTATAAAATAAGTCTGGACTATTATCTGATAGTTATGATGCTTGGTACGGCAGTATCCATACTATGGGTAATATTTGTAAATTCCATGCCATTTTCGGATTTTGACTATTATTATAATATGGCTGTAAGTATAGCAAACGGAGGTTCCTGGGGGAACACATATACATCCATGGGTTATTCAATAGTATTGGGAGGTATATTTAAAATATTCGGGGCCAGTGTTCTTACTGCAAAAATATTTAATATAGTTTTAACTATTGTGAATTATATTTTTTTCAGATCGATTTTATTCAGACTTGATCTGGAGGAAATAGATAGAAAGATAATATTTACTATATTTGTATTCATGCCAAATAATATATTCTACAACAGTATACTTGGAACGGAACTTTTATTTACAGCACTTTTATTGATTATAACCGATATATATATGGGAAATATGAGATTCAAATATATTTTAATAGGTGTGCTTGTGGGTCTTAATACAATGGTTAAGCCGTTTTTTATAGCCTTCTTTTTGCTAGTATTCCTGGTGGATGTTTTAAAACATAAAAAATTGCTGCTTTCAATAGAAAATTCAATTATTGTATTGATATTGAGTGCAATTGTGATTTCACCGTGGATATATAGAAATTCAAAGTTGATGGGGCAATTTACCTATGTATCCAACAACGGAGGGATAGTACTTTATATAAATAATAATTCCCAAAACCACAAGGGAAGATGGATGCCTGCCGCCAATGTTGAAAATTCAGTTGTAAATACACAGGAATACAAAAATGCAAATATGACTGAGAAAAATAAAATGTTGAGTTCATCTGCCAAAAAGTGGATAAAATCGCATCCTGCAGATTTTATAAAACTGGGTTCCATGAGACTTTTTAATACATATTTTGTAGGGGACGATATAGTATATAGTACATATGCAAGTGGAATAACCGATGAATTTAGAAAATTTCTCATAGTATATGCAAATTTAACTAGAGAAATAATCTTTCTGCCGGCTATAATATATATATTGATTTATAGTGTATATATACTTATACAGTTAGTAAAAGGCAGGAGTGATTCCATTGATAAATTCAATATATATTCTGTAATTCTATTTTTCATGTTTACAGGTGTGTATTTTATAACGGAGGGTCAGGGAAGATATTCTTTTCCCATAATATTTTTATTTGTATATTGTTTTTACATGTCAATTGGTAGAATTATATTTAGAACAATAAAAAAGAATAATTGATAGAATGGAAGTAAGTATATGATTTTATTAATATTAATTTCAATATTTCTAGGTGCATTTGGTCAGATACTTGTTAAATATGGTTCAGCAAATCTGGAAATCAATTTTACACTTAAATATTTAATTCCAAGTATTTTAAACATAGTAAAAAATCTGCCTGTGATGATGGGAATAATATCTTATGGTGTAAGTTTTCTTATATGGATAAAAGTTTTGAGTAAAACCGAGCTCAGTTATGCATATCCAATGGTAAGCCTTGGATATATAATAGTGATGATTTTTTCTTATTTTGTATTTAAAGAAAACATAACCTTTATAAGGGTATTGGGAATGTTTTTTATAATAGTAGGCGTTGTGTTGATTTCACGAAGCTAAAAAATTAGAATTTACCTACGAGGAGGAAATAAAATGATTCTGTCAAAAAAAGCTGAGAAAATTGAGCCATCCATAACTTTGGCCATTACAGCCAAGGCAAAGCAAATGAAAGCAGACGGTATTGACGTAATAGGTTTTGGAGCAGGGGAACCGGATTTCAATACACCTGAGTATATTCAAAATGCTGCAGTTAAGGCTATGAAGGATGGATTTACAAAGTATACTCCTGCTTCTGGAATTCTGGAATTAAAAAGTGCCATAAAAAAGAAATTTGAGAAAGATAATAAATTAAGCTACAGTGAAAATCAGATTATAGTTTCTACAGGAGCCAAACAATGTCTGGCAAATGTATTATCTGCAGTCCTCAATCCGGGAGATGAGGTGATTGTAGCAGTACCTTACTGGGTAAGTTATCCTGAACTTATAAAGCTGGCTGACGGGACACCAGTTTTTGTGAATACAAGAGAGGAGAACGGCTTCAAGTACACCATAGAAGATCTTGAAAAAGCTGTTACAGACAAAACTAAGCTTATCATAATAAATAGTCCGAACAATCCAACAGGTACTGTGTATACTAAAGAAGAACTTGAAGATATAGCGGAATTTGCGAAAAAGGAAGATATATTTATAGTATCCGATGAAATATATGAGAAATTAATATATGATGCTAACAAACATGTAAGCATAGCAGGTATATCCGAGGACGCATACAATAGAACTATTGTTGTAAATGGATTTTCAAAAACTTATGCCATGACTGGCTGGAGACTTGGTTATGCGGCATCTGGAAATGAGAAGGTAATAAAATTGATGTCAAATATCCAAAGCCATACTACTGCAAATCCAAATTCAATTACGCAATATGCCGGTGTGGCTGCGTTAAAATATGACAGCCCTGATGTAAAGAATATGATAGAACAGTTTGACAAAAGAAGAAAATATATGCTTCAAAAAATAGATAAAATAGACGGTCTGTCTGCATTTATACCTGAAGGTGCATTTTATGTACTGCTCAATATATCAAGGATATTTGGCAGAAGATGTAATGGAACTTTGATTGAAGATTCGCTGGGCTTTTCAAAATTACTTTTAGAAAAGGAAAAGGTTGCAGTAATTCCGGGAGCCGGCTTTGGAGTTGAAAATTACGTAAGATTGTCCTATGCTACTTCTATGGACAACATAGTTGAGGGACTTGACAGAATAGAAAAGTTTATAAAAGAGTTGAAGTGATTATTAAAAAAATGGTATAATTGTTGAAGAAGTTTTAAAATGTTAATATACTTATAATTAGGGGTGAATTGAATGGTATCTAAGGAAGTAACAGTAAAAAGCGCTACAGGGCTTCATGCAAGACCTGCTACACTATTAGTCAAAAAGGCTTCTTCATTTAAATCAGATATGTCTATAGAGTTTGATGGAAAGAAAGCTAATATTAAAAGTTTGATAGGAGTATTATCATTAGGTGTTACAAAAAATTCAACAGTAAAGGTTATCGCATCAGGTGATGATGAGTCTCTTGCTGTTGAAGAAATAGTCAAGTTGATAGATTCATTAGAATAATAATGATATATGTTTCACGTAAATAAAAGACCTTTTGAGGTCTTTTATTTATGGGTTTTATAAGCCGATTTTGTTTTAAACAAGAATATTATCATATCTACTCCCGCTACACCTATAATTATGTAAAGAATTCTTCCTATTAAATTAAGTGGATCGCCAAATATAATTCCAATTGGATTGAAACCGCATATCCCTGATATACCGGTGTTTATTCCGGTCAAAACTATTAAAAAAAGAGAAATCTTATCTATAATACTGAATTTGTACATTAATTTATATCCCCCTTAACTGCTTTTTATTAAAGTATATTAAATTTTTAAAAATATAGAACTGCTTTTTAAATATAGTATATTTAAATGCTGGATTGTTGTGTGATATAATATGAACGAAAACAAACTAAAAATACTTGTGGAGGAATTTTAAATATGAGAGATACATATAATACACCGCTCAATACAAGATATGCATCAGAAGAAATGAGTTATATATTTTCGGAGGACAAAAAATTCAAAACATGGAGAAGATTATGGGTTGCACTTGCAGAATGTGAGAGCAAGCTTGGACTTAATATAACTGATGAACAGATAGAAGAATTAAAAGCCAATGTCGATAATATAAATTATGAGGATGCACAGAAAAGGGAGAAGGAAGTAAGGCATGATGTAATGAGTCATGTATATGCCTATGGGCTTCAGTGCCCTAAGGCAAAGGGAATAATTCATCTCGGGGCAACGAGCTGTTATGTAGGTGACAACACGGATTTGATAATTATGAGGGAGGGCCTTGAACTTATCAAAAAAAAGGTACTTAATGTTATAAATCTTCTTTCAAAGTTTGCCATAAAATACAAAGATCTCCCGACCTTGGGATTTACGCATTTTCAACCTGCACAGCTGACAACAGTTGGGAAAAGGGCTACACTGTGGATACAGGATCTTTATCTTGATCTGGAAAATCTTCAATTTGTAATAGATAATATGAGATTCAGGGGCGTAAAAGGTACTACTGGGACACAGGCCAGCTTCATGGAGCTTTTTAATGGGGATGAAGAAAAAGTTAAGAGACTTGACAGTATGGTAACGGAAAAAATGGGATTTAAAAAGGAGTTCATGGTTACGGGGCAGACCTACACTAGAAAGGTGGATTCCATAATAACAAACACGCTTTCGGAAATTGCACAGAGTGCATACAAATTCAGTAATGATATAAGGCTGCTTCAAAGTATGAAGGAAATGGAGGAACCTTTTGAAAAAAATCAAATTGGTTCTTCGGCAATGGCATACAAGAGAAATCCTATGAGATGTGAGAGAATGGGATCTCTTGCCAGATACATAATAGTGGATGCACTGAATCCGGCAATAACAGCTTCGACTCAATGGTTTGAAAGAACGCTGGATGATTCAGCAAACAAGAGAATATCAATACCTGAAGCTTTTCTTGCACTGGATGGAGTCCTTAATCTATATATTAATGTATCGGAAAATATGGTTGTATATGACAAAGTAATTG
>Ga0334882_1003990_pt1 | contig 12964 bp, 13 predicted proteins | sample GraSluR1_MG_5_FD_207226 | JGI IMG/M metagenome (GOLD analysis project Ga0334882, IMG submission 207226) | Sludge microbial communities from methane-producing bioreactor in Wageningen University, Netherlands - Granular Sludge_15_04-R1 | ecosystem: Engineered > Bioreactor > Anaerobic >... | reverse complement strand
TGAAATTTTCCATACAGATAGAGGTAATGAGTTTAAAAATAAGATTATAGATGAGGCAATGAGGGCCTTTCAAATTAAACGTTCACTTAGTATGAAAGGATGTCCTTATGATAACGCAGTTGCAGAAGCAACATTTAAAATTATAAAAACAGAATTTGTACGTGGAAATGTATTTGAATCACTTGATGAGTTGAAATGGCAGCTAGCAGATTATGTTAACTGGTTCAATAACCATAGAATTCATTCATCTCTTGGATATGTAACTCCATATCAATTTAAGTTAAATAACCTTAAAAAAGTTGTCTAGAAAAATGTTGACATTCCAGTCCCATGATGCATATCAACAATCCACTTTGCTATAGATAATCCAAGACCTGTTCCTCCCTTTTCTTTAGACCTGGATTTATCAACAATGTAAAATCTGTCAAATATCTTTTCAACTTCATTTTGGGGTATCCCAATACCCCTATCACTTATAGTTATCCTTATCTTATTATTATATATTTTTGAACTTATATCTATTGTACTCTGCCCTGGTGAAAATTTAATACTATTATCAATAAATATTCTCAACATCTGCTTTATCATTTTGTAATCGGCAATAATACTAACAGTATCATTCCTATCATTTGATATTATATGATTCGAGGCTATCAATTTACTTTCTCTAACTACTTCAGAAATAAGCTCATTAAGCCAAAATTCTTTTTTTCTATTTTTTGTATTCCACTATCACCTTTAGCAATAAATAATAATCTCTCAACCAAATTAGCCATATTAGTCGACTCTAATTTAATTGCATGAATTGACTTCTCTAAAGCTTCTTTATCATCTTTTCCCAACCTGTCAAGTAAATTAGCATATCCTTGAATAATTGCAATAGGAGTTTTAAGTTCATGGGATACATCCGATACAAACTGTACTTGCCTGTCAAATGCTCCTTGAAGTCTATTTATCATATTATTGAAAGTATTCTTAATTTTCTTTAATAACATATCCTACACCTCTTATTGTACTTATAAGCTTATCTTCAAAATCATCATCAATTTTACTTCTTAAATATCTTATAAATACGTCTACTACATTTGTATCTCCCACATAATCATATCCCCATACTTTTTCAATTAATTGTTCTCTTGTAAGTACAATATTCTTATTGATTAGCAACATTTCAAGAATGTCAAATTCTTTTTTTGTAAGTCCTATTTCTTTACCAGCTCTCCATACCTGATGTGTTTTATTATCCATGACTACATCTTTTACTTTGATTTCATCAAGTTTATTTTTTAATATTTTGTTTCTCATGTATACCCTAATTCTTGCTAATAATTCTTCTATTGCAAAAGGCTTCGTTAAATAGTCATTAGCTCCAGCATCAAGCCCCAATACTTTATCAGGTATGTCACTTTTAGCTGTTAACATTATAATAGGCACATAAGAAAATTGTCTGATCCTTCTACAGACTTCAATTCCATTTAAGCCTGGTAACATAACATCAAGAAGGATTAAATCGTATTCTTTATTTTCTAAATTTTTTAATCCTTCCCTTCCATCATATGCTACATCAACTTTATATCCTTCATGTGTAAGTTCCATTTCAATAAACATTGCCATTTGTCTTTCATCTTCTACTAAAAGTATTTTATAGTCATTCACATTACCACCTCCATAAAATAATAGTGAGCTATTAGCCCACTATATAATATCAATATATACTATTTTCTTAGTTCTTGCCATGGCCACCTCTCTCATTGTCATGGCCTTCTTTATTTTCCTTTACGGAACTTTTATTATTTATTCCTAATATAACACCATTTTGAGAGTCTAACTTAACTACTTGAAGCATATTCTCTTTATCTTTAATATTAAACTTGTATTCAAAAGTTGCTTCTTCAAAATTCAACTCCTTTTCTACCTTTAATACCTTACCAGGTATTTTCCCTAAAGCAATTTGTTGAAGTTGTTCCTGACTATATTTTATATTCGTTTTTGCCTTTGAATATATTATCCCCCCCCTACTGCTCCTACCACAATTATCACAGTTAATAGACTAATTGATGAAATAGCTATTATTCTCTTTTTATATTTTTTGCAGAATTCCTTTAAATCGACAAAAATATTTTTCATTTTTCTTCTCCAATCGTTAAAGAACTTCTATATCCTTTAGTAAATGAGCTGTAATAAATACTGCTGCATTCATAACTCTATTGATTTCAACATTGCAAGTTTTTCTGTTTTAATCAAAATTCTATTCCTCCCTCTATAATCTCTTTATTTATTAATATTTTTATATTAGGTAAATTAAAAAAACTAAAGATAAGATTAAAATCAAATTAAAAATACAGTTATGACTATGTTAACGCAGCACTTAATACAGTTAAAATACATTTAAATAATGTTAAAATACTATTATTTACTTTTATGTATTGATTTTTATATTAATCAGTATTATAAATATTATTAAGGGAGGTGCTATTTTGGATAGCAATATATTAAATGTTGAACAAGCTTGTAAGTTTTGAGGAACATATTCCAGCAAGAAAGATTGGGAGGTAATGGCGATTTAGTAAAGATGCTTTAATCAATTGGCTTTCTACAGGTGATTCTACCAATTACATTAATAAAAATGAGTTTTATCAAGTTTCTGAAGATGAAAAAGGAAAATCTGAAAATCTATTGAATAGCATATGTGAAAAGATATCCTCATTAAAAGATTCAAATAATATAGCTCAATTTCTAAAAATTGAGAAAGGTATAACTATACCAGAGAATTCCAACCTCAGAGTAAATTATAAACAACAACGAGATATTGAAAAACTTGAATTTAAAATATATTGGCCTCAAAGAGAAGAATTTAAAATTTTATAAGTATAAGGAGTTATTATATATGAATAATTTATGGTTTTTATTTGCTATATGTTCTGCTGTATTTGCTTAACTAGTAGCAATATTTGGCAAAATAGGTCTTAAATCAGTTGATGCCAATACTGCAACTGCAGTAAGAGCTGTTATCATGGCTATTTTTCTTATGGCTGTTATTTTTTTCCAAGGAAATCTCAATAAGATACCTCAAATAATTTCGAACAAAAAGGCATTTTCATTCATAATATTAAGTGGAGTTGCTGGAGCACTCTCATGGTTATTCTATTTTTTAGCATTAAAATTCGGTACAGTTGCTAAAGTAGCTCCAATAGATAAATTTAGCGTAGTAATTGCAACTGTATTATCTATTCTTTTCTTGGGAGAAAAAATAAGTAAATTAAACGGATTGGGTGTTGGATTAATAGCAATAGGTGCAATTATAGTTGCGTTAAGTTAAATTACAATATAAATAAAAACATATATAAAATAGTATGCAGTATGAGCTGCAAAGGTAACTGTAACCAGCTCAGGAATCAGGCAAGTAGTTATAAAGATAGCATTCGAGTTTAGGAAAAAACTTAAGATTTTAATGGCATCACAGTTGATTTTAGGGGAAATAATAAAAAACTAGACATTTTGACTTTCTTAAAATGCCTAGTTTTCTATGCTTTAATTTTAGTTAACACCAATTTTAGTATTAACTTATTATTAAAGTTTGATCAAATTATCTTTAAGAAATAGCTTAACTTCGTTGGAACATAAAATAAATTTTAAAATAAAGTTTGAGCAAAACTTGGCTGCTTTTATTTTTTTGATGTTTTATTTTTGAAATAAAGTTTGATCATATTTTATTTATATATTAAGTTCACAAATAAATTTTTATTATTACAAACTTATTTACAGTATTTGCCTAAAACATTGTAAATAAAAGTAGTGATTTATATGGAAAACATTAATATTCCAAACAACCTTAATAAATCTGACACTTCAAATTTAATATTAATTTACAAAAAAACCAATTTACCAATAGTACAGTATTTATTGGGAAATCCTAAAGGTGCCACATTAAAAAAGCAAAATGTATTTTTGGCAAATCGCAAGTTTCAAAACATTGACTCCCAGTGTAAATCATTATTAAAATTACAACAATTAAAATTAACCACAATATTCTATAATAATTGGTATACCGATATGACAAAATATTCAAACTGTATTAATTACGAAAACTCACTCTTTAGATGAGATATTCTCCCCATAAACACTATTTCCCAGCAAAAAGCCTATAAATATTATCCTCATCAAAAACACTCCTTTAAAACTATACTTCAAACTAAAATTTGAGGATAAATGTTTATTGAATTCAATAGAAAGTCCACTCAAAATCAAATAAATTATATTTAATACAAACTACATACCTAACATAAAATTATACAGATTTAAATTTTTCGCAATACTCATTAATAAAGCTATCTGGTAAAAGCTTGAATTTTTTTAACAACTCATCGCATTTTCTGTTCATAGTAATTTCATCAAAATCTAAATAACACAATTCATTAAAAAGACTGTTAACATTAACTATTAATTTATTTAAAGATTTTAATGTAAATACCAAAGTTTCATTAGTATGTGCACCTTCTGTGACAAAATCTGTAGGATGTAATGATACTTTTTCTCCTTTACATCCTGGATACTTTTCCTTAAACCATTCAAATGACTCTAATAGCTGACCATGTTCTTTTTTATTTAATGGATTTTTTGTTTTCTTCTTACTTTTGCATTCTATTATTAAAAACTTTTTACTTTCTATTCTCCATAATACATCAGGACCTTCTCCATATACATATTCTGGTCTTTGACATTCAAAACCAATTAAATTTCCTAACTGCTTCATAGAATTTTCAAATTGATTTGCTGATGAACTCGGTGTTAATTTAGATGTTATGTTACTAATTTCGCTTATAAGCCCCTTCCTATAGGAATATTTTTTTAAACTATCCACTATTTTTTTTGATTGATTAGATGGCTCTTGTAAATATTCATATGGTATATCAGAAAGTGGCTTAAATAATTGATTATTTCCTTTATAAGCTTCTTTTTGTAAAATCCTAGCTTTATCTCTTTCACCTAAATCATTATAAATCTTAGCTAATATTTGTTTTAACCAACTTTTCAACTTGATATCCAATACGTCCTTAATTAAATTATTTAATTCTTGTTTTGCAAGATTTAGATCACCAATTAAGTAATAATTAAAAAATCTTCTTTCTGCCGCTGCTTCTTTAATAGTTTTTTCATAACTTATTTTATCATTACTTATATCTGCTAACATTTCCGCATGAAGTGAAGTCCACTCTGGGTCTCTAACATAACACCTCTTAATAGTTGAATATAATTCATCTACATTTGTTATTTCTTTACTTATATCATTGCCAAGTTCTAGCTGTGCTCTTGTAGATGGACTGAGTAAATTTAAATTTGAGCGCTCACTTATCCAAGTTATTATATCATCACCTTCAAGTAAAATAACGCAATAATCTCCGGCTCCCCTAGTCGCTCTCCCTATTCCCTGTTCGATTCTGTGTGCAACAATTGAATTTATTAACTGACTACCATTTAATACAGATGCGATATATCTATCATATGCATTCATAACTCCAGGTTTTCCTGCCATAATTAATAATCTACAAGTATCTGCTGGTAAGTCTATACCATCATATCTATTAGCCCAAATAAAGGGGCCCTTGCTATCATGTTTCGTCATTTTTTCCACTTGTGCTAATACCTCTGCACTTTTAGCTGCAAATTCTCCTATTTCAGTCCATTGATTTGAAGCTATTGACGATGGTGTTAAAATTATAACTCCATATTTTTCTGATATTACCTTGCACAGATCTTTTACCAATTGTTTTATATCAGCGTTTATGTTCATTAATGCTGGTGCTAATATCATTCGTTCTCCCATACTAACATTACTATCTACCTCTATAGGATTTAATACTGAATTATAATCCGCATCAAAGGTTGTAATAATGGTGCTATCATTAGCTAAAGTAGCCGACATATAAATCCTCTTTTTGCAATTTATAAATGTTGGAAACAAGTTAACTAGTGGATATATAGGCGTTATACTTATTTCTTTTGTATCAATTAAGCAATGACAATATTTTAAGTTATCTCTCAATAGTTTCCATTGAAATTTAAATTGATCAGATTTGTCTTTTAATAAATTTCTAATTTGAATTTCTTTTGCCTTCCATGCCCAATATGGTACTTCTAGTACTTTACTATCTTTACCACCTGTAACATCATCGAATATACCAATTCGTTCAATATCTTTAAAATCATTCCTAAATATTCCTACTATTTCATCGTAAAGTTCACTATTTTTATCATTATACTCTACTTTCAAAGTAAACTGATCCCTCACTATAGATCCAGAAGTATGAGCATCATCAAAAATAATACCCTCTACTGAAGTAATATCTACATCACCTTCCAAGCCAAATGTAGACATACCATTGAATAGTGCACTATATGTAGCAACCATTATGCAATTTCCACTTTTAAATCCTATCGGTATTCCTTTTCCTGAAACATACTTAGCCACCTTTATTCCATATTGTTTTGCTTTATCAAATGTTTGGCTTACAAGTTGATTTGTTGGGCACAAGTAAAGAACTGAGCCTTTAGTTTCATTAACAATAGATTGTGCTATTAGCAATCCTATTATTGTTTTGCCTCCACCTGTATTTAGTTTTATTACTAGATCTTTTTCATTCCTTCTTTGAAACCATTCATCTAATATTATTTGTTGGCTATGCCACAAGTCATTTATTCCTTCTGGTGCTAGTCTTTTAAAAATATCATATGGTTTAATTGGATCTGCAGTTTTTCTCTTTTCTCTCAATTTTTTGAAATCAACCATCTCATTCTCCCCCAAACATTATATTAATTACTAATAAATATATAAAGTTAATATTAAATTATCTTATATATACATAGATTATATCTTTTACTTAATTTGTTTTATTCCTATAATTCAAACAATTTGTGCGCTTTTAAGCTTTACAATATTTTATCTTTCACAAAATCTTTAATTTCTAATTAATTATAAAGTTTTATTTTTGTTATAGAATAAAATCATTTAATATTTTTTAATATGCTTTTATCTGAACTCTTTTAATATTAAAGATATTATAATTAAAATAAAATTTTGTATGCAAAAACTTGCTGAATCAAACCATTGATTCACAATAGTTATCTCAATAAATTTCAATTATATTAAGAAAAATGCGGTATCTATATTTAATTAATCGTTTTTTACACTCATGTAAAATCCATTATAATATGTGACAACGTAATAATATTACCGTTAATTCTTTTATGTTTTGTTTCAAAAACTTTATTATGCTCATATTTTGAGGATATATCTTTAAATGATCCATCTAATGCTATATTATTAAGATTTAACGAAAGAAGCCTGTCCAGTTTCGTAAAATCACCTGTCTCTGCAAACGCAATCATTCCACCTATATCCATATTCTCTGAATAAATGTTATCAAAAAATCTCTTCATACCCTCATTTAAATACTGATCTTTAAAATGACTTGCGGTCATGTTATTTTTTATAAATCTTTTACATTCAAATGCAATATATTTATCTTGTAATTCACTAATATAACAACATATATCAATACGACCAGTATCTTTATAAGTTTCTTTATCATATGTTCCATTTTCAGTAGATATATTAAAGATTATTCCAAACATACTTTTGTTTTTAGACATACTTTCAACTAATAAATTTCGTCTAGTATCTTCTATTGGAGTTTTAGAAAATTTATGATTTTTTATTTCATTATAGCTATATACTATCAATTTAATATAATTAGTTATTACCCCTGTTTTTACTTTTCTAAACCACCAGGGAGAATCTTGCGATGTTTTATCAATCATAAATTTTCCGCCCCCTCAAAAGAATTAAAAATGCAGTCAACAAAATAATTTGCATCTTTTATTGCACTCATCTTGGTCCAATTTTTATATTCTTTTGTTTTTATAACAAAAAAACCTTCTTGTAAAAAACCGCTAATATTATTTTTAACAATCACTTCTGTATTTAGATTTTCTAAACTCATTATTCCCAATAAATCAGGTATTTTTTCTAAAATTTTTTCAGTTAAACAATCATCTGAATTATCATTAATGCAATTACTTATCCTAAAAAAAACAATTGTATACAATTGTTTTGAATAATTTTTAGATGCAACTACATTAATATCTTGACCTTTCAATAATCTATTAAAATAATCACAAATATATTTAGAATATATTTTATAATCCTTCGTAGTAGCTATCTCCTTTTTTAATGTTTTCTTGTAAATCTCAGGTTCAATGTCATTAAATGTATACTTTATCGTTTCTTTATCTATATCATTTAATTTATATAAATCATAAATCATATTGTCTATGTCTTTTTGAATATCTTCTATTATCATAGCCTTTTCTTGCTTTTGTATGTCTTCAATAGCCATTGTTTGTATCTCACCTAATAATTTTTCTATTTTAATAGTCTTATCACAAATTTTTATAATTTGTTCCTTATTACCTTTTACATCTACAATAGGAAAATTACACAGATCTACTTTACTTAATTCAGGCTTAATAGAAGACATAATCTTAGTAGTATGAATGTAATAATAATGAAATAATTTTGAATTAATAACTGCCTCCAAGTATCTTATTATCAATTTATTATTACCCGATTTATCTGCAATACAATGGAAATCATCTGTAAACAATATAGGATTTTCACAATAAGCAGCTCCCCAATTTTTTCTATTGAATGTACGTTTAATTAATATTTTGTTTTTATATTTGTACATTTCCGTTTTTCTAGGTCTTTCATAGTATTCTTGTGTTATTTTAGGCAAATTTTTATAATCTATAATATACTTTCCGAATGCATTTTTTAGATTTCCTCCGCGAAATTTAAGAAATTCTTTTCTTTCATATTTCTTATTTCCAACTACATATCCACGTTCACACATTAGCTTACTTTCTTTGCTATTAATCAATTCTCCTAATGTACAGTTATTCATATATAACTTCTTTATTACCCTAAAATCAAATTCATCTCCATAAGTCAATACTCTCCATATATAATCATATTTTTCTACAATATTTCTATTTATTTTAATAATTTCGGCCTTATCATAAACTATTTTATTGAATAATTTTGAAAACAAATTAGGTTTAAATGAATAATAATTAAAATTATAATTGTTTTTATTCATTCTAAGTATTTTATAACACACAATTGAACATGGTGCACTAGCATTTATAAATAGCATATTCTTTAATCTGTTTAAGTTGAAAATTTCAAGCAATTCATAATTTTCATAAAAAAATCGTCTATATTCTTTTGCATTATGATTAATAAAAATGCTATTTGGTACTATTAATGTTATAATCGTATTCTTATTGCAAAAATCTTCAACCCTACATAAGAAAGCTTGTGCCAATTGTCCATCAGATATAGGTATACTTCTTTTTTTACAATAATCTATATGATCTCCTTCATTTTTACTTACCCAAGGTGGATTTCCAATAATTAAATCAGCTTTTATATTAATTTCATTAAGTTCACTATCAAAAAAACTACACCTATGTAAATTTATTCCTATAAGGTTTGGAAATTTAAACCTATTCTCCATAATATCTTTTGGTTTTAAATATTCCAATAACGCTATATATAAACTAAAGCATGTTATTTTCAACGACTCTTCATTAATGTCGACTCCAAATATATTATTAGTTAAAATATCAGTTAATGTATTTCCATCTATTGTGCCATGTTCTCCTATGTAATAATTAACCATTTTTTTAAAGGCTTCGACCAAAAATATTCCAGAACCACATGCAGGATCAAGTACTTTAATTAAATTTTTACCATCCAACATTTCAACTTGATTAAAACATTTATCAATCATAAAATCTGCTAAAAAATAAGGTGTGTAATAAGCTCCATTAGTATTTGCAGTATTAGTTTTTAAAATTTCATCACCTAAATCAAAAAATGTTTCGTATATATTACTTATAAGTTCTATAGGAATTATAGCGAAATCATAATAAAACATCGTAATTTGACAATTACCATCAATGTAAATATCATCACCAAGAAAAAAATCATATACAACATTAATTTCATTTTTGTTAGGAAAAGGACTTTTATCACTTATATCAAACAAATCTCCATTAAATCTTTTTTTCATATATCTAAAAAATTTTTTTATTTTTTCCGTGTCATTATTTTTTAGTAACATTACAAAATTGCTTGCTTTATAAGGCAAAAAGGCACTTTCGCCTATCATTCCTCTATCTTCCAGGTACTTTATAAATATACATTGTGCTAAAAAATCATACGCATTTTTTAATGGCATATGGCATTTATTGTACAACCTTCTTATTGTCTCCCTAAGGTTGCTTAAAAGCCTTGTATCAACACGATTTTTTTTATTAATATATAAATTTAATTTTTCTAACACTAATCCTGATATAATGTTCTCATTACTCAATAATTCTAATAAATCAATATTATTATTTTTCTTCGAAGAAAACAACATCTTACTTTCATCTATTGCAAAATTGTTATATATTCTTATTTCATTAGGTAAAATAATTATAGAAAACGGTATATCATTCTTATTCCAATATTTTAGATGATTTTTTACTATTTCTCTTTCATCTATAAAATTCAATTTTTTTATACCTAAAACTGTGTAATTTTTGCCATCCAATGATATACTATAAGTTGCATCATATAAATCTCCGGATCCATTATTAATTTTAAAATTTATAGAATCCTTATATTCTAATAATGATATTAACTCTTCAAATATATTTGAACTGGTATAATATTCATTATTATTTAAATTCTCTATAAAAATTTTATATTTATTGTTCATAGTACAATACCTCTCAAAGAATTATATTATAATGTATTATTTTTAAAATATATACCCATTCAATAAATATTTTACAAATTTATACTAATGTATCATTTTCATATAAATAACACATAAACTATTTATTATATGTTTTATATTGTATAATTTATTTAACATTCTATAATTTTTTGTATATAAAAATTACTTTATTATATAATTCTTTATTAATATGTTTATTTCTTATAACTTGAACTTCCAATGCTTCAACTTCTTTAATAGCACCATTACTCCATTTTCCACTTTCATTAACAACTCCCAATAATAGTATACTATAAATCGCTTTCCAATTCATTAATTTTTGAGATTTTAGTATCAGCATTGACAAAGCCCTACCTTCCCTTTCAGCCTCAATCAAACTGCATTCTCTACCATCCATCATAGCAACCTTCCCTATAGCATACCTTCTCCTAGTAACTCCATCACTAAGTCTTGCAAATCTCTTGCCTTTTTTTCCCTCAGGGAGTTCTCCCGTAATTACCTCAACTGTTTTTATGTTATGTCGTTTTTGTAAAAGCTTTAAAATATCAATAAACTCTGTCAATTCACCTTTTTCTTCAACTTTATCTACATTCTTAAATTCTAATCCTCTAATTACTTCTTCTCCACCGGCATCTGCTGTTGTTCTTAAATGATCATCTTCTAAAATATATTTCTTGGTATTTTCATCTTCAACTTTTCTTGTTATTCTAAGACCTTTTTTCTTTTTATTTATTTGAGGAAGTCTTTCATATTCATGTTCTATTGATGAAGTGTCTATTTCTTCTGAATTTCTCGTTGACCCATTACCTTCTGAGGTTAATTCTCTGTTTGAATTGGAGTTCTTATTAACATATTTTCTTATCTTTGCTTGATTGCTAACTTTAGTTTCCTCCAAGCTTGGATGATATATGTGGAATGTCAACATTTTTCTAGACAACTTTTTTAAGGTTATTTAACTTAAATTGATATGGAGTTACATATCCAAGAGATGAATGAATTCTATGGTTATTGAACCAGTTAACATAATCTGCTAGCTGCCATTTCAACTCATCAAGTGATTCAAATACTTTTCCACGTACAAATTCTGTTTTTATAATTTTAAATGCTGCTTCTGCAACTGTGTTATCATAAGGACATCCTTTCATACTAAGTGAACGTTTAATTTGAAAGGCCAGCATTGCCTCATCTATAATTTTGTTTTTAAACTCATTACCTCTATCTGTATGAAAAATTTCAATATTCCTTAGATTGCCATTTACTTTTGCAAAAGCTTTTCTTACTAATGCTGCATCTTTATGGTTCCCTGCACTGTAACCTATAATCTCACAGTTAAAAAGGTCAACAAGTATGCAGATATACTCCCATCTGTCTCTAACTCTGACATATGTAAGATCGCTTACTACAACATTCCTGTATGGTTGATTCTTAAATTCCCGTTTAACCAGATTATCTATTTTTGATTCATTGAATTTATCCACATGTGGTTTGAACTTTAATTTTGTATAACTGGATACAAGAGTATTTTGTTGCATTATTCTGCCTATTTTCCGCCTTGAAACTCTGTATCCTTTTTTCTGTAACTCAACCTTGATTTTTCGTGTTCCATAATTATTCCGGCTTGAGTTAAATATGTCCTTAATCATAGATATAAGAGCATCTTCACTGTTTTTCTTTCTACTTTTATAGTAATAGGTACTTCTTGAAATCTGGAGGACTTTGCACATTGCTGATACAGAGTATTTGTGGGAATTCTTCCTTATCACATTTACTTTCGTCCCAAAATCAGCGCAGCTTGTTTTAAAATATCATTCTCCATCATAAGTTGTTTGTTCTTCCTGCGCAGTTCTATAAGTTCCTGTTCTTCCCTGCTTCGATTATCCTTTTCCTTAAATGACCCCGTATTTTCAGACTGCCTTATCCATCTACTCACCATTGATAATGATAGACTATATTCCCTGGCAATCTCACTTTTCATCTTACCATTATGATAAAGTTCTACTATTTGATTCTTAAATTCCGTTGTATAATTATGTCTCTTTTTTGTTTCCTTTTTTTCAGACATGATTAATTTCCCCTTTTCTATAATTATTTTATTATATCATGTTCCTAAAAAA
>Ga0334882_1003983_pt1 | contig 12972 bp, 10 predicted proteins | sample GraSluR1_MG_5_FD_207226 | JGI IMG/M metagenome (GOLD analysis project Ga0334882, IMG submission 207226) | Sludge microbial communities from methane-producing bioreactor in Wageningen University, Netherlands - Granular Sludge_15_04-R1 | ecosystem: Engineered > Bioreactor > Anaerobic >... | reverse complement strand
TGATGAATGCCCCGGCTGACCTCCCTGTAATAACAACCTCTTCTAATTCACTACCCTGCTTCAGGCTGTGGGTAATGTACTTTTCATCGTGCCCGACAATGATTGTGTCGGTCCTGTAACCTACAAAACTGATCACCAGCCTGTCAGTCTCCTTTACACGACGTATATTGAAATAACCTGCCGGATTTGTTGAAGTGCCTGTGGTTGTTCCGGCCCACACAAGATTGGCGCCTGCGAGGCCGGACTCGTCCTTATCGTCAGCGTCAATGATCTTACCCTCGAGCTTTCCCTGGCCTGAGAGTGGCACAGGCACCAGGAGAAGCACTGATGCTATAATAGATAGTATTGATTTCATCCTGTCTGAAATAAAATAAAGTAAATAGAAACGTACTGATTATCTGCACTATGCGCAGATAAGACAAATGACAGGAAAAGAAATCAGGTAAGAAGCTGGCAGTTGAGTGTGATCACGGACCGGCCACCGTGTTTGTTAAAGACTGAAAAATGTTGTTGCCTGTTAATTGTACCTGGTGAGGGTAATATTATATTAGAATAATAAATTGTCAGGGCCTCTCCCTGGAAAGTGAGGTTCACAGGTTCTGAGGGTGTATAGTTTGTAAGTTTTAGTTTTTCAACCTTCAGAAGGCAGCAGGTTTCATTAAAAGCAGGCGGCTTACCAAAGGGATAAGCTTCATGTGAGCTTTTGCAGCAATCATCTGTATGGTCGGCGGGAGGAAGAAACAGAGTAGCCTCAGTCTTATTATGTCCACACAGCAAGCAATGGTGTATAACGATGTTTAAGCCGGTGCTGCCTGCAAAGAAGAAAATTCCGACGAGAAGTGACAATCCGGATATTATGAAACTCTTATTTTTCACAGGGAACAAATGTATCAAAATCCTTTATATTAATTAACAGGCAGTATCAAAATTTGTTTGATCCAAACGATATTGCAGGGATTTTTACAAATGAAGAATAACCTTGCCCCTGGCTTACTCTACACTGCAATTGCATGGTCAATATCAAAAATTATATCTGCGAAATGCTAAGCCACTGTTGTGCTGATTCATGAACAGCTTTCCTGATCTGTTATCTCCGGGCTCTTGCCGGATGTGTGTTTAAAGATATAATAGGCCGGAACACCAATAATTACAGTCAGGGATGCTATTGATGATTCGACCGGTCTTTCAAGGAATGACAGCACCAGGATCATCACCCCTGCAAGAATGTATATTATTTGTACGATCGGATAACCCGGCAGCCTCAGGGCTCCCGGATTTGTTGCTCTCTGTTTAAAGACCCCGATTACTGACATTACAGGGAATATTCCTAGTGCAAAACCCATATATGTCAGGACCTGTTCAAAAGTGCCCGAGAAAACCAGTACCACTGCTATAACACACTGAAGAAGGATTGAATTGGACGGCACTCCGAACCGCTTGTGGATATTAGCCACCGATTTGAAGAAAAGTCCGTCCTTTGCCATCGAATAGTATACCCTGGGGCCGATTATTATAAATGCACTCAGTGAGGAAAAGAGGGCAAATGCGATGATAAGCGAAAACAGAATATCGGCCGATTTCCCGAAAAGATTACCCATAGCCAGCCCGCCCACTGAGATAACACCTTTCATATCCTCGGGATTGATGCCGTAGACATAGAGGAGGTTTATTCCAAGGTATAGCAGCATTACAATACCTGTTCCATATATCAGAGACCGGGGGAGTGTCCTGCGGGGATTTTTTATCTCAGCCCCAAGATATGTTGAGGCATTCCATCCACTGTAGGCAAACATTATCCACATGAGCGAGAGCCCGATGGTTTTCCATCCTGCCAGTCCTGGCTGAATATTGCCTCCCGCGTGAAAATTACTGAGATCGCCTTTGCCTGAGAGCAGCCCTGCTGCGAGCAGCAGGACGATGAGCCCGACTTTCATAATGGTTAGAACATTCTGAATTTTTGCGCCTGTCCTGATTCCCCTGTAATGGATCCATGTGAATATTAAAATTACGCTTATTGAGATTACTTTTCTGGTTGCCTCCGGACCCATTATTCCGGCGTTTTCGAACCAGCCGGTAAAATCAGGGAAAGCCCTTGTGAAATATTCGCTGAAACCCATGGCGGATGCTGCGATGGGAGCTGAAAATCCAACCATGAAGGACACCCATCCGCTGAGGAAGCCGAAAACAGGATGATAAAGCTTTGACAGGAAGAGGTATTCTCCTCCTGCACCGGGCATTGCTGCCCCAAGTTCGCCATAACTGAATGCGCCGCAGAGTGCAATGATACCTCCAACAGCCCAGAGGCCAAGCATCAGAACCGGATCATTGAGACCCGCCATCAGAAGACCGGATGTTGTGAATATTCCTGCGCCAATCATGTTTGCCACAACAATGTTTGTTGCCGGGAAAAGTCCCAGCTTTCTTTGTAATTGTTCTCCGGTCATATAAGTCAATGATTACCTGTCTGCAATTTTGTAGCTTATTGATATACCCTGTCCTGAAGAGTTTATGGTTGTTTTATAATTTTTCAGGCTTCTCACATATTCAAGAAAGACAGCCTGTCCTCCGTAACCGCCATAACCCCTGTTTCTTTCCGTAACATTGTGAGCCGTAAAACAAGCTCCAACCCTGAGACTGGGTTCTATATCAATGAAGTAGTTTTTATACCATTCCTTGTCAGCATCACAGAATACAAAATCAAAAGGCCCCGGGAGCTCTTTTACAAGCTGATGTGCATCTGCAAGCCTGGTGTCTACGTATTCTGATAACCCGGCTTCCCTGAAATTTTCCAGAGCTTTCCTGTGCCTGCTTTCGTCTATTTCTATTGTAATGAGCCTTCCGCCTGTTTTGCTGAGGGCCCATGCCATCCATATGCCCGAATGACCGGTGGAGGTGCCTATCTCAAGAGCAGATTTGTAATTGTTCTTTAAAATGAGATCATACAATATCCTGCCGTCAGATTCGGGAACATTCATATCGTACCACCTGCCTGTCTTGTGTTTAAGGAAACTCCTGACCTTTTCATCAGTTGTATTTCCTGAATCACGGGTTTGTGCTTCAAGGGCGATTCCGCAGCAAAGAAAAATAAAAAGCAGAGCAATAAGTACTGATATGTTTTTTTTCAGTGACAACCTTAATTTTTTTGAATCCGGAAATATATAACATTCATTTCACAAATCCATTTCATTAATTGTTATTAGCTGGCAATGTTTTCAGCTGTGTTAAAATTTACCTGAAAAGAGCATGCTGAGACCGGTATTGCCTGACTGCATTCATGATTCAGGGAAGCCTGTCCTTTGCAGGCCATGGCTCAAACAAATGTTTTAAATATTTGTTAAACTTATATACCATGCATTTAAATTGGACAATAGATGATATCTTTGTCATATTAACAGATTTTACATAACATCAATGAGTTTTTCAGATTATATATCAGCAGGCGGCAAGAAGATTTGCAAGGATCATTATATAAATCTTGTCCAGGTTTCAATGGTAGATGGAGTTGTGAATCAGGCAGAACTTAATATGCTCCACAAGCTTGGCAGGAAATTCGGACTTACCGACCCGGAGATAGACAGAATTATCGAATCGGAAGCAGATCATCAATACAATCCGCCTTATAGTCTTAAAGGGAAATTCATTCACCTTTATAATATAGCCCAGATGATCCTGGCTGACGGCGAAGTGCCTGAAAGTCAGATAAAAGTCATCAGAAGATTTGCAATTGAGGCGGGTTTCAATGACGAAACCATCGAAAGACTGATCGAACTCCTGTTCGAAGGAATCCGAAATGATATCGAGGAGGATGAATTGTTTGTGAAATTCAGACAGGAGCATCTGTTCAGGGAATGAACCGGTTATCCCGACCGGCTTTTCCGGACAGTGCGGGAAGTGTTACCCCCATTCAGGGTATTTCCTGCAGCCCAATCTCTGATCCTGAGCCAACAGGGTTAAGTGGCAAATCAGCTCAATGTTAACCTTCTGTTGCAGAATGGTAATCCTGCAGCGACCTCACTGTATATGACCCGTTCTGTCTTTCTTTTATGCCTTTTGTAGCTGCAAGGGCTGCTGATGTGGTTGTGATATACGGGACCCTGTAACGTATGGCATTTTTCCTGATATATGAATCATCGTATTCACTCAGCCTGCCGGCCGGGGTATTAACGACAAGATCAATTTCACCGTTCTTGATGGCATCTACTATATTCGGCCTGCCTTCGTGAACCTTAAGAATAAGGCTGGCGTTAATACCGTGTTGTTCCAGAAACCTTTTGGTGCCCCCTGTCGATATGATCTTAAATCCCATTGTGCTGAAATTACGGGCTGCTTCCAGTATCTTCTCCTTGTCGCGGTCGGCAATGGTAATTAAAACGGTTCCTTTTACCGGCAGGGGCGATTGAGTTGCTTCCTGGGATTTGTAAAATGCCATCCCGTAATTGTCAGCCATCCCCAGCACCTCACCCGTTGAACGCATTTCGGGACCAAGCAGGGGATCAATTGTCGGAAACATATTGAATGGGAATACGGCTTCCTTTACTCCGAAATGCTTTATATTTTTGTTCCTCAGATTGAATTGAGCCAGCTTCTGTCCAAGCAGTATCTGGGTGGCAATCCTGGCCATTGAAACATCACACACTTTTGAAACCAGTGGTACTGTCCGGGATGCCCGGGGATTGGCTTCAAGTATATAAACAGTATCCTCATATATTGCATACTGTATATTCAGCAATCCGACAACGTGCAATTCCATTGCAAGTCTGCGGGTGTAGTCGTAAAGAGTTTTTTTGTGATCCTTTGGGATTACTACCGGGGGAATAACACAGGCTGAATCACCCGAATGAATTCCGGCGTATTCAATATGCTGCATAACAGCCGGCACAAAGGCATCGATACCATCTGATATGGCATCAGCTTCAGCCTCAATAGCATCTTCGAGGAATTTGTCCAGCAGGAGCGGCTTGTCAGGAGATGCATCCACGGCTTTTTCGACGTATTCCCTGAGCATCTGTTCATCAAGGATTATTTTCATGGCCCTGCCGCCAAGAACATAGGATGGCCTTATCATTAGAGGATATCCTATCCGGCCGGCTATTTTCAGGGCATCTTCAAGACCGCCGGCCATCCCGGATTCAGGTTGGGGTATACCCAGTTTGTTTATCACTTCCCTGAAACGGTCACGATCTTCAGCCAGGTCAATGGTCTCAGGAGTTGTGCCCAGAATTCTGACACCGGCCTCGGCGAGCTCCTCTGCAATGTTCAATGGTGTCTGCCCGCCAAACTGGACAATCACTCCCTCTGGTTTTTCCTTATTGTAAATGCTTAAAACATCTTCTACAGTGAGAGGTTCAAAATACAGCTTGTCAGAAGTGTCATAATCAGTTGATACTGTTTCCGGATTGCAGTTTACCATTATGGATTCATACCCTGCATCACGTATGGCAAAAGCAGCATGGACACAACAATAGTCGAATTCTATTCCCTGGCCTATCCTGTTAGGTCCGCCGCCAAGCACCATGATCTTCTTCCTGCTGCTTACTTTCACCATGTCGGGAGCATTGTAGGTCGAGAAGTAATAAGCAGCGTTTTCCACTCCGCTTACCGGTACAGCTTCCCATGCCTCATCAAGGCCCAGGGAAATGCGCTTTGCTCTTATTACTTTTTCACTTATCCCCGTGAGCTTTGACAAATACCTGTCAGAAAAACCGTCTTTCTTTGCCCGGATCAGAAGATCGTTAGGCAGCATCATACCTTTGTATTCAAGTATCTTTTCCTCTTCTTCGACCAGCTCTTTCATCTGGTTGATGAACCATGGCCTGATGTGTGTTTTCCGTGCCAGCTCTTCAACATCTGCACCTTTGCGAAGAGCTTCGTACATTATGAACTGTCTTTCGCTCGAAGGATTTTTCAGCATGTTCATCAGCTCTTCAAGAGGTTTTTTATTGAAATCTTTTGCGAACCCAAGCCCGTATCTGCCAATCTCAAGCGACCGTATAGCCTTCTGCAGTGCCTCTTTGTATGTCTTCCCGATGCTCATTACCTCACCCACAGCCTGCATCTGTGTTCCCAGCTTGTCTTCAAGACCTTCAAATTTCTCGAAAGCCCAACGGGCAAATTTCACAACAACATAGTCACCGGAAGGAGTATATTTGTCCAGTGTGCCTTCACGCCAGTATGGTAATTCATCCAGAGTGAGGCCTCCTGCAAGCAGTGATGACACATAGGCGATCGGGAATCCTGTTGCCTTGCTCGCAAGAGCAGATGAGCGGGAAGTACGCGGATTTATTTCGATAACCACAACCCTGTCCGTTTCAGGATCGTGGGCAAACTGAACATTTGTGCCTCCGATGACATCAATGGCTTCTACGATGTCGTATGCATATTTCTGGAGCCTTTGTTGCAGTTCAGGAGCAATGGTCAGCATAGGTGCCGTGCAGAATGAATCGCCTGTATGGATTCCCATTGCATCTACGTTCTCAATGAAACAGACGGTTATCATCTGGTTTTTGGAATCTCTTACGACTTCTAGTTCAAGTTCTTCCCAGCACCGATTCTTCAATCAGAACCTGATTAACGATGCTGGCTGCCAATCCCCTGCTGGCAGTGACTCTCAGCTCTTCAAGATTATAGACCAGCCCGCCGCCGGTACCTCCCATTGTGTAAGCCGGGCGCACGACGACAGGATAACCAAGCCCGGCAGCAACACTTTCAGCTCCTTCAACAGTGTTGACCGCTTTGCTTAACGGCATTTCAATGCCAAGACGATTCATTGTATCCTTGAAAGCAATCCGGTCTTCCCCGCGCTCTATGGCCTCGATATTTACTCCGATAACTTTAACGTTGTATTTTTCCAGAACTCCTTTTTTTGCGAGAAGAGATGACAGATTCAGGCCTGTCTGTCCTCCCAGGTTGGGAAGCAGGGCATCGGGCCTTTCCTTCTTTATTATTTCAGTGAGTGAATATTCGTTTAACGGTTCAATATAGGTTACATCTGCTATACCGGGGTCGGTCATTATGGTTGCCGGATTTGAGTTAACAAGTATGATCCTGTATCCAAGCGACCGAAGCGCTTTACAGGCCTGTGTACCTGAATAATCAAATTCACAGGCCTGCCCTATAATTATCGGTCCTGAACCTATTATAAGAACTTTTTTAATATCTTCCCTTACTGGCATTTCGATCTGGATTTATAGAATTATTATTTATGTGACGGGTTTTGCAAAGATTAATGCCCGCAATTTAGAAAATCAATTTATTATCTCGTAATTTTATGGAACAGTTGAACGGCGCAGGCCTTAATTTTAAGAATAAGAACCATTAACCTGACAGATATGAAGACCAGAGATTCAAAAACAATCAGCCGCAGGGGTTTCATCAATACTTCTGCAACTGCACTTGCAGGGCTGACAATCATTCCACGGCATGCTGTGGCAGGACTGGGGCACACAGCCCCGGGTGACAAGCTCAACGTTGCCTGCGTTGGCATCGGAGGAATGGGGCGGGTAAACATTGAAAATGTTGCAAGGACTGAAAACATGGTTGCTTTATGTGATGTTGACTGGCGGGGTCAGACCCTGAAAGTATTTGAAGCCTACCCCGGAGCAAAACGGTACAAGGATTATCGTGTAATGCTTGACAAGCAAAAGGACATTGATGCGGTAATTGTCGCCACATCTGACCATACGCATGCAGTGATCAGCATGGAGGCGATGAGGCGGGGGAAGCATGTTTTCACCCAGAAACCACTTACCCACACGGTATTTGAGGCGAGAGCCCTGGCCAAAGCTGCAAAGGAGTATAAGGTGGCCACCCAGATGGGAAACCAGGGACAGGCCGGAGATGGCCCGAGGCGCCTCCGCGAGATGATATGGGACGGGGTTATAGGCCCTGTCAGGGAAGTTCATGTGTGGACCGACAGGCCAAATAACGGCCTCTTTAAAACTTACTGGCCCCAGGGTGTTGACAAACCGTCTGATACTCCGCCTGTCCCTCCGGAACTGGACTGGGACCTGTTCATTGGTCCGGCACCCATGCGCCCATACCATCCTTCTTATCATCCTTTTAAATGGAGGGGATGGTGGGACTTTGGAACCGGAGCACTGGGCGATATAGGGTGCCATTCCCTCGACCCGGTATTCAGGGCATTGAAACTTAAATACCCTGTCTCCGTACAGGCAGTCTCCACACTTGTAAACAGCGAAACATACCCCTCGGGATCAATTGTCAGATATGAGTTTGCAGCCAGAGGCGATATGCCTCCCGTAACACTTACCTGGTACGATGGAGGACTGCGCCCGATGCTCATCCCGGAAATAGAGCCGGGAATGAAAATGGGAGCCGGAGGAACATTATATGTGGGAGATAAAGGCAAGATACTTAATGACAATATTTTACCGGTATCATTGAGAAAATCATATCAGCCTCCGGCTCCGTATATTCCTTCTTCACCAGGACATGAAGAAGAGTGGATACTGGCATGCAAAGGCGGAGAACCGGCCGGCTCTGATTTTGAGTGGGCCGGCCCCCTTACTGAAACAGTATTGCTTGGCAATATCGCACTGCGAAACGAAATGAAGGAAAAACTGGGAGGAGAGGTTATGAAATGGGACCCTGACAGGTTCAGCTTTGACGGTGTGCCGGAGGCAGACGCTTTCCTGCATTGCCGGTACCGCGAAGGATGGTCCCTCTGAATATGCTAAACATTTTGGAAATTTAATTGTTATTATTTACACCGGATCATGAAAACAACCCTTGATTTTAGGATGTTTTTACATGGATCAAAGGTATAAATAAACTGATTTGTTGATAACTCTGGAAAAATTAACAGTCGCGGGTAAAGGATTTTAACTAAATTTTCATTGACTTTGCCGGCTGATTTAAAAGAGTATATCAGACAACAATTAAATTTCTGCTTATTGAAGAATTCAAAAACATTAAAATATCTTTCAGAAATTTCTGGAAAAAGATACAGAACTAATTTATTTCTGTCTGTTTCCCGGCATCTTTTTGCCGGGACCTTTTCTTATCGCCCGGAATATCGGGTTTTGAAGATCAGGTCAGGGATACTGATACTGGCAGCATTGTTTTTGTTTGCCGTACTGCCCCTTTCTGCACCGGATGTAAAACCGCTTTATATTTTCAAACCTCCGGTCATAGAGCCTTTTAACGATCTTATCAATGCAATAGCAATGGTGGAGACAAGAGGTGACACTCTTGCCTATAATCCTGTTGAAAAGGCAGCCGGGCTTTTGCAGATAAGGCCGGTACGGGTAGAAGATTATAACAGGCGCACTGGCAGCCAATATACCCTGGAGGATATGTTCAGTTTTGAGATATCCAGGAAAGTATTCCTCTACTATGCATCACAGACCGGTCCGTACAACTTTGAAAAAATTACCCGCGACTGGAACGGATCCGGGCCCCGCACAATGTTGTACTGGAACAGGGTGCAAAAACACCTTCCGTGATCTTCAACGATCAATCTTGATTTTGACTCCCCCCGGAGCCTCAGGTGATAAACCGGGAGGTTTACCGGATATATCGGACGGATTTATACATAACATTAAGCATACCAGACTTATGGTTTGGCTGTTATTATTTTGATTTCACACGCAGGTTTTATAACTTTATATGAATATAGTCCTCTGTAACCGATCATTGATTATTAATAATAAACTTACAGATTGATGAAAACTTCAAGACGCGATTTTATCCTGAAAAGCACTATGGCTGTGACCGGCGTGGCTTTGCTGCCGGCGACCGTGCTTGCAGCAAAAAAAGAAAAGGGCTTAATTGGGCTGCAACTCTATTCGATACGGCAGGAAATGTCGAACGATCCCTTTAGCTCACTTAAGCAGATAGCGGATATGGGCTATGAATATGTGGAACATGCCAATTATATCAACGGAAAATTCTACGGATATTCACCCACTGAATTCAGAAAAATTCTCGATGATCTTGGTCTGAAAATGATTAGCGGACATACTGTCATGGGACCTCAGCACTGGGATCAGGCACGAAAGGACTTTTCAGACAGCTGGAAAAAGACTGTAGAAGATGCAGCAGTGCTGGGCCAGAAATATGTGGTAAGCCCTTCCATGGATAACAGCATGAGAAATAACCATGATGATTTCATGAGATATATGGATGTTTTCAATAAATGCGGGGAACTATGTAAAAGATCGGGGATGAAATTCGGGTACCATAATCATGATTTTGAATTCAGTGAAAAACTGAACAATATCAAATTGTTCGATATTATGATGACAAGCATGGACCCTGATCTCGTGGTCATGCAGCTTGATATCGGGAATCTCTATAACGGGGGAGCTGTGGCAATGGATGTGGTAAAACAATATCCCGGCAGATTTGAGAATCTGCACGTAAAAGATGAAGGGAGAGAGAAATATGAAAGTACCATTATTGGAGAAGGAATTGTGAATGCCAGAAAAGTGCTGAAACTTGCAACTAAGATCGGTGGCACAAAACTGTACATTATTGAACAGGAATCCTATCAGGGGAAAACACCGATGGAATGCATGAAGATGAACCTTGAAATAATGAAAAAATGGGGATACTGATGCTGGCACAATACTATGTTGTGTAAGCCTTGTTAACCATATTCATAGGGTTTCAGATACGTGGTATTTCTGCAAAGTTTCGTTGTGCAGTCCGGCATGGATACCGGAGATAAATATATGCAGGTTGTATTTCTGATCAGGCTTTATTGGTTTTTAAGCATGAAAATATACGCCTGCCTGCTTCCTGAGTTTGTTGAGTTAAAACCAATTATATCTCCCTTCGGGCTCCATCTGCAGTGAATGTCGCAGCGGCAGAATCCATTGTACTCCGGAGGATGCACAAACCGGCCCAGTGAAAGGACAGCTTCAGTTTTCATGTCCATAAGGTAGATTTTCTGTTCATTCAAACCTGAGCCGGGATAAGTGTCGGTAACCATCCATTGCTGATCGGGAGAAAAGGTCCCGTGTCCGTCATAATCGAGCAATCCATTTCCAAGCCTCCTGTAATCATTTTTTCCGGTTGTAAATAGTACATGTGCATACTGTTTGCCTTCATAACTGGCAGTAACCATCAGCTCATCATCATTCAGCCAGTCGTAATGCGACCCGCCCCAGTTGTCGGGAAAACACCGGCGCAGCCCGGTTCCGTCCCTGTTTATGATCAGGGAAGTGGTGATGCGGGTTTTTCCTTCCATCTGACGCGAAAGCCAGAATATTTTTGAACCATCCCGGCTGAAAAGAGTGTGATTAAACCATTCAATATTTCCATCCTCAGGAGGCGGGACCAGTTCCCTGACCTGTTCATAAGAAACAAGGAGACTTGCTTCTCCTGTTTCGAGGTCAACAAGAAAGATCCCGTCGTTATCAGGAAATGGCATATCTTCCATCGGATCCTGACCATTGCCTCCATAGCCATAATCAGGACGTGTCAGCCTCAGCCTTGAGAAATTGATGCTGGCAGCCTCTTTCCCATTGGGAGATACGGCGCTCACCGGATATGGAATTACTTTGATCTCTTTTCGCGTATGGACATTCATTATGACGGAAACGTATTTCCCGTTCCTGAAATCGTTGTAGATGATCAATGAGTCGGGAGATGTTGACAGCCAGTGGGCCATGCACCCCTGCTGGAAATTCCAGGCATACGTCAGTGTTAACGGTATGAACTCATGGGTGGTAAGATCCACCAGCCCTAATCTGGCAGGATCTGTTTCATCCGGCAGCCTGTTTTTTATATCGGTTTGCAATACTGTGGCATAACGTTGTGACATATCAAATGAGTTAATGCCGTAGTAACTTGCAAATAAATGCTCTTTATCTCCACCGGTTATCTGTACTGGCCCTGATATATCAGGGAAGGTAACGGATAAACCGGCGCTTTTCCTGTTGCTGCAGGAAGCGACAACGAAAATGCACAAAATGCCTGTTGCAAAAAATTTTATTTTCATCATACAAGAATTTGACACGAAAGGAAAAAAGTTAAATATTAAACCGGAGCATAATTCTCCTGAAGGTTAAAATAAAGCAATTATTGTCGATTATATACACATATGACCTCTGATAAAATCTGTCTCCTTATGATCTTACAGATCAGCGGACATATTTCATGAAGTAACTGTAGTTTTATGTGCGGATCGCAAAAACTCACGGTTATATTAATCCCTGGTTATCGATATGGTTGTATTTTACGGATTATCGCTTATCCTGTATTAATTGAACCATTTCTTATCTTTGACATGGTTGTGCATTTGATTCAAATGTTTGATAACTGATTATAAATATTTATTATGAAGAAAGAAAAAAAGGGAGCCAGGATTAACAGAAGATATTCACTCCCGCTGATTGATTTTAAGGCAAACCTCATTGCCTTGCTGGTTATTTTGCTGCTGGTGCAATCTGCACCTTCAATGTCTCAGGTCAGGATATATGTAAACACTGACCTTGAGGGAATAAGCGGAGTATTTAAATTTTCGCAGACAAGGGAAAAGGATACTCCCCTGAATATTCAGGCCTGCGAATATTTCATGGATGATCTGGCAGCTGTAATAAAAGGTTTGCGTGACGGAGGCGCTACTGACATTGTAGTTCTGGACGGACACGGAACACAGGCCGTATTGCCGCATCTTATGGAACCCGGGGCTACTTATATTACGGGTCATCCCAGGCCCGGGGTTGCCAATTTGACCGGACTTGATGATTCCTTTGCAGGCATGGTCCTGCTGGGGTTTCATGCCATGATGGGAACACCTGATGGTGTTTTGTGTCATACCCAGAGTTCAAGGTCAGAAAACCGCTACTGGTACAATGACGTTGAATCGGGAGAGATAGCCCAGAGTGCAGCAATTGCGGGATGTTACGGAGTACCCGTCATAATGGTTACCGGAGATGCGGCCACTATTCGCGAAGCGGAAGAATTTCTGGGAGAAGGGCCTGTAATGGTGACTACAAAGATAGG
>Ga0334882_1003977_pt1 | contig 12993 bp, 8 predicted proteins | sample GraSluR1_MG_5_FD_207226 | JGI IMG/M metagenome (GOLD analysis project Ga0334882, IMG submission 207226) | Sludge microbial communities from methane-producing bioreactor in Wageningen University, Netherlands - Granular Sludge_15_04-R1 | ecosystem: Engineered > Bioreactor > Anaerobic > Unclassified... | reverse complement strand
CTCACCCGCAAGCGACCCCAGGGGTCGCCAGACTCTCCCGGTCGGCCCTTCGGGCCTGGGAGAGGTGGACGGCCAACGGCGAACGGCGCCGCTCCCTGCGGGTCCCGCGAGCGGGACCCGCTTTCCCTCTCCTTGGCAAACACCGCTCAGGAGGGGGCTACGGCGAACGGCCAACGGCCTGTCTCCGTCGTCGGTTGGGTGGGTTCTCCCCTCACCCGCAAGCGACCCCAGGGGTCGCCAGACTCTCCCGGTCGGCCCTGCGGGCCTGGGAGAGGTGGACGCCCAACGGCCGACGACAAACGACCAGGGTCTGCCTTTGCCCTCTACCCCACCCGGATCGGGTAATGCCCGTACCGCTCCCGGCAGGCCTTCATCATCTCCAGGTTTTCCGGCTTTGTCCCCATCGCCAGCGAGTGCGTGGCACCGTAGATGAACTCTCCCCCCGGCGCACCCCAGGCGATGGCGTAGCGGGCATCCTCCTCGATGTCCCGCGGGCTTCCCAGGATCAGGTGCTCATTCCACACCCCGCCCCACAGGACCAGCCGATCGCCGTACTGCTCCTTGAGCTTCTTCATGTCCATGGTGCCGCTGGCCTGGATGCCCTCGTAGCCGTCGAACCCGGCCTCGCACAGGTACGGCAGGGCTTCCCAGATGTTCCCGCAGCAGTGCTTGATGACGGTCAGCCCCAGCTCGTGGCCGCGGCGGACGTACTCCTTCCACCACGGCAGCACGTGGTCGCGCAGGATGGCGGGATTGGCGAAGGTCCCGGTGGAGCTGCCCAGGTCGGCACAGGGCATCACCGAATCCACGCCCTCCTCGGCATACCACGGAAGCTGGGCCATGCAGTGCTTGGCCTGCAGCTCGGCGGTCTTGGCGTGCAACTCCGGGTGCAGGGCCAAGTTGAGGTACTGGATCTCGTCAGTCGGTCCGACACCCGGGAAACCCATGCCACCCACGCAGGAGTTGATCCAGTGGGTGGCCTTCTTCTCGGCCACCACATGGCGCAGGACCTCCCAGCAGGAGTCTTCCGGCTTCTGCGGCGGGTTCTCGTCGAGGCGGTCGATCTGCTCCTGGAGCTGTTCCACCGTAGGAGGGTTGTAGCCCTCGGTGTTGAGCCTGTACGGCATGAGCTGCTCGGTGGTCTTGGAGACCCGGAACAGGTTCCCGGCGCCATCACGGTAGGTTTCGTGGTCCACCTGCTCCAGGGCCTGTGGGTGGCTGCCCTGCGCCGGGTTCTGGCCCACGGTGATGATGTCGAACCCCAGAGCATCGGTGAGGTCGATGATGTCGCGCTTGTAGCTTTGAACGATCTCGTCCCGCCTGCCCTCCCACATGCCTCGGGTTTCCTTGATCTTGGCGTGCACCCATGTCTCGCGGCCCAGCACCATCTCGTAGATGTTATAGTCGATGGAGTGCTCACCCCAGGGGACGATGTCGGGCTCCTGGTGGCCCAGGGTAGTGATGACGCGCTGGCGTGGTAGCACCGGAGCGGCCTCCTGACAGGCAGGTATGTTGGACGTCGAGGGCCAACATTCGACAGATCGACGAGAGGACCTGCAGGGATGCGATGCAGCCTCCGTCGGCCCCGTGGCCTCGCGGCCCTGGAGGACCGGGGCCCGCTCGAGGAGGAACCGCAGTGGACCGACGGTTAGGCGAGGCGCTGGGCCGGGTGCCGCTGTTGTCCGCACTCAATCAGGAGCAGCTAGACAGGCTGGCGGCCTCGGCCGTGGTCGAGGACTATCCCCGCGATCTGGAGTTGTTTTCTGTGGGTGAGACCGCCCACAGCTTCCTGCTGGTGCTCTCGGGCGCGGTGAAGGTCTATGCGCTCTCACCCGACGGCAGAGAGCACATCCTGCATCTGGTCTCCGAGGGGGGGCTGGTGGGTGAGGGAGCCGTGTTCGGCCAGGGGACCTATCCGGCTTCGGCGATGACGGTGAGGGAGAGCACCGTAGCGCGCTTCGACCGCCGGCGCCTGGTGGAGGCACTCCGCGACGACCCCGAGCTGGCCCTGGCCATGATCGCGGGCCTTTCACAGAGGCTGAGGCAGTTCGTGCAGGTGATCGAGGACCTCTCGCTGCGCGATGTCACCGCCAGGCTGGCGCGCTTCATCCTGCAGAACTCCAGCGACGGGGAGTGTCGCCTGCCGGGGACCAAGACGCAGTTGGCGGCGCAGCTCGGAACGGTCCTGGAGCCACTCTCCCGGGCCCTGCGCAGGCTTCGCGAGGCCGGGCTGATACAGGAGCGCGGCGGGGTTCTCATCCTCCTCGATGGAGAGGGCCTCCAGGAGATCGTGGAGGGCCTGCGGGAGGTGTGAGGCGGCCGGGCCGACGGGCCTCGACGGGGGCTGTTGGCGCCCAGGACGCCAATGGCGGGAGCCTCACTTGCCAAACTGCGCCTTCAGGAGCCTCCCCAGCACCTCCAGCGGCCCCGACAGGTGCGGGATCAGGGGCCGCCGGCCCGACAGGGTGTCGCGATGGACCATGTCACTAAGCTCGCGCTTCGGCGGCGCCGATGTCTCGCCCTCCGGGTATCCGAGGGTGCAAAAGCCGGGCAGCACGTAGTCCTGGTCGATGCCGAGGATCGGCTTGAGCGCGCTCTCCTTGAAGCCCCCGATCCAGCAGGTGCCCAGGCCGAGATCGGCCGCGGCGAGCATCAGGTTCGCTGCGGCGAAGATCGCATCATCCCTGGCAAAGGGCGTCAATCGACGGACACAGACCACGATCAGCGCCGGGGCCTGACGGATATGCGGCCAGCCCAGGCCCATGTAGCGCGAGTGCCTGCCGACCAGATCCTTGACCTCGGGGTCGGTGACGATGATGAACTCCCACGGCTGCGAGTTCACGGCCGTAGGCGCCCAGCGGGCGGCCTCCACGACCTGCGTAAGCAGCTCATCGGGAACGGGGTCTGCCTTGTACCGGCGGACGCTGCGGCGCGACCGGGCAAGGTCGGTGAAGGAGTGCATGGCGAAGGCTCCGCATTGGCGATTTGGCGAGTGAACGGTGGCGGCAGCAAAAGGGGCGAGAGTGGCGACGGCTGGCTACCCGGCCCATCCTGCCGGCGGACCGGCGGCGGCACTCAGCGCCTCCCTGATGCGCTGGATCGCCTTCGTCTCGGCGGTAAGTGCGTCGCGGAGGATATTGGCGCCCTCCCTGCGGCGCGCCGGATGGCGGAGATTGTGCTCCTGGTTTGCTCCGAACAGGCCCCGCAGCGCGTCCCAGTTGCGGGACACGATATCGTACTGCTCGGCCGCGGCGGCCAGGTGGGCAGAGCCCGATGAGTGCGCCACCTGCTGCACGAAGTCGGCGGCCAGGGTCTTGGAGCGGGCCCAGGTGAGGATGCCCAGGGTCGCAGGATAGCCCGGCTCGAGGTCCATGTTGGCGAAGACCGCGATCCACTGCTCGTAGGCGGCCCTGCCGGTGAGCAGCCCGGCCCTGCGGACGGAGGCGAACCACAGGACGGCCTCGGCCAGGGCACCGGCGATCAGCTCCCGGCGGGGAGGCGGCGCGCTGCGCGCGCCCAGCGTTACCGTCTCACAGCTCGCCGGTCCCCGAGAGGCCAACTCCGCCGAGTTCACGGTCTGGTACTCTCCGGTCCGCGCCACGGCATTGCGGCACAGCAGCTCTTCGTCGCCCACATAGCCCGCCACAATCCCCCAGTCACCCCAGCCCTCGGTCCCCACGGCCAGCACCGGCCTGCCGGCGTCGATCTCGTGGTGGATCAGTGCCACAGCGGCCTCGCGGGTCATCTCCCGGCGATGGCAGTGGTCGATGCCAAGAGCGTCCAGTCCCTGCAGCAGCGTGGCCGCGGTCTCGGCGAAGGGTGCGTCCACGTCGGGCTCGGGGCTCGAGCACAGGAACCGCCACGCCTCACCCGAGACGCCGCTGAGGTAGGCCAGATCGACGCTGCCGCCACTGTAGGCCTCCAGGGCCGCAACGGCCGCCACATGCAGGGGTGCCTGATAGTCCAGAGCAGGGATGTCCTCGATGACGCACTGGTTCATATCGGTCGCAGACTCCCGGGAGTGTTTGCGGGGAGTATTCCCCGGCCGGCGGCGGTGCGCCTGCAGGGGGAGACCGCCCGCAATCCCCCGGCCGGCACAGTGGGAGCGACGGCGCCCGTTGCCGTGTGGCCGCCGACGGTGCCGGGACCTCCGTCTGCCTGCGGGAGGAGAGCACAGCACGGGCCTCGGCCGCCGGGGAGGGCACACAGCCCAGGCACCATGTGGCCGGAGTTGGGTACGGACTTGGCCCTGAAGGCCTTCGTCCCGCGAGAGTCGAATAGGTCACGGTCTGAGCACCGCGCATTACACGGAGGTGGGCGACAGATGGAGTGGCTACAGTCGGCGATGGTCACCACAGCTTTCGCGGCGATCCTGATACTCTCGGTGGCAACCGCGCAGGGCGCGCCGCCCGAGGTCCCCGAAGCCGAGAAGGCTCTGCTCAATACGGTGGACCCGTGGGGCCTACCCTTCAGCGACCAGCTCACCCGTTTCCAGCGGCACTTCTCGGAGGCAGCCGACGCGCCCTTCGTCCTGGGCATCACCCACGACCTGGTCAAGGTGTGGCCGGTGAAGTACTGGTTCCGGGGTGAGACTGTCGCGGCGGGTCTGCCGGCGGTGGAGGTGCCGGAACGCTGGGCGGCCGCGGGTGAGAGCCTGTCGTTCCAGGTGGCGGCACTTCCGCGGATGGGGGCCCCGGAGACGGAGTACTCCCTCGCAGTCAGGGCGGAGGGGGCGCAGGTCGCGGTGTACAGGCAGATCTTCGTCACCACCTCGGCGGGCGCCGCCTATCCGCGCTATGCCTCGGACCGCTGGCCGGACCCACTGGTTCCCGCCCAGCACGCCGTTGCCGGCGAAGCGGACCTGTGTCTGTTCTGGGTGGATGTGACCATCCCCGCCACGGCGTCGGGCACGTTGCCCTGCACCGTGACCGTGCAGGGCAACGGTGGGGCGGCGGAGGCGACGGTCCCGATCCGCGTCGTGCCCGGCCTGGACCTCGACCCCAAGGCCTACCCGTTCATCGGCTGGTTCCGTCGGCACAAGATGACCCCCGAGCAGTACAAGGAGCACTGCGCCCTGGTCCTGGAGCACCATATGATGCCCGTGGACGCTCTGAAAGGGCAGTGGGACCCGGAGGACCCGGCGAAGTTCGATGACCTCCGCACATACCTCGAGGCGAAGGGCCAAAGGCTCTTCGAGGTCGACGGTCCGAGCTCCAAGGACTTCGACTCCCTGTACGCCCACCTCCGGGAGAAGGACTGGCTGGCGAGTACCGTCATCTACAGCAACCAGGACGAGCCCGATGACGAGACCTTTGTCGCCCAGAACATCCCCTTCATGCAGATGGTACGGGACAAGTACCCGGGCCTGAAGGTCTACCTCGCTTCAGACTGGCACGAGAACATGCACGAGGGCTGCGACGCCTGGATGACGGACATCTCCTCCAGCGGCTACGACCCCGAGCGGCACAAGACGCTGGAGCACCCCGAGCTGTGGCACTACTACTGCCACCTGCCGGTGCGCTGGCAGATGCGGGCACCGCTGGTGGATGCCCCGAACATGCAGATCGACAACCCGGCCCTGGAGCACCGTCTGGCCCTGTGGATGAGCAGGTACTACGGGGCGAAGGTGGTCTTCATCTGGGCCGGCAATGCCTACACTTTCGGTCCGGACTTCTGGGACACGCTGAAGCTCTCCGACGAGCCGTCGGGGTTCCCCTACGCCGGCGTGCACAACGGCAACGGTTGGGTGGTGTACCCCACCGCCGACGGTCAGGGGACGCTGCCCTCGCTGCGGCTGAAGGTGATCCGTGACGGGCTGGAGGACCTGGCCCTGATGGAGGCGGCCCGGAGGGCGCTGGGCGAGGGCAGGGTGACCGGGGAGCAGGCGGCCACGCTGGAGGCGCTGCTGGATCCGGTGCCGGGGGTCTTCGTGCATCCGCAGTTCTTCGACCGCCTTCCCGAGACGCTCCTGGCCCGGCGCGAAGCGATACTGAAGACACTGGCGCAATAGGGCGGCGTCGCCGCCGACTCGCCGTAGCCGTTGAACTGCGACGCGCCGACTCGCCGACTCCCTCCGAGGCCTCCATGGAACGCCGCGATGCCGCGAATCCTGTCACGGTCACCGCGCCGCAGCCCGGCGCTGCTCCCGCTTCGCAGCGGGCCATGACGGCGCGGGCCCTGTTGGTCGCGGTGGTGATGTCGCTGCTGGTGGGGGCCTGGAGCAAGCAGGCCGAGCTGGTCACACTGACCAGCCAGATCTCGGAGAGCACCCCGCCGATCGCGTCGATCCTCTGTTTGCTTGTGCTGCTGAGCCTCGCGGGGCTGCTGAGTCGTCTGGCGGCGCGGCTGGAGGCCGAGGCAGGGCCGACGCGACTGTCGCGGCTGTGCCGGTCGCTGGTGTTCACCAGGGGCGAGACCCTGGCGGTCTTCGTCTTCGTCGCCATCACGGCCGCGATGCCCGGTGTGGGGCTGTTTCGCCAGGTGATGCCCTGTCTGATGGTGACCCAGTACTTCGGGCAGCCTACGGACCATCTGGAGGCCATGGCGGGGCACATCCCTTCCCAGTGGGCCCCGACGGACCCGGAGGTGGCCAGGGTGTTCTGGGAGGGGGGCGAGAGCAGCATTCCCCGGCTGGGGGTCGAGCGCGTGGCCGTGATAGGTCCGGCGCTGGAGGGGGTGTTCCGGTTCCTGGCCGGTCCGGCGATCGTCCCCTGGCGCCACTGGCTCTGGCCCTTCTTGGTCTGGACGCTGTACCTCAGTGCGTACTTCGTCGCTGCGTTCTGCCTGGTCTCGCTGATGCGGCGCTACTGGGAGGATGACGAGCGGCTGAGCTTCCCGGTGTCGAACCTGGCGGTGGAGATGATCCAGCCGGAGAAGGCGGTCTGGGCCAGGATCGGGTTCTTCCGGGACCCCGTGGTGCTGGTGGGCTTCAGTCTGGCGGTGCTGTACAACGTTTTCAACGCCCTCAAGGTCTTCAACCCCTCGGTGCCGGCGCTGGGTATCTCCTATCCGCTGGGGAACCTGTTCACCGAATCGCCGTGGAACACCATGCGAGGACTGACGGTATTCTACAAGCCCGAGATCCTGGGCCTGGGCTACCTGGTGCCCTCGGATGTGCTGTTCTCGATCTGGTTCTTTACGCTTCTGAGCTGGGGGATCCGCCCCTTCGCCAAGATGGCGGGGTACGATCCGGCGAACTTCCCCTTCGTGACGGAGCAGGCGATGGGTGCCTTCGTCGTGTTGGGGCTGTACTTCTTGTACCAGGCCCGGGATCGGCTGTGGCAGGCGGTGCGACTGTGGCAGAGTGCCGGTGAGCGCGTGGATGACAGCAATGAGCCCCTGAGCTTCCGCTGGCTGACGGTGGGAGCCCTGGGCGGCGCGCTGATCGTGATCCTGTGGCCGATCCTGTTCGGGGTCCAGTGGTGGGTCTCCGTGATGTACTTCTGCACCATGTTCCTGGTGCTGGTGGTGTACTGCCGCAACCGGGCGGAGATGGGCTTCCCCATCGTCTGGGGCTACCCGCTTTACATGCAGCGCGAGACGATGGTGACGTTCCTGGGCAGTGCGCCCTTCGTTGCCGAGGGGCATACGCGCTCGTTCACGCTGCTGACGATGTTCTCGTGGCTGCAACGCAGTGTGAACCAGGCGACGACCAGCATCGGCCAGGAGGCGTATGTATCCGCCGATCGTCTGGGGGAGGGGCGACGGGGCATCTCGCGGGTCGTGCTGGGGGCGCTGGTGTTCGGGATCGCCACGGCGTTCCTACTCAACCTGTCCGCGTACTACGAGTACGGAGGCCTGGTCTTGTCCAGCCCCGGTGGCATCGAGGGCGGGCAGATGACGCAGGAGGTGCTGGGGCAGTTCCGGGCGGTGTCGCAGTGGATCGACCAGCCGGTGGGACCGGACCTGCAGAAGATCGGGTACACGGTGACGGGGGCGGTGATGGTGGTGGGGATGATCCTGGGGCGGCGGGCGTGGATCCGGTTCCCCTTCCACCCGGGCGGCTACGCCCTGGCGTTCTGCCATCGCGGACCGTACATGTGGTTCGCGGCTCTGCTGCTGTGGGGGATCAAGGGAATCACGCTGCATGTGGGGGGCGTGGGCCTGTACCGGAGGCTCTCGCGGGGCTTTCAGGCCTTCACTCTGGGGCACTTCTTCTCCGTCGGGGTGTGGTCGCTCGCCGGTTTGCTGGCGGGAGAGTGGGTCCGGCGGTACATCGTGTGGTTCCTCTAGGGCGCGGCCGAGAAGTCCGGCCGGCCCGTTTCATGTCATTCTGAGCGTCCGCCTCGCGCAGCGAGATAGCGAAGAATCTCGCTGAATGCCAGGAGGTTCCTCGAGCTGCTCTTGCCGGTAGCGGATGCTCTGGCGATGAGTCTACCGGCGAAGGTGGGGTTCCCGGCCGGACCTCCAGCACGGGCGCGAGGGCTATCGGGTTGGGAGACGGGGCGGCACGGTGCCGCCCCGTCTGCCTGACCCAGGGGGACAACCTCGGGCCCGCGGCACCCGCCGCAGGCCCGACCCGCTGCATACCGGCGCGCGGCCACCGCATGGGCGTCTGCCGCCGCTGAGCGGCGCGCGGATAGGCCGCGGGGAACGACTAGCCGAAGCGGTAGCCGAAGGACCTGACGGTCTGGATCCGCTCGGGACGCTTGGGGTCTTTCTCGATCTTGCCTCGCAGGTTGGCCACATGAACCTCGACCAGGTGGGTGTCGTACTGGTCGTGTCCCCAGACCTGCTCCAGCAGCTCCTGGACGCTGACCACCTCTCCGGCCCGCTTCATCAGAGTGACGAGGAGCTTGTACTCGGTGGGGGTGAGGGACACCGACTCCCCGTCAACCGTGACTTCGTGGGAGCGGACGTTCACCGTCACTCCTACGCCCTGCAGCACGGTGGGCTCGCCCTTGGGGGCCTCCCGGGCGTGATCGACGCGGCGCAGAACGGCTCTGGCCCGGGCGACGAGCTCGCTGAGGCTGAAGGGTTTGGTAACGTAGTCATCGGCACCCAGCTCGAGGCCCACGATGCGATCGGTCTCCTCGGCACGGCCGGTGAGCATGATGATGGGGACATGCGACACCGCCCGAACGTCGCGGCAGATGTCGGTCCCATCGTCGTCGGGCAGCGCGAGATCGAGGATCAGAAGGTCAGGGTTCTCGGCCTCCAGGATCTCGCGGCCCGCGTCACCCGTAGTGGCGGTGAGGACCGTGAAGCCGGAGGTCTCAAACTTCTTCTGGATCGCGCCCAGCAGGAGTTCGTCGTCATCGATGATTAGGACTCTTCGGCCTCTCATGGGCGGCTCCCGTTGCTACTGGTATGCACGCAGGCGACCGGAACTCAGTCCGGCGCCTCCGTGGGTTCCATCGGCAGCTCGACATAGAACGTGCTACCTTGACTGACTTCGCTGTCGACCCAGAGTTTTCCTCCCAGCACCTCGATGACACGTCGCGCTATCGCCAGTCCCAGACCGGCCCCGTCCTTGGCGCGGCTCCTCTCGTCGGTGCCGTGGACAAACTCCTCAAAGACTGTGCTCTGCTGGGACCTGGGGATCCCCGGGCCATTGTCGGCCACAGTGATGATCGCCCGATCGCCCTGAACGCTCAGTCCCAGACGTACCCACCCATTGGGCTCGTTAAACTTGACGGCGTTGTCCACCAGATTGGTCAGCACCTGCGCGAGACGCACGTGATCGGTCATCGTCTCGGGCAGGGGCCCCGGCTCATCGTAGATGAGCTGCACCGCGGCCTGCTTGGCCCGGGGCCTCAGGGTGTCCAGGACCGCGCAGACCACGGAGTTCAGGTCTGTAGGGGCCAGACTGATCGATACCTCCCCGGACCGGAGCTTGGAGAGGTTCATCAGATCGGCGATCACGCGTTCCAGGTGTCGGCAGGCCTTGTCCACCCGCTCGAGGTACATCACCTGCTCCTGGTTCACCTCGCCCACGTCGCCTGCCATGACCAGCTCATTGTAGGCACGGATCGAGGCCAGCGGCGCCCGGAGCTCATGGGACACCGAGGAGATGATGGTACCCCGCAGCTTCTCCACCCTGGCGCGCTCGATGGCGACGCTGGCCAGGCTCGCCAGGGGTCGCAGCAGGCGCGTCTGGTGTGGCGAGACCGGGTCTCCGGAGACCGGGTTGTCGGCGACGATGAGACCCACCAGCATCTCCTGGGTGACCAGGGGGACAAACACGCGCTCGTAATGACGCACCTCGGGACCGGAGACATCCTCGACCAGGTCGATCATGTAGGGTGCCGACCCCAGAGCGGCCTCGGCGAGGCGACTATGGCTGTCGCGGCGCAGGGGAATCGGGGGCTCGGACATGGGGGTGGGTTCGGCGTCCGCCGCGGCCTGCAGCCTCCCGACAAGGGTCTGGTTCTCGTGGTCGGCCAGGTAGATCTGGGCCCGCTCGAAGCCTATCTCCGTGCAGGCACTGCGGGTGACAACGGCCAGTATCTCCTGCAGGTCGGTGCGCTCGGTGACGGCCGTCGCGACCTCGAACAGGGCGCGAGCCCTCCCCTCCTCTTGCCAGGCCTGGGCGGCGACGACCTCCATGTGCTGGCTGCGCCGCCGGGCCACCTCATATAGCCGCGTGCTCTGTATCGCCACCGCCGCCTGTGCCGCCAGGACCCTCAGGCCGTTGGTCTCCCCGTCATCGAAGGTAGCCGCGCCTCGTCTGCGCACGGAGAGGGCACCGATGGCCGAGAAGTCCAGCATCAGGGGGACCGCGATCGTCACGGCGCCCGCGCTCGGTCCGGCGTTGCTCTCCACGTCTCCCCGGGCAAGGGCGATCTCGCCGGTCTGTACCGCCTGCCAGGCCAGCGGACTGGAGCGCAGCTCCAGCGCGCTGCCCTCGGCGTCGGGACGCGCAGCGGCGTAGCTCTTCTCGAACTGCTGGTCCTCGTCCAGCACCTCGACACAGCAGTAGTCGCCTGCGACGATATCAAGGGCGGTGTGGGCGATGAGCTCCAGCAGTTGGTCGATGTCGTTGCCGGCGTTCAGGGCCAAAGAGACTGCCAGCAGCTTCTCCTGGAAGTCCGCGGCCCTGTCGGACAACTGCTGCACCCGCTCGCGCCAGACGGCGTGTGCCAGGTGTCCGGCGACCATCGACAGGAGCGCGCACAGCCGCTCGTCATGAGACCGCGGCGTTTTCGAGCAGGTCACCATCGCGCCCACCAGGGCCCCATCAGCGGTGACTACGGGAACGTGGCACACAGAGCGCATCCTCTGCTCCACGTACAGTGCCCGTAGCGAAGTGGCGTCATCCAGGGCGTATGCGTCCGTGACGTGCTCGGGCAGCGGAGGGAGCTCTGGCGAACGGTGGGCGTGACGCATCTCGTCAAACAGGGCGGTGGCGATGGGTCGGCGCGCGCCCTGCGGCAGGCCGTGGGAGCTGTGTAGCAGCTCGCCCCCGGGGCATTCGGCGACCACCAGAACCGCGTCCGCGGGCAGCGTCCGCATCAGTCCCGACACGATGGCGTCCAGCACCGCCTGCATGCCTCGGGCACCGTCGGTCTGTTCCACCACACGCCTGAGAAGCTCCAGCCCCTCGGTGGCCACGGGTACGGCGGACCCCGGCCCGGACGTCTCGGGAGTGGGCTCGAAGGTGACGAGCACGCAGCCGGGCCCATCGACCCACGGCACCGGCACCGCCGTGACCAGGCATTGCGTACGTTCTGAGTTCAGCGGACGCAGCGCCTCGTCTCGCACCTGCGGTACTCCAGCGTCCTGCGCCGCATGAAGCATCGCCAGGAGGGCGTCGGGGTACGCCAGGACCTGTCGCAGGTGCTTGCCACCCAACCGGCCGGGACCGCCCCAGCCCACCAGGCGCGCGAAAGCGGGGCTCGTGTGGAGAATCGCGCCGTCGACGGTGAGGATCACAAGAGGCAGAGGGAGCACGTCGAGGGCCGCCGACAGCAGGTCGACGGACGAACCGCGGCCGCGCGGATCGCCACCCGCGGGCACCACCTTCGGCACCAGCACCACGCCCTGCGTCGACCCGCGGGGCGTACTCACCGCTCGACATCGCATCTGCACGTCCACCAGGTGGCCGCTCTCGCGGTGGCGCAGCCGGGTTCGGACGATGAGGCCGCCGCCCTGCTCGACCTGTACGCAATCGGGAGCGCCGTCGGGCAGAGACCAGTCTGCCGTCGGGGTGGAGCCGTAGGCGACCAGCAACTGCACCACCCGGTCATCGTCGATCAATACCGATAGCCGCGAGCCCAGGAGGTGTTCGGGAGTGTCGCCGACGAGCTCCTGGGCCGCCGCGTTCATCTGGATCACAAGGCCTCCGGGGCTCACCACAAAGACGGCTTCGTCCAGCGCCTCGGACAGCGCCTCCTGAACCCCTCCGAGCACGTCAACTACCCGCTGCTCGTCCGCTCGGGACTGAGCGGTGAGTGCGCTGCGTGTCGCCTGCTCCAGCATCGCGGGCAGCAACTGCTCCCACCCCTCGTGCCGCGGCAGGCACCGGCTCGCGCCGTTACGCAGCGCCGAGGCCATCTGCTCATGGCTTCCGGGGGCGCCCCAGACGATGACCACCGCGCCCTCGCGGCTCCCTGTGAGCAGATGGGAAGGGCTCCCCAGCTCCACATCCCACACCACAACCGTCGGACACCCATGATCGCCGGGGTCCGGGAACTGCCGAGAGTCCCGGCACAGGAGGACATCCCACTGTGGCTGGCACTCCCGAGCCACAGCGGCGGCCTGCTGCAACACCGCACTCTCGGTACAGACGATCAGGATTTGCATTGCCGCCTCAGATCGGCCGCCCTCCGCCTTGATGCCTCCGAATGTGGCCACGGATCCCGACACGGCTCGTTTCAGCCACCGACCTCAAGGACCACAGTAGCAGAAGCATCTAGTCGGCGTCAAGCCGACAGGCCGCATCGGCCGCCTGCAGACGCGGGTTGCAGCACCCGCCGGGTGATCCGGCGCGGCCCGGTCGGGGCGCACGGGCTGATCCGCCTGATGAGCTCTTCCTGCAGTGGAGGTCAGGCG
>Ga0334882_1003973_pt1 | contig 13002 bp, 11 predicted proteins | sample GraSluR1_MG_5_FD_207226 | JGI IMG/M metagenome (GOLD analysis project Ga0334882, IMG submission 207226) | Sludge microbial communities from methane-producing bioreactor in Wageningen University, Netherlands - Granular Sludge_15_04-R1 | ecosystem: Engineered > Bioreactor > Anaerobic >... | reverse complement strand
TACCACTCCAGGGCGCCGACATAGATGTTCTTGTTCTTGAGGAACTCGTCGGCCATGCTGCCGTCACCGCGGTGGACGTCGCTGAGGAAGACAAAGCGGGACTCGTCGTCGAACTCCTCGACCCGCGCGTTGTGGTAGGCCTCGGTCAGCCGGCCGTTGGTCTGCATGGGCATCCCTCGCTGTCTGGGCGGTCAGGCGCCGATGGCGGCGCTCATCAGATGACCGCGGGCTCAGCCTAAGCCTTGTCACGATCGGACGTCCCGTCAGGCTCCGAGGCACCCGGCGAGTCCCAGCGTCGGCGACTGTCACAGCCACTCCTTAGACTGACGTCGACAGCGTCAGGCCGGCGAGCACAGGGGGAAGCGTGGCCGAGCAGGATCCGACCGTCCTGGAGTACGAACAGGGTGTCAACGACACCTATCTGGAGAACCTGAAGCGACGCAGCGGCGGTTACCAGATCGACGATGATGTCCGCTGGATTCCCCGGATCACCGTCGGTCCGCTGATCGGACGGGTCCGGATGCGCTATGACGGTGAGGAAGCCGACGACGAGTTCTACGTCGCCGAGACCGGGGCCGATGTCGACGGCATCGAGGTGATCAGCTGGGCGGCACCCGCGGCCGCAGCGTTCTACGGTCATCGATTCGCCGACGGGTCCGGCCCGAAGGTCCGCCGCCGCTTCACCAAGGGCGACCGGGACACCCTGGCGGCGTACGAGGACGAGTGGATCATCGCCCCGGACGGACGACCCTTCAGCACCCCCGACGCCACCTCGACCGCCCAGGTGCCGCCGACCGCGGCATCGTCCCCGACCGGCCCAGCCCCGACCCCGAGCCCCTCGCCGGCCCCCTCCCCCATGCCAGCCACCCCGGCCATCACCCCACCCGCGGTGGTGCCCGGCACCGAGCAGGAACTGCGCAAGCCGCGGACGTCGCTCAAGGCGCTGCTGCGTACGCTGCAGCCGGAGCAGTACGACCTGGTCGCCGCCTCCCCCACCGCCTCGCTGACGATCCAGGGCTACGCCGGCACCGGCAAGACGGTCGTCGCGACCCACCGGGCCGCCTGGCTCACCCACACCGACCGCCCCGAGCCGCTGAGGCAGGTCGCGCTGATCGGGCCGACCGAGACCTGGGGCCGGCACATCCACCCGGTGGTCGACGAACTCGCCACCCCCGGCACGGTGACCATCACCTCGCTGCCGGAGGTGATGCGGGCGATCATCGGCGCCCCGGAACGCCACGCGTCCAGCGACGATTTCATCGACGCCTACTCGGCCCCTCTCGGCACCACGCTGGCAAAGATCGTCGACACCCAGCGGAAGGCTGATGCCGGGCTCACGCCCGCCCGGGCCTACGAGGTCTTCCTGCGGACCAACAAGGTGTCGATCCCCGCGTCGCGACGCAACGAGTTCTTCGCCTGGCGTGACACCCTCCCGCAGGCCTACGACGGCGCTCTGGGCGACCGGAAGCTGTGGCCGTTACTGACCTACCTCACCGTGCTGCTGACGCCGCAGGCGACGTACGACCATGTCATCGTCGACGAGGCACAGGACCTCCGCCCGTTGGAGTGGCTGATCCTCGCCCGGCTCAACAGCGGCGCCTGGACGCTGGTCGGCGACACCCACCAGCGGCGGACCAGCCACACCCCGAATGGCTGGAAGGCCATCCGCAAGCTGCTCGGCCTGTCCGCGTGGGACGAGGAGGTGCTGCTCGGCGGCTACCGCACCACCCGGTCGATCATCGACTTCGCCGCCTGCCTGCTGCCGGGCTCCGCCGGCCACCGGGCGTACGACGTGCTGGGCGACGGCGAGCCACCGGTCATCCTCGACGCGAAGGCGCTCCGCCGTCCCCTCGAGGACCTCGCCCTGGAGCAGGCCGAGCAGCTCTCGGCCGCCCACCCTAGGGGCAAGGTCGCGATCATCAGCCCGCTGACCCGTGAGATCTTCGCGTACGCGAAGAAGAAGGACTGGACCGAGGGAGCCGACCACTACTGGTCGAACGCGAGTCGGCGGCGGTTCACTCTGCTGACCTCGGAAGAGGCACGCGGCCTGGAGTTCGACGCGGTCGTCGTGGTCGAACCGAAGGCCTTCAGGGCCCTGGCCGGCGACAACGGCCCGCTCTACACCGCGCTGACCCGGGCCAATCTCAAACTGGTCATCATCCACGAGAGGTCGCTGCCGCCGGCCATGGTGATGCACCTGCACAAGCACCCGCTGGGCCGCTGATCCACTCCTCTGGCCAGCACCCGTCCCGTACGCCCCGCCCCCCTTGCCGAAGGAGCACCGCCCCGCATGACGCACGTCATCTCAGTCCTCAACATGAAGGGTGGGGTGGGCAAGACCACCACCACAGTGATGCTGGGCGAGTTCCTGGCCGGCGAGTTCGGCAAGAAGGTGCTGCTGGTCGACATGGACCCGCAGATCAGTCTGTCGATCATCATGCTCGGCGAGAAGCAGTGGGGACTGGTCAACGACGCCAACCGCACGCTGGTACCGATGTTCCGTGACGCCCTCGACGCCGGGCGGCAGGAGCCCCGGTTCGACGTGTCCGCGACCGTGCAGCGCAACGCCTCCAGCGTCAAGACGGTGGCCGATGTCGACCTGTTGCCCTCCTCGTACGACGTGATCCCACTGCAACGCCATCTGGCGGTGATGAGTGTCGCTAAGCGGGGCACGGTGAAGGCGTGGGACATCCTCGGGCCCGGCATCGCGCCGATCCGCGACGACTATGACTACGTGTTGATCGACTGCCCGCCCAGTCTCGAAGTGATGACGATGAACGCCCTGCGCGTGTCGGAGGGCTACCTCATCCCGACCATCCCGGACGTGCTGTCGACGTACGGCATCCCGTTGATCCAGGAACAGGTGCGGGCATTCGCCGACGAGGTGGGGATGGCGCCACCCGCCGAACTCGGCGTGATCATCACCAAGCACCTGAAGAACTCGCCGGTGCACCGTGGCCAGCTCGCACGACTGCGCAACAACCACAGTGTTCCGCGGCTGTTGTCGCCGTGGGTGCCGGAGACCAGCAAGATCGCCGGGGCGGCCGAGCACCAGCCGTACTCCACATTGCGGGTCAAGTACGGCCGGGACAACTACCAGGCGCTGTGGGAGCTGACCGAGGCGTTCCGCCAGCGGGTCGAGGAGGGCGAATGAGCACCACATCCACCGCTGCATCCACCACGACACCGGCCGACGGTGTCGATGACGTGAGCGCCGCTGCGGCAGCGCTGCGGGCGCTGAGCGGCACCGATGGCGGCGAGGTGCTGGCCCGGCAACTGTCCCGGCTGATCGTGGTGATCGCCGATGAGGCCGCCCGGACCAAGCGGTTCCGCGGCGATCTGCTGGCCGCGCTGGCCGTGGAACCGGAAGCCGAGGCCGGGCCCACGGGCCCGCTGACACCCCGCCGGCTGGAACGGCTGACCAAGGCCGAGCTCAAGAAGCTGATCGACCGCGACGGGATGGACCCGGATCGGAGGATCAAGTCCCGCTCCACCAAGGGTGAGATGGTCGACCTCGTTCTGGCCTTCCAGGCCGCCCAGGCCCGGGCCGAGCCGACGGAGGACGCGCCCGCCACCGGGGAGAGTCTTGGCGGGACAACGCCCGATGAACGAACCGATGCAGACCACGAAACCGCGGCCGCCACGGTCCCGGCAACGCCGCCGCTGCCACCGGCCAACCCGCCGAAGCGCCGTCGGCAGCCCAGCCCGCTCGACCCGTACGCCGTCGCGGCGTCCGACGGGGTGGACGGGCTCCGTGACCGACTGCAGCGACTCGACATCGAGCAGCTCAAGGACGTCGTCGCCGAATACGGCATGAACTACGACGGGCGGGCGATGACCTGGAAGGATCACCACCGGTTCGTGGAGCGGATCGTCGAGAAGACCGACTTCGGTGCGGCGCAGGGCAGCGCCTTCCGGTCCGGGCGGACATCCCCCTGACAGACTCCGCAGCGGACCGCGCTGATCCGGGCCCACTGAGCCCTTGCCCGGAGCAGCGATCCCGCGGGATCCTGACGGTACGCCGGGCGTTCACCACGGTCCGTTCCCGCCGCCCGGGCCATCGAGGCAGGAGCGAGCATGTCCGATCAGACCGCCGCGGGGACCTCCCCCGACGACGAGACGCCCTCGACGGCGGATGCGCAGCAGTACGGCACCACCCGGCTGGAGGCCTTCAGCGACGGTGTGTTCGCCATCGCCATCACCCTGCTGGTGCTGGAGATCTCCGTCCCGGCGGGCTCGGAGGACCACCTGCTGCAGGCGGTCCTCGACCAGTGGCCCTCCTACCTGGGCTACCTCGTCTCCTTCGCCACCATCGGGGCGATCTGGCTGGGACACAACGCGATCACCCACTACCTCGACCACACCGACGTATGGCTGCTGCGGCTCAACCTGCTGCTGCTGTTCGCCGTGGCCTTTCTGCCGTTCCCGACCCGGCTGATGGCCGAGTCGATGGCCGTGACCTCCGCCGAACGGGTCGCGGCCACCCTCTACGGGGTGACCCTGCTGGTCTGCGTGCTGCTGCTGTCCGCGCTGTGGCTGCACGCCCGCCGAGCGGACCTCCTCAGCACCAGTGCCCGGAGCCTCGAGATCGCGACTCTGACCCGCCGGCTGACGCCTGGGGTGGCCGGCTACGTGGTGATGATCCTGGTGGGACTGTTGGCGCCGCTGGCCGCAGTGGTGGGCTACCTGCTGGTGTCCCTGTTCCTGCTGCTTCCGCTGCGGCGGGAGGGGCGCCGGCGACGGACCGGCAGGCGCGGGTGATGTGAGCGGCACCTGATCGGGGACTCCGTGACCTCACCTCCCACCCCAGCCCCGACCGACCGTACGCTGCGTGGCCTCGCCGCCCGACGGCCCGAGTGGTTCGCGGTCCTCACCACCCTCGCCTACCTGCTCCCCCAGCTGGCCCTGAGGCACACCGGCGGTGCTCATCTCGTCGGTCCTCTACGCCGCGGCATATCCCGGCGTCATCGCCGCCGGCGTCGACCCCGTCCTGGCGCGGCAACGGCCGCAGCGGCAGCATCGAGGATCTCGGCATCGACCGTGACGGTCACGCGTCGCTTGGTCCGGACCCCACCCTATCCACAGGATGCAGGTATGCATACTCACCAGGCGCCTGGCTTCTTGCCTCAGCTCTCAACATAACTCTCAACATCTCTCAACCCTGGTGAAGTTAGGTGCTAAGCATGTGTCAAGCTGGGCGCCAGAGGTACTTCTACGGCCGGGTTGCTGCTACGACGCTGTGGCACCGCCGATCCCTTCTCCGGTAGCCTCGGCCCCCGCAGACTGAACTCTGATAGAACTGCCGCACGCGGTGCTGGCCGCGCAGAAGCCATGGGAAGGGGCACTCACTTGGCACCTGGCGGACTCCGTGCGGTCATGGTCGGCCGGCGACGCTGGTGGATCTACCTCCTGATCGGATCCCTCTTCGGCATCGTCGATTTCTACTTCCAGACCCTCCAGTGGCCGGGCCCGCCCTTGGTACGGGTCGCGCTAGTTTTCGGCATCTGGCTCCTGCCGCTCATTCCGGTGGCGGTCAACGAGGCCAGGCTGTCACAGCGGCTCTGGCGGCCCTCGGTCGCCGGCATCCTGACGTGGAGCGCCGCCGTGGTCGCGTACTACTTCTACCTTCTCCTGCAATTGGTGCTGATCAGACATCCGACCCGGCCGGAGATGCACATCAGCAGCGCCGGACGCGACCCGTACTACCTCGACAACCTGGTCAGCGTCTTTGTCGGTGAGGTACTCATCAGTGGAATCGCCGAATGGCTCGGGGTAGCGATCATCGGTGGCGGGATCCTCGGCCGGCTGATCGCCTCCGCCTGCCATCGGGCTCGATGACCGCGGCGTTTCGTGTCCCGCGAGCACGGCGTACCGTTGACCGGCTCGCCGAGCCCCCGCCTACCGTTGAAGCATGAAGGTCTTTCCCCGCACGGCGCGGATCCTCCCGACGCGGGTCCCCGACACCGTGCCCCGGCCCATCCTGGTCCTCGCCCGGACCCACCCGCGATCCGGACACCACCGCGCCGGATCGGTGCGTGGCATCGTCACGCTGGCGGATTCCCGTCCTGGCTGGGTCACTGCGGCCCGGCTGGTCGCCGCGCCCGGTTCGTTTCCTGTCGTCGGCCGCGACCATCGGCGCGATCTTGCCACCATCGACCGGGTCACCGCATCATGGCCCGACCGGGAACGGCTCGACGCCCTCCAGCGCGCCGGCAGGGACCCACGTTGGGCCCGATGGACCGCTGACGGCATGCGGGAACGTCACGAGGACGACCGCCACGCGTGATCGTCGCGGATCCCGGAACGTACGGGCGCGCCCGGGAGACGGTTCAACGCCCGGAGCAGCGGCTCCTGACGGGCGGCGAACGCAAGCCGGGCACTCACCGTCTGCCGACGCACCGCTCGCCTGGTGGCGCCGGGTGTCAGCTGGAAGTCCCCTGGTCTGCCCCGAACTCGAGCCCAGGGGACAGCCGCCTGAGGGTACCTTTCTGCATGCAGACACGCGAAAAGGTATACATTTTCGCGTGTTGACACGCAGAAAGGTATACATTCCTGCGTGTGGTGACGCGACTTGGCCAGTTGGCCCAAGAGGTGACCGCTGCGAACCCGTGGTGGCGCAGCGAGAGTTGGGCGGCACGCGACCCCGATCTCCTCAATGCCGAACGATCCGCACTGGACTACCACCCGGACGTACTGTCCGACCTCGAACCCGGCTGCCTGTACATCCTGCGTGGCCCACGGCGGGTCGGCAAGACGGTGGCCGTCAAGCAGTTGGTGCAACGGCTCATCTCGACCGACACTCCCCCTACGGCGATCGTACGGGTGGCGGTCGACGGTTGGGCCGCCAAGGACCTGCGGACACTCACCCAGCATGTGACGCTACCGCCGGGTCCGCCATCGACAGCCCGCTACTGGTTGATCGACGAGGTGACCGCGGTCACCGGGGACTGGCCGGCACAGATCAAATGGCTGCGGGACAACGATCCAGGGTTCGCCGCCTCGACCGTCGTGCTCACCGGGTCGAGCGCCACCGGCCTGACAGAGGCGGCAGGAGCACTGGCGGGCCGACGGGGGCGCGGGGTGCATCTGGACCGATCGCTGTTGCCGATGGGTTTTCGCACATTTGCCCGGCATGCGCTCGGCAACGCAGCCCCCGACGTCGATCAGCTTCCGCTCGCCGGGCTGAAGGGAGCGGCCGCGGCCCGGGCATATCGGGAACTCGTGCCGTGGCTCGACGATCTCGTGCGGACCTGGGAGCTCTACATCGGATGTGGCGGCTACCCGGTGGCGGTCGCCGAGGCCGTCGTGGGACGGCAGGTGCCGGAATGGTTCGTCAACGATCTGTTCGACATCGTGGCCCACGACGCCTTCCGCACGTCCCGGCTCGCCAGGACGACCGAGATGGCCCTGCTGGAACGTCTGTGGAACACCATCACCAGTTTCGCCGTCCCCTCGAGGATCGGAGCCGACCTCGACGTCAGCCATGAGGTGGTGTCGCGACACATGGACTTCCTCAGCAACGCCTACCTGCTGTGGACCTGCCCACAGAAGGACGAGAAGGCCTGGGTCGCCAAGGAGCGTACGCAGGACAAGATCTACGCGGTCGATCCGCTCGTCGCTCGGATGGCGCACTTGCGCAACCCCGAGCGCCACGACATCGATCCCACCGCCCTCACCGAGATGCAGCTCGGCAACGCCGTACGGCGCCGCATCCTCGCCGAGGCCACACGCACGCCGAGCGACCGCTTCCTGTTCCACGCGCGCACTCCGACCCGCAAGGAGATCGACTTCGTCAGCGAGCACCTGGGCGGCGTCGCGATCGAGGGCAAGTACACCGAAGGTGCCTGGCGCTCGTCGGCAGCCACCGTCGAGGCATCGCCCTGGTCCGGGCTCCTCGCGACGCGCAACGTGCTCGACACCCCCACCGGTAAGGACGCGACGTGGGCCGTGCCCGCCGGAATGCTGGCGTACGTGCTCGACAGCTGAGCCCGGACACGTGGCGGAGGACGTCCGCGATCGCGGCGATGGAGCCCGCTCAGCGTGTCCGTCGTTGTGCGAGCAGCAGATCGGCCACCTGCTCGGGCGCCAGGTCGTCCGGCAGCTCCGGCACTACGTCGGAGCCCCGGGGCGACCACAGCAGCAGGAACGACGCACGCTCCTCCGGGGTGCCGCCCCCGTGACCACCCTGATCGAGGTGGCCGTGGTCGGTGAGGACCGCCACCAGCCAGCGCTCGTCGCGCTCGGCCGAGCGCTGCTCGACACACGACACCAACGACCCGATCCGCGCATCGGTGGCCCGCACCGCGTCGCGGTACTCCGGGCCCAGCAGACCGTACAGGTGGCCGGCCTCATCGACAGAGGAGAAATAGGCGAACGACACGTGGGGAGCAGCCGACCGCGACAGTGCCGCCCGGGTGTAGTCGTGCACCTGCCCGTCGGCGTACGCGTAGCCGAAGGTCTCCCCGTCCCGGGCGATCACCCGATGAAGATCCGCCTTCTGCTGTTCGATCCGCTGGTGGATCACCGGGCCCAGGCCGATCGGCGAGACCAGCGGCGGCCAACCCGCGGCCGCAAACGTACGGGTGGACTGGTCCTGGTAGTAGGCCCGGGACAGCAGGTCGGGGTGGGCGAAGAGCCGGTGTCCGACGAAGGTGTTGTCGAGCACGCCGTGTTCGGCGATGGTGGTGCCGGTCAGCAGGGTCGACCAGCCCGGACCCGAGATCGTCGGCACGGCCATCTCCAGCTCGGTGCTCCGGCCCCCGGCGTGCAGCCGGGACAGGGTGGCGGCCACACCGTCCTCCAGAGCGATCGACAGCCGCAGGCCGTCGATGCCCAGGACCAGGATGTTGGTGCGCGGATCAGACATCAGACCTGGGCCGCCGCCCGCACCACGACCGGCATCGGCAGCAGCGTCACCCGGGCGCTGGCACCGCGCTCCAGGTCGAGGTCGGCCGCATGCTGCATGGTGAGCAGCTGACCGTCCGCCGCCCGCAGCAGCGTCCGTCGGATCGAGCCCAGGAAGGTGCTCGTCTCCACCACGACCGGCACCGAGGGCTCGCCGTCGCTCGCCAGCCGGACGTGCTCGGGCCGTACGAACGCCTCGGCGTCCCCGTCGGGGACCTCACCGATCACCGGCAGGTCCTGGTCCCAGACCCGCGCCCGGCCACCGGTCACCCGGGCCCGCAGCAGGCTCGACAGGCCGACGAAGGCCGCCACCACCGGGGTGGCCGGGGTGAGGTAGAGCTCCTCGGGGGTACCGATCTGCTCGATCCGTCCGGCGTCCATCACCGCCACCCGGTCGGAGATGGCCAGTGCCTCCTCCTGGTCGTGGGTGACGAAGACCGTGGTGATGCCGAGCTCGGCCTGGATCCGCCGGATCTCCATCCGCAGTTGCACGCGCACCCGGGCATCCAGCGCCGACAACGGCTCGTCCAGCAGCAGCACCTTCGGTGAGGTGACCAGTGCCCGGGCCAACGCCACCCGCTGCTGTTGCCCGCCGGACAGCTCGTGCGGGTAGCGCTGGGCCAGGTGTTCCAGCCCGACCAACGCCAGCGCGTCCGCGGCCAGCGTACGGGCACGCGCCGAGGGCACCTTGCGCATCGCTAGGCCGAACTCGGTGTTGGCCTGCACGGTGAGGTGCGGGAACAGCGAGTACGACTGGAACACCATGCCGATGTCGCGGCGGTTGGTGGGCACGTCCGAGACGTCGGTGTCGTTCATCCGGATCACGCCGGAGGTCAGGTCCTCCAGCCCGGCGATCAGCCGCAGGGCGGTCGTCTTGCCGCACCCCGACGGCCCCAGCAGGGAGACGAACTCACCCGCCCTGATGTGCAGGTCGAGCCCGTGCAACACCCGCGTGCTGCCGAAGTCCTTCACCACCGCGTCCAGGATGACGTCGGTGGCGGTGCGGGCGGCGAGGTCGCCGGTGGGACGATCGTCCGCGGCCTGCCCGTCGGTCCTCTGGAGGGTCATGCCCGTTCCCTTCTGTGCAGGCGGCGGGTGCCGGCGCGTCCGGTCCTCCCGATCAGCAGGAGCAGTACGAAGCAGAACGCCAGCGCGAGCAGCGAGAACACCACCGCGATGTAGGCGTCCTGCCGGTTGACCAGCACCAGGGAGGTCTGCAGGTTCTGCCGGTTGAGCAGCGAGGCGATGGTGAACTCGCCGAGCACCACGGCCACCGAGATCAGAGAGGCCGCGAGCAGCCCGTTGCGCAGGTTCGGGGCCAGCACCCGCCAGACGACCTGGAACCAGGACGCCCCCAGGGAGCGGGCCGCCTCGGCGAGGGTGGACAAGTTGGTCGCATCGATGGCCGCCTGGATCGACCGGAACGCGAACGGCAGCGTCAGGATGCCGTACGCGAACGCCAGCGTCCAGGCGCCCGTGCCCAGGCTCCGGCCGATCACCAGGTAGATCGGTGTCAGCCCGACGACCAGCACGATCGCCGGGATGGTGATCGGCAACAACGCGACGAACTCGAACGGACGCCGCAGCCGCGGGAATCTCAGGTTGATCAGGATCATCGTCGGCGCCAACAGGAACAGCACCAGGGCGACGGTGGTGACCATCAGGATCAGGGAGTTGGTCAGGCCGACCCGGATCGGGGCGTACGCCGCCGCCTTCGCCGGGTCGAACAGGCTCGCCCAGTGGACCAGGGAATGCCCGGTCCCGTCGCGGAAGGTGTACTCCAGCGTCGTCAGCATCGGGATCACGAAGAACGCGCCGACGACCACAGCGATGACGGCCCGGGTCACCCGGCGGGGATAGAGCGTCGCCCGGGTCATGACCGCCACCGTTCGGCCCGGCGCTGGATCGCGGCATACCCGGCCATCACCAGCGCCATCAGCACGATCATTCCCAGTGCGAGTGACCCGGCCAGGTTCGACCGGCCGAGAACGGTCTCACTGGTCAGCGCCGCGCGGATCTGCAGCGGCACGATCTGGGAGCCCTGGCTGGCCAGCGCGGCGGCCGTGGCGTACGCGGAGAACGCGTTCGCGAACAGCAACAGGTAGCTGGCCGCGAACGACGGCGCCAGGATCGGCAGGCCGATCCGCATCCAGAAGGTCCGGGCGTTCCCGCCGAGGGTGAGGTTCGCCTCGGCCCACTGGGGGCGCAGGCCGTCGAGGGCCGGGCTGAAGGTGATCACCATCAGCGGCACCTGGAAGTAGATGTACGGCAGGATGAGGCCGGGCAGGGCGTAGAGCCAGTTGCTGGCGGCATAGATGTCGATCCCGATCCCGAGCAGCCACTGGGTGATCAGCGCGTTGCGCCCCATGGTGGCGATGAAGACGAAGGCCAGCATCACCCCGCCGAACTGCGCCAGGGTGCCGGAGGCCGCGTCGACGACCGTACGCACCGGGTGGGTCGGCGGCACGCCCAGCAGGGCGTAGCAGACCGCCGCCCCCGCGATCGCCCCCACCGCCGCGGTGAGCAGCGACAACCAGACGCTGTTCCAGAACGTCTTTAGGATCACCGGATCGGCAAGCGCGGTGACATTGTCCCAGGTGAAGCGTCCCTGCCCATCGAGGAATCCGGTGGAGACCGCCAGCACGGTGGGCAGGATCAGGAAGAGCAGCAGGTAGATGCCGAAGGGCCCCAGGCCCAGGGCGCCGAGCAGGCCGCGGCGACGGCGCGTCCGGGGCGCAGCGTGACGCTGCGCCCCGGACGGCCGAGTGGCCTCGAGCGTGGTGGTGCTCAACTGATCGCCGCTGCCCACTTCTGGCCGAGCAGGGTGCCGGCGGCCTTGCTCTGCGCGTCGGTCGGGACCACCGTGGTGGCCGGGGCCGCCGGGAGGGCCGCCGCCTTGGTCTTGTCGATGGTGCCGGCGGTGGTCATCGCCTCCATCCGGACGGGGCGGGCCCCGCCGGCGAGGAAGAGGTTCTGGACCTCGTCGGAGTAGAGGAACTCCTGCCACAGCCGCGCCGCGGCCGGGTGCGGAGCGTCGACGTTGATCGCCTGGTTGTAGTAGCCGGCGTAGCCCTGGCCGGGGAAGACGACCGTCTTCCAGGAGGGCTTGTCCTTGACGTGGGCCGCGTTGAGGTAGTCCCAGTCGAAGACGACCGGGGTCTCGCCGCTCGCCACGGTGGCGGTGGTCACGTCCACCTTGAGCAGGTTGCCGGCCTTCTGCAGCTGCGCGAAGTAGTCGATGCCCGGAGTGAAGTCGTCGAGCGTGCCACCGTTCTGGACCGTCGCCATCCCGACAGCCGCGAACGCCGCGCCGGCCTGGGTGGGATCACCGTTGATGGCGACTGCGCCCTTGTAGGCGGGCTTGAGCAGATCCTGGATCGAGGTCGGCTCGGGGAACTTCGCCGAGTCGTAGCCGACGGACATGTAGCCGCCGTAGTCACCGACGAACAGGCCGGAGGACTCCTTCAGCTGAGCCGGGATGTCGTTCCAGGTCTGCACCTTGTAGGGCGCGAAGGAGGAGGTGTTGGCCAGAGCGACGGACAGTCCGAGGTCGAAGGTGTCCGGCGCAGTGTCCAGGCCCTTGTTCGTCTTCGCGGCCTGGATCTCCTCGGCGCTGGAGACGTCCGGGGACTGCTCGTTGACCTTGATCTCGGGGTATTTCGCCTTGAAGGCGTCGATGACCGCGCCGTAGTTGGCCCAGTCGCGCGGGAGGGCGATGACGTTGAGCGCGCCCTCCTTCTTGGCCGCGGTCTCCAGGTCGGCGAAGGTGCCGAAGTCGGCGACGTTGGTGGCGGTGGCGGCCTTGCTGGAGCCGCCGTTGGCGGAGCCACCGCCGCAGGCCGTCAGGCCGAGGGTTGCAACAAGGGCCATGGCGACCGCGGCGGTCGCCTGCCGAAAGAGTCGGCGGTGGTGCATGGGTCCTCCACATCAAGGGGCATGCCGGTGGCATGCGTGGCGTACGACACCGTAGGGAGGGTCGGTGAACACCACGACCTGCTCGGATGAACACCGCAGGGCCGGCCGGTGGCAGCTGGATGTCAGGTCGAGTGGGAGTGCGGCCGAGCGCCCGGGACGCAGAAGGACCGCGGCCCCGGAAGG
>Ga0334882_1003972_pt1 | contig 13002 bp, 11 predicted proteins | sample GraSluR1_MG_5_FD_207226 | JGI IMG/M metagenome (GOLD analysis project Ga0334882, IMG submission 207226) | Sludge microbial communities from methane-producing bioreactor in Wageningen University, Netherlands - Granular Sludge_15_04-R1 | ecosystem: Engineered > Bioreactor > Anaerobic >... | reverse complement strand
GAAAAAACCTCCTCTGGATTCTGTCCCTTCCCGTGTCGTGCGGGAAGGGACGCCGAAGCAATGGTCCATTTTGACGGCCGAGGGGAGAAGAATGTCCGATACCACCCTCCTCCCGCAAGAATCCACTATAATGAATTTAATCATCATCATCGCAGGAACCCGATCGTGGCACACAAACCCCCGCCGCCCACCCATGCCGAGTTGCTTTCTCATCAGCCCTCCCTGGTGATGGCGCTGATGGGATTGGTGAGCCTGCGCAGAACCTTGCCCCTGATCGCACGCCGCACGCGCGCGCCATTGATGCTGTTGTGGCTGGGCGTGCTGGTGACCATCCTTTTGGCGGGGCTGGCGGTTTTCTGGCTGGATACAGCCGGTTGGCTGCAACCTTTCTTGTTGAGCGAGACCCCCGCAGCGGAGGTCATGGCGCCGGCGCAGGTGGAAACAGGCGAAGCGCACTGGTGGCAGGTGTATTTCACGCGGGGAGTGGATGGCGGCTGCCTGGACGCTGACACGATGGCGGATGAACAGGCGGTGACGCGCGCGCTGGTCAGCCAGATCGAACAGGCGCAGGAGAGTATCTACATCGCCGCGTTTTCATTTGACCTTGAATCCGTGGCGCTTGCCCTTATGGATGCCGCCCAACGCGGCGTCGAGGTGGTGTTCATCACCGATGACCTATATGGGCTGGCGGATGACGAGATCAAGTACCCGCAGGCGCCTTACTTCGAACGATTGGCGCAGGCCGGCGCGCAGGTGCAGACTGACCGAGGCGCAGGCTTGATGCACAACAAGTTCATCATCTTTGATCGCTCTGCGGTGTGGACAGGTTCGCTCAACCTGACCCGCAATGGGGTCTGCCGCAACAATAACAACGCCGTTCTGATCCAGTCACAAGCATTGGCAGACATCTACCTGCACGAATTTGATGAAATGCGGCGCTATGAATTCGGCGCCAACTCGCCTTCCACGCTGGAAGATCAGACTGTGTATATTGACGGGCACGGCGTGCGCGTGTTCTTCGCGCCCGAAGACCAGGTGCTGGCGAACCTGACCCCTATCATCGCCCTCACCCAGCAGGAAGTCCTGTTCATGGCGTATTCATTCACCACGCATGGCCTGTGTGACGAGATGGTCAATTTACAGCAACAAGGGGTGGCGGTGCGCGGTGTTTTTGAATCACGGGGCAGCAGCGTTGACCATTCCTGCCTGAACGATCTGCTCGCCAGCGGCGCAGAGGTGCGCCAGGACGGCAACCCGGCCGCCATGCACCACAAGGTCATCATCCTCGACCGGCGCTATGTGATCACGGGCTCTTTCAACTTCTCCAACAGTGCCGATCAAAGCAATGACGAAAACCTCATCATCATCGATGACCCGGCGCTGGCGCAGTTATTCATTGATGAATTTGAATTGCGCTGGTCGGTGGCGCAGACGCCTGCCCAGTAACCCCCGCAAAACGGTTGTCTGGTATAGAAGAAGAGGATGATGGCACGCCATCATCCTCTTTCTGCGTTGTTATCTATGTGTAGCTACTGACCGCTCTGTCGGCTGAGCGCCTGCAGGAAGGTATCTGCCACCAGCTGGAAAATGCCAGCCAGGTCAATCTGGTTGTTTGTCATCTTGACGGCGATTCCTACTTCTGGTCTTTCAGTTCATCGGGCAGGGGCGGGATCTCGATCTCGGTGCCGGTCTTGATGCTGTTGGGGTTGTCGCCGATGATGTGGCGGTTGTGTTCGAAGATCAGGCGCCAGAAAGGCGATTTCTGTGAGCCGTAGTGTTTCATCGCCAGCGAAGCATAGGTGTCTTCATTGGTCCACACGTGCTTGATGACCGCTGCTTTTTTAGCGGCTTCTTCTTCTTTGGCAAGGCGTTCGGCTTCCCATTGCGCTTTGCGCTCTTTTTCAGCCTCGGCGGCTTTGGCGAGTTCTGCCTGTCGTTTCTCCAGTGCGGCTTCAGCTTTGGCTTTGTCGATCTCTTTCTGGGCTGCTTCCTTGGCTTCTTCCGCTTCTTTCCTGGCTGCCGCTGCTTCTTTCTGGGCAGCCTCTACCTTGAGCTTATCGCGGGCTGCTTCGGCTTTTGCCTTTGATTCGGCTAACTTCTTTGCGTCTTCTTCGGCTTCTTTTTCACTGCGCTTCTTATTAAAAATTCCTACCATGGTTATCTCCTTATAGGTTTGTATGAAAATTCATTAATCTAAGTATACATCTTATCATTTATATATTACGATAGCGTTTCATTAACGGTGGCGTGAACTATTAAATGATTCCGGTGCCGAAACCTGGTGCATGGTAAGATTGGTACGTTCAAGGCTTTGGCAGAGAGGTATTACATGCAAGCAACAGCGAAAATTTTGGTGACCAATGACGATGGCATCCGCTCCTCAGCCCTGTGGCTGCTGGCGGAGACTTTGTGCGATCTGGGCGAGGTGACCATCGTGGCGCCCAGCATCCAGCATTCCGGCGCGGGACGTTCCTACACCGGCCCCGATGGTTCATTGGCGTCGTACAACCTGCCAGGCGGCTGCCGGGTGAAAGCCGCCTACTCTGTGGATGCCACCCCCGCCAAGGCGGTTGTGCTGGCGCTGGGGCTGTTGCTAAAAGACGATCCGCCCGATCTGGTGGTATCAGGCATCAATTACGGTGAGAACCCGGGCACCTCCATCATCTCTTCCGGCACAATCGGGGCGGCATCAGAAGCTGTCCTGCATGGCGTGCGGGCGCTGGCGGTTTCGCGCGCGGTGCCAGAAGGCGAATATCTGCGCAACAGTGAAACCATTGATTTTTCTGTGTCGGCCCATTTCGCGCGCAAATTCGCGCAGTTGATGCTGACCGACCCCGTGTACCGCAGCCTGTCGCTGCTCAAGGTAGATGTGCCTGCCAACGCCACGCCCCACACGCGCTGCAAGGCCGCCCGGCTTTCTTCCTACCGCTATTTCGAGCCGGTCTTCAAAACGGATGCCAGCGGAGAGATGGTCATCGACTACCGCGTCAACCCGACAGACCCTGCCATCCAGCCCGGTGATGATATTCACACCCTGCTGGTCGAGCAATTGGTGGCGGTGACGCCGCTGACCCTGGATATGACCGCACCGATTGACCTGCGCACGCTGGAGCGTGACTGCTGACGCCTGTTCTGCCTTAAAGAAGATATATCCCGCGAAAGTATGTTTTTTTTGAACTATGCTATAGTGAAAGCATCGTTTCCTTTTTGGCTTTCATGGAAGGATGGTTGTTATGCCTGATAAGATAAATGATGAATTAAGCGATGTTCCTGAGAACAAACCTTTTGGCAATGAAGACGACTGGTTTGCAGACCTGCCGGACTTCGAAAACGAAGAGCCTGCCAGTATAAAACGTGCGGAAGGTGTCGAAGAGACTCTGGCGCCCGAGAAGCTGGAGGAGCCAGAGGAACTGGAAGAACCAGTGGCGAGCCCGAAAATGCAGTTTGAGCCGGTGCGGTCGGATGAACCGGAGGAAGAACCCATCGAGGAAATACCGGGGGAGGCCCTCGCAGAGCCGAAACCGCCCCTCAAAGAACGCGTGGCGGCGTTCTTCGCTTCTTTGAAGAAGGACGACAAGGACAAGGCTGAAAAAGCCAAGAAAACCACCAAATCACTGTCGTTTTTGAAAAAAGAAAAAGCAGAACCAGAAAAAGTTAAAAAAGACAAAGAACCGAAACAGGCGCGTGAAAAACGCGAGCCCGGCCCGCTGCTTGCGCGGTTTGGTCCGATCTTCTGGACAATCAGCGGGGCGATTGCCTTGTTGATCGCCCTGATCATGCTGGTAGCGGTGATCGTGATCGCTTCCAATGCCATGAAGGTCACCGCCCAGATCAATGACCACCTGGTGGGCAATCTGTATGACAGTTTTGTTGCCATGGATGAAGCCAGCATCAAGACCACCATCCCCATCCAGACCGAGGTGCCTGCCAAATTTGACGTCCTGCTGGATACGATGACCACCGTCAACCTGAGTGAGGATGTTTATATCACCAGCGCCACCGTCAGCCTGACCACCGGCGGCCTTTCGATCACCAACGCGCCCACCAATATCATCCTGCCTGAGGGCACGGAATTGCCCATTCACCTCATCTTGACCGTGCCGGTGGACGAGATGATCCCGGTGGAGATGCTGGTGGAGGTAGACATTCCGCTGGCAGAGACCGAACTGCACGATCCGTTTGTGAAACTGCAGCGCACCATCCAACCCTATTACATGTGGCTGTGGTCAGTGACCACACCGGGTGTCAAGGCGTTCGATTATCCCTGGAAGCAGTAGCCATTTTCGCAGAATCGTTTATAATTGCTACCAGATAGCACAAAGAGGCTGTCCTGAGACGGATGCCTGGCCAAACCGGTCAACGCTCCGCTCAGCGCAGCCCCTTTTATTTGAAAGGAAATTGATAATACTGGTATGCAACCTTCTTTCGTGAAATACAGCCTGCCCAATGGAATGCAGGTGTTGTTGAAGGAAATCCACACCTTGCCTCTGATCAGCCATTGGGTGTGGTATCGCGTGGGTTCACGCAACGAACAGCCCGGCCAGACCGGCATTTCGCACTGGGTGGAACACATGCAATTCAAAGGAACGGAGCTGTTTCCGGCAGGTGTGCTTGACAAAGCCATCTCGCGTGACGGCGGTTACTGGAACGCGATGACCTATCTGGACTGGACTGCCTATTTTGAAACGCTGCCGGCGGAGCACATCCGCCTGGCGCTTGCACTGGAATCTGACCGTATGATCAACAGCTTCTACGACCCCAAGGAAGTAGAATCAGAACGCACTGTGATCCTTTCAGAGATGGAGGGCGGTAAAAATGATCCGCTCAGCCGTTTGAGCGATGCCGTGCAGGAGAAAAGTTTTGACCTGCATCCCTATCGCCACGAGGTGATCGGTTCAGAAGAAGACCTGCGCAGCCTTTCGCGTGACGACCTCTATCTCTTCTACCGCCAGCATTATTCCCCCAACAACGCTGTGCTTGCCATCGCCGGTGATTTTGACATCCGCCAGATGAGGGATATGGTAGAGCAGTATTTCGGCGGCATTCCTTCTTATAATTTTCAAGACCCGCCGATCGAACGCGACGCACCGCTGCAAGGCGAGCGCCTGGTGGAAATGAGCGGGGCGGATGACACCGCCTATTTACAGGTGGCATATCGCGCGCCGCAAGCCAATCAGCGTGATTTTTTGGCCTTGCTGCTGCTCGACAGCATCCTCAGCGGACCGAGCAGCCTGAACCTGTTCAGCGCTGGCATCACCAACAAAACCAGCCGGTTATATCACCGTCTGGTGCCGACCCAGCAGGCAGTGGCGGTGGGCGGTTCGGTGGCAGCCACCATTGACCCATATCTCTACGATATTACCGTGACCCTGCACCCCAACAGCGACCATGATACAGCGCTGCGTTCGATTGATGAAGAGATCGAGCGCATGCAGCAAGAACTGGTGCCGGCCGAAGAACTGGCGCGCGCGGTCAAACAGCACCGCGCCATGCTGGCATACGGCAACGAGAATATCACCAACCAGGCTTTCTGGCTTGGCTACAGTGAAGTGTTCGACAGTTACGAACACTGGTACCTGCCCTTGATGGACACACTTGGCACCATCACCCCGCAGGAAGTCCAGCGCGCGGCGCGCACATTGCTGCGCCCCGACGAACGTGTGATCGGCAAGTTCATCCCCAACCATAAAGGCGGTGCGGCATGACAAATTCATTGTGGGACAAATACCGCAGCCTGCCCAGTGCTGAGAATATCACTCGTGTGACCTTGCGCAACGGCATTGTGGCATTGCTGCGAGGCAACCCGCACAGCCAGTCCATTGGTTTGTCCGGCTACCTGTCTGTCGGTTCCGCCATTGACCCTCATGATAAGCTGGGGCTGGCAGAGTTCACGGCATCCGGGTTGAAATATGGCACACAGCAATATGATTTCCAGCAGATCTATCAATTGCTGGAATCAACCGGCGCCAATATGTCATTTTCCGCCTCGGTGCACCAAACCTCGTTCGCGGGGCGCTCACTGAGCGAAGACCTGCCGATGATGCTGGCCTTGCTGCGTGAAACCCTCGAACATCCCACCTTTCCTGAAAAAGAGATCGGCATGCTGCGTGACCAGATGATGACCAGCCTGCAGATCCGCGAACAGGATACCCGTGCCCAGGCGGCGCAGACCTTCGACCGCCTGCTGTTCGGCGAGACGCACCCCTATGGACGGCCGACCGATGGTTTCATGGAGACCCTGTCTGCTATCAGCATCCAGGATATGCACGCCTTGCATGGCGCTTATTACGGGCCGCGCGGCGCGGTGATCGCCTTGACCGGTGATATTTCAATACCTGCCGCCATCGAGCTGCTTGAAAACAGCCTGGGCGATTGGCGCAATCCACTGCAGATGGTTATGCCCGCGCTGGCAGCGCCCGCGCCACCGGCAGCTGCACAGCGTGAACATATCACCATCGCCGACAAATTCCAGACCGACCTGGTCATGGGCACACCCGCCCCGCTGCGCAATTCGCCTGATTTTCTGGTTGGTGTGATTGGCAACAATATCCTTGGGCAGTTTGGCATGATGGGGCGTATCGGTGAAGTGGTGCGTGACAAAGCCGGCCTGGCGTATCACGCCAGCACCTCGCTCAACGCCGGCAAACTGGGCGGTGCCTGGGAAGTGAATGCCGGGGTCAATCCTGCCAATTTGGAACGCGCCATCGACCTGATTCGCACGGAACTGAAACGCTTCTGCACCGAACCGGTATCCTCGGAAGAACTCGAAGACAGCCGCGCCAATTTGATCGGCCGCCTGCCGCTTTCGCTGGAAAGCAATGGCGCCGTTGCCATGCTGCTGGTGCGCATGGAGCAATACGGCCTTGGGCTGGATTATCTGCGCGATTATATCAACACCTTGCAAGCCACCACTCCCGAGGATATTCAGCAGGTGGCGCAGCACTACATCGGCTTTGACCAGTTGATGACGGCTTCCGCCGGCCCGGCGCTGACGGAGGTGTCGCAAGCATGATCCTGCGCTGTGGCGTTGACCTGGTGGAGATCGAACGCTTCCAGATGCAGCCGCGCCTGCGTGAGCGCTTTTTGGCGCGCATTTTCACCCCGGCGGAAATTGAGCTGTGCGCTGATAAGGACCAGACTTTTGCCGGACGCTTTGCGGTCAAAGAAGCGGTTGCCAAAGCCCTCGGCTACGGCATCGGCGAGATCAGCTGGCAGGAGATCGAGGTGCTGATGGATGAGCAGCGCGCCCCGCAGCTGGTGCTGCATGGCAAAGCCGCCGAACTCGCGCAGGCGTTAGGCCTGACGCAGTGGTCGGTCAGCATCAGCCACCAATCCACCCTGGCAGTCGGCATGGTAGTGGCGCTGGGTGAAGAACCGCCCGCCTGATTTTTTTCCACCCAATCGTAGGGATTTCATCTAAAAAGAAAACCCCCTGAACATATCTGTACAAGGTGTGCTATGTTACACTTTTGTCATTCATTGTGACAGGAGAAAAAAACAGGTTATGAACAAGACCAAATTGCATTATATTGTCAGCACCCACTGGGATCGTGAGTGGTATGAATCCTTTCAGGGTTTCCGCTACCGCCTGGTGAGGTTGATGGATCGCGCCATCGAAGGATTAGAGAGCGGCCGCCTCAAAGGCCCCTTCACCCTCGATGGACAGGTGATCCCCATCGAAGATTATCTTGAGATACGCCCTGAAAAGCGGGAGCAGGTCGAAACCCTGATACGCGAAGGTAAAATCGTGGTTGGCCCATGGTACGCCATGCCGGATGAATTCACTGTACCGGGTGAGTCATTGATCCGAAACCTGCGCATGGGGCACGAGATGGCGCGCGCCTATGGCAGCGTGGCTTCCAAAGGCGGCTTTATGTGCGATATGTTCGGGCATAACAGCCAGATGCCGCAGATCTTCAAAGGGTTCGGTGTGCGCGGGGCTTTTCTGTGGCGCGGCACCAATTTGGTAGACACCCGCAACTTCATCTGGGAAGGTGCTGATGGCACCCGTATACCCGCTTACCGTTTCGGCAAGATCGGCTATTGTTCATTTGCTATCGTGGTGCGCGGTAAGTTCCATACCGACGGTGAATTCGGCAGCGTGGTTGGCTGGAATCCCAGCGATGGTGAGAAGGCGCTGGAAGAATTCATCGCTTACTGCCAGAAAACCAACGACATTGACACCATCCTGCTGTTTGATGGCTGCGACCACCAGGAGTGGGATGAACCCGTGTATGAATTCATGTTGGAGAAATTCGGCGACAATGCCGAGTTCCACTTCGTGCATGGCACTTTTGATGATTATTTGGATGATTATGAAGCCCAACTCGGCAAAGTAACCACCACGCTGAAGGGCGAATTGCGCGAACCCGGCCTGGCAAAAGCTGGGCAAGACCAGCAGTGGCTGATCCCCGGCGTGCTTTCCAGCCGTGTGTGGCACAAACAGGCCAACTGGACCGCTGAAAACAACCTCACGCGCTGGGCAGAACCCTTTGCGGCGTTTGCCAGCCAGGCACTGGGGCGTGAATATCCCGCCGGTTTCCTGCGGGTTGCCTGGCGTTGGCTGCTGCAGAACCACCCGCATGACTCCATTGACGGCTGCTCCATCGACCAGGTGCACCGCGATATGATGTACCGCTTTGACCAGGCCAACGGCATCGCTGAACGGCTGACGCTGGAAACCACCCAGGCGCTGAGCGCCTCAATCCGCGGCGAATTAGGCGAGAGGGAACTGCGGATGACGATCTTCAACCCCCTTGCGCGGGTCTTCGATGGTGTTGCCGAGGTCACCATCACCTTCCCCGGTGATTGGGCTACCTTCCAGGAATTTTTCGGTTTTGAACCCAAGCCCGCCTTCCGTCTGTATGATATCGACGGAAATGAACTGCCTTACCAGCGCGTGGCACACCGGCTGGAAACCCCGCTGCGCGCGCAGCAGCGCCTGCGCCAGCAGTCGGTCACGGTGGCCGTTGACTTGAAGGTGCCTGCGGTGGGTTACACCAGCCTGCTGGTGAAAGAAGCCGTGGGTGAACATACACGCTTCCCGGCGGCACCGGGTTTGGCGACCAGCGGCCGTGGCATGGAAAACGAGCGTCTGGCTGTGTTCATCGAAGATGATGGTACGCTCAGCCTGCAGGACAAAGCCAGCGGACGCATTTTCTATGACCTGCTCAGCTTTGAAGACACGGCTGATATCGGCGATGGCTGGTATCACGGCGCGGCGGTCAATGACGAGGTCTTTACCTCAACTGGCGCGACGGTGGAAGTGGCGAAACTGGCGGACAATCCGCTGCTGACACGCTTCCGCGTGCGCCGCTGGCTGTCACTGCCGGCTGACTTTGATTTCAGCGCCATGACACGCAGCGTACAGCGGGTGAGTGTACAGGTTGATAGCATTCTGACCCTGCGCAAGGGGCAGGATTACCTGGAGATCGAGCATATCATCGAAAACACCGCCGCCGATCACCGCCTGCGGGTGGTATTCGCCAGCGGTGCCGAAAAAGCTGATACCTACCTGGCGGATTCTCAGTTCGATGTGGTCGAACGAGCGATTGCCCTGCGCGCCGATAACCACCTGTACCGCGAGTTGGAGGTGGACGCCAAACCTCAGCAAAGCTGGACGGCGGTGTATGACAAGAAGGGCGGCCTGGCGGTGGTCAGCGCCGGACAACTGGAAAGCGCCGTGCTGGATCAACCGCAGCGCCCTGTCGCTGTGACCCTGTTCCGCTCCACCCGCCGCACCGTGCAAACCGAGGGCGAGCCGGACGGCTTGCTCCTGGGTACCGTGCGCGTGAAGCAGTTCCTCCTGCCGCTGGACGGCAAACCGGACCGCGTGCGGTTATGTGAGTTGGGCCAGCAGCAAACCGCAGGCCTGCACACCGTGCAGGTCACGCAGAAACTGGTGGACAACCTGCGCGCGCACAAAGAGATCAGCGCTGAAGCAGTGCTGCCCGCTGAAGGCAGTTTCTTCGCATTGGATGGCAAGGCGGTGGTCTCCAGCGCCGGCATGGTGGGCGGCGCGCTGGAAGTGCGCTTGTTCAACCCGACCGGTAAGAAACAGACCGCTTCGCTGCGCTTTGCCTCCGCCAGCGCTTTCAAACAGGGCTGGCCGGTTGACCTGTTGAGCGAACCGCTGGGTGAACCGCAGGCGCTGGAAGACGGCGTGTACGCCTTTGCACTGCGCCCCAAACAGATCGTGACCCTGCGCTTCCAGTAGGCGTATTAAACACAAGCAAAAAGGCTGAGGAAATGATTCCCTCAGCCTTTTTCTATTTCACTTTTTTCTATTCGAATTCGAACCCGCGCAATTTGCGCGCGCGCCGCGGGTGGCGCAGGCGCTGCAGGGCTTTACCTTCGATCTGGCGGATGCGTTCACGTGTCAGGCCGAACTTGTTGCCAACCTCTTCCAGTGTGTATACGCGCCCGTTCTCAAGGCCGAAGCGCAGGCGCAGGATGCGTTCTTCGCGCGGCGGCAATGAGCGCAGCACATCGTCAATCTTCTCATGCAGCATCTGGTCATTGGTCGAATCTACCGGGTTGGGTGAGTATTCATCTTCGATGAACATGCCCAGTTCGGTTTCTTCGTCACCGCTGCCGTCACTGACCGGGCTTTCTAAAGAAAGCGGCAGCCACGACACCTTCAACATCCAGTGCACCTTGGTGATCGACATCTCCATGTGTTCGGCGAGTTCTTCGGGGGTTGGTTTGCGGTCAAGGGTCTGCTCCAACACCTGAATTTGTTTGTACATGTTGCGGATACGGTCGATCATGTGCACGGGCACACGGATGGTGCGGCCCTGGTCGGCGATAGCGCGTGTGATCGTCTGGCGGATCCACCAGGTGGCGTAGGTTGAAAAACGGAACCCGCGCCAGTATTCATATTTCTCGACTGCTTTCATCAAGCCCAGATTGCCCTCCTGGATCAGGTCAAGGAAATGCACCCCGCTTCCCACGTAGCGTTTGGCAATGCTGACCACCAGACGGGTATTGGCTTTGATCAGGTGTTCGCGGGCTACCTCACCTTCTGCGATGCGCGCTTCCAGGTCGGCGCTGTGCTTTTTGCTGAGCGAACCCTTTTTCTCAAAAACTTGCCGCTCAATTTTGGCTTGCTTGCCCAACTCGATTTTCTGGGCGATTTCCAGTTCTTCTTTCGGGTTGAGCAGCGGCACCAATGACATCTCTTTCAGGTAGATACCGATGGTATCGTTGCCATTCAGGATGTCATCATCAACCGCAGCGAGCTCCTCTTCGCTGGGTTCTTCAGCACTGGCTTCTTCCAGATCGATCTCATCAGTATCGAACAAAAAGTCCAGTGACTGGTCAATATCCTCATCGTCCTCGCTGTCTTCCAGCAAGTCCTCTTCTACCGGCTTATTGGTGCGAAGTGCCGACATCGGCGCATCGTTGCCGTCGCAATCAAAATCCGTATCAACGGATAAGAGCTCCTCGCGCGAACGATACTTCTTAACGGACCTTGACAGCCCGTCACCACTTAAGCTGCTTTCATCAAGATTCCCCTTGATCACAGTAAGTTCCTCCCTTGGCAAATGGAAAAGTACAGATGGTTACAATTTTGGCTAAGTTGCTTGCCTATGGCTACAGGTTCCCTGGTTAAGATTTTGACCGCATTCGGGACAGAGGCCCTTACAATCTGGTTTGCAAATCGGTTGAATGGGAATTTCCATGGTGAGGTACTCTCGTACAATGGGCGCAAGATCGATGTTGCCGTCTTGCGGAACGATCAGCCCTGATTCGGTAACGTTGCGTTCATCCAGGGCGTAAAGCTCCTCCACATGTGTTGAAATACGATACGGAAATGGTTCCAGACACCGAGTGCATTCCTGATTGATCCAGGCTTCAAAATCCCCCTGGAGCAAAATGCCTTGCCGTGCACGCCCGAAACGAGTTTGACCCTTGAAATCACTCATTTCGAGTTCGGGAGCGAGGGTGATCTTCGAAAATTCGAAGGGCACTTCTCGTGATTCTCCCAAAGGCAGCGACAGTACAAAGCCAACATTGAGACGTAATGGAAAACGACTTTGACGCATTTGTTAAATTGCTCCTGTACGATACAACCAGGCCACTTGTGAAACATTATAGCACGAAACTATCACGATTTCTACAACGAGTTTTTTCTTCTGCTCTTTCAGTTTTGTTAAGAGCAGCTCCCACATTACTGGTTCGCCGGTTTTTCTGCCTTTTACCCCCAGTTATAACGGGTTAGCGGTCACAGAACGGCACCCTTGGGGGGGTGTGAGCTTCCGCTGGCAGCTGTAGAACGGACTTTCTTTTTTTAAGTTAATAAAAATTAATCCGTATTAAAATTTTAAGGAACCGCAACTGTTTCACAAGGAGGGCACACAGCCATCACTATCTGTGCAAGAATGATGCCCGTCTTTTACGCATACTATCTCTAATCTTAAAAGATGCAGAAAATGTGTTTTCCCCCTTGCAATATTATCGAGGTTAATGTAAACTAGTCATTAGTTAGCCGGCAGGGTGCCCCCCTCACTCTGCCGGCTGACTATTTAATTCTATATGGTGTGCGGACTAAAACCACACATAAGAAACGTAGCTATCCGGGGGGAAAATGCGGGTGAAACGCTCAGCAGCGTCGGGGCTGCCCTGCAGCGCGCCCAGCCGCAGCAAGCGGTTGGCGGTCAGCAGTCCGCCAACGGCGTGAGAAAGCTGCACGGCATTGAACTGAATCTCGACGGGTTTGTCGGTGGTTTCAATCTCCAGCCGGCCCGAAACCGGTGTCAATTGATACACACCGTTGTTCCAGGGGCAGTTCTCGTCTTGCAACCCGATCACCACCGGCTCGCTGGCAAACAGCGGCACACGGATCTGCTGGCAGAATTCGCGCCATTTGATCACTCGCACCATCATTTCGCCTGCGCGGGTGCGCTTCTCGTGTCCGGGGTTTTTAATGTAGTATTCCAGCGGTACTTCGGGATCGACGGTCCATTCGACCTCTTCGGCTTGCTCAGCAAAGCGGGCGAC
>Ga0334882_1003969_pt1 | contig 13006 bp, 11 predicted proteins | sample GraSluR1_MG_5_FD_207226 | JGI IMG/M metagenome (GOLD analysis project Ga0334882, IMG submission 207226) | Sludge microbial communities from methane-producing bioreactor in Wageningen University, Netherlands - Granular Sludge_15_04-R1 | ecosystem: Engineered > Bioreactor > Anaerobic >... | reverse complement strand
CCCAGGCTTCCAGTGACTGTGAATGCTGTGCAGCCGCCTGAGTTCCGGCACCGCATGGTACTCTTACCACCATGGGCAGTTTTATTTTTCCACCAAACATATATCTCATTTTTGCCGCCTGGTTTACAAGCATATCCATTCCTACAGTAAGGAAATCTATAAACATCAATTCTGCAATAGGTTTGAGTCCAGTTGCCGCTGCTCCAATAGCACACCCTACAATGGCACCCTCTGAAATAGGAGTATCTCTCACCCTCATCTCTCCGAATTCATCGTGCATTCCTTTACTTACACCAAAGCATCCTCCAAAGGGCCCCACGTCTTCGCCAAAGAGCAGTACATTCTTGTCCTCCCGCATTTTAGCTGACATGGCATCCTTTATGGCCTGGGAATAAGTTATTTTTTTCATATTAATCAACCCCCTCTTTAATATCGGTGTATACGTCTTCAAATACTGAATCCAATTCCGGCTCAGGACTTTTCATGGCAAAATCAACAGCTTCCTTTATCTCATTGTCCACAGTTTCTTTTATATCCTTCAAGCCATTTTCATCAATAATCTTGTTGTCCAGAAGATATTTTTCAAATATTGGAATAGGGTCCTTCTTTATCCATGCTTCCTGCTCTTCTTTAGGTTTGTATGGAGCAGGATCTCCTTCAAAATGTCCTCTCTGCCTGTAGGTCTTGCATTCTATAAGAGTAGGTCCTTTCCCGGCTCTGGCTCTTTCCACAGCTTCCCTTGAAGCTTTGTACACCGCAATCGGATCATTTCCATCAACTACAACCCCGGGTATGCCATAGGCCTTTGCCCTGTCAGCTACATTTTTTATATTCTGATGCCTTTTCTGGCTTACGGATATTCCATATCCATTGTTTTCACATACATATACAATAGGAAGCTTCCAAACACTGGCCAGATTCAAGGATTCATGGAAAGTGCCCTGATTTGTGGATGCATCTCCGAAAAAGCATACGCATACCTGGTCCGTTCCCCTGTACTGGGCACTCATCCCCGCTCCAAGGGCTATATCATGCCCTGCACCTACTATACCATTTGCTCCAAGTATACCTTTTGTTGCATCTGCAATGTGCATTGATCCGCCTTTTCCCTTGCAGTATCCTGTAGACCTTCCGAAAAGTTCCGCAGTCATATATTTTAACTCCCCGCCCTTGGCAATTATGTGACCATGTCCCCTGTGAGTACTTGTTATATAATCTGAATCCGTAAGATTTTCACAAACTCCAGAAGCTACAGCTTCCTCACCTATATACAGATGAACAAAACCAGGAATTTTTCCTTCTGCAAAACTATCCTTCGCCATATTTTCGAATGCCCTTATCTTAAGCATCTTGCTGTAGATATCCAGCAGAGTAGCAGCTTCTATAATATTCCCTTCTTTTAACTGTTCCAAAACAATCACCCCTGATCAATATTTATTTTTATTTACACCTATATATTGAGCAATATTCATGCCAATCAAAAAAGGCCCTTAAATGGCCTTTTGGGGATTAAATTTTCTATTTTGGGATACCATATTGAAAAAACGTTTTCAATATGGGAAAAGATTCCCGACAGGGAACCTCTTTTTATCTTATTTCTACTTCAAGATTATATTTTTTTATTTTCCTGTATAAAGTTGATTTTCCCATATTTATCATTCTGCTGGCATTTACAACATTTCCGCTGCAATATCTAAGTGCCTTTATAATAAGCTGTTTCTCCACTTCATCTACTGTCTGAATTCCAGGTTTGACTTCATCTTCCTGGTATTCACCATCAGTGCTCTTTTCATTTTTTATAATATAGTCGGGAATCAGTTCTTTGGTTATAACACCATCCTTGGACATATAATATGCCCTCTGGACTACATTTTCAATTTCCCTTACATTACCCGGCCACCTGTAATTCTTGACAATGGTCATGAATTCCTCATCTATATGTTTTATCTTGATTTCATTATTCAAACTAAGTTTGTTCAAAAAAAACTTGATGAACATTTCTATGTCTTCTTTCCTCTCCCTGAGGGGAATCAGATTTATATTAAATACATTCAATCTGAAATACAGATCACTTCTAAAATTTTTCAGTCTCACTTCCTTGAAAAGCTCCCTGTTGGTAGCCGCTATTACCCGTACGTTCAAATTTCTTTCATATTTTCCACCAATTCTTGTCACCATATGGTTGTCAAGCACTCTCAATAGCTTTGGCTGAATTTCCAGAGGAAGCTCGCCAATTTCATCCAAAAATATGGTTCCTCCATTTGCAAGTTCAAATTTACCTGGATTTCCATCTTTCAGCGCTCCTGTAAAAGCTCCTTTTTCATATCCGAACAGCTCGCTTTCTACAAGATCTTTCGGCAGTGCTGAACAATTTATAGCTACAAAAGGTCCCCTGCATCTTTCACTTCCATTGTGAATGGAATGTGCAAACAGTTCCTTTCCAGTACCGCTTTCTCCAGTTATAAGTACGGTACAGTCACTTTTTGAAATTCTCTTTGCATCCTCGATTATATGGAGCATTTTATTATTATTCGTAAGTATGTTCTCAAAATCATATTTTGATGAGAATCCGGCTATCCTGTTTACCACCGTGTGAATGGTATTCGCCTCTTTGACAAGTATTACAAACCCACTGTGTTTTTCATTCATGACAACAGGATTTACGTTTACATTGCATTCTATTCTCCGATTCTTTACATACATGCTGACTTCCCTGTAAGCTATTTTATTGACCCTTCCCCTGTCGCTCATGTCTCTTATTAAATCTTTAAGCAGAGTTTTCATATACAATTTGTACATCTGATTTTTATTGATCCCCAATATTCTGCAAATGTTGTCATTAAAATATTTCAATTTAAAGTCCTTGTCTATAACAAGTATTCCCTCTTTTATTGAATTAAAGGCAACTTCAGTCCATTTTCTGTGTTCAGCCGTTGAAAAACGTTCCTGTATGGTATTTGAAGCTTCAGCCACTATTCCAAGCGTGTGGGTATGGAAATCTCCGTAGCTTCCTGACAAATCAATACAGCCTACTATTTTCCCGCTGCTGTCATGTATGGGAGCGGCAGAACATGTCCATTTATGCTGTCTCCTGCAGTAATGTTCAGCACCCAGTGTCTGAATTGGTTTGTCTAAATATATACACGTGCCAATGGCATTTGTCCCCACATCCTCTTCCTTCCATCTCCTTCCCTCAAGAAAATCAAGATCTCTGTTTTGAGCCATTATCTTTCCATTTCCAAGTATTTTGAGAATTACCGCATTTTCATCAGTCAATATGATGGAGTAGTTTGTGTTCTTTAAAATTTCATACAAATTCAGCATTACAGGCAGACAAATCTCTATGAACTCGTTTTTTCTCTCAAGCACGGACCTGAATTCATCTTCTGAGATAACATTTGCCCCATTATTGTCTTTTCCAACTCCATATTTTTTACATCTCATCCATGAATTTAAAATATCCGGTCTGACATCTTTAGGTATTTCATTATATTCTATGAATCTTGCGCGCTGTTCCTTAATTTTTTCCATATATTTTTCTATATGTTCCATAAAGTATCCCCCCGTATCCACTAAAAAATACCACTCTCATTTTATTATACAATATTTTTAAGTGATATTTGATTGAAATTGAACAAAATATAAGACAGGCATGTCTTAATATACATTACCTGTCTTGAATTATAAATATAGTCTGTCAGCTGTTGATTTCCAAAAGGGTTTTCATTCCATCATAGGCCTTATAGGAGCTTCTTACATAAGGTCCTGAAGCTGCAAACTTAAAACCTTTTCCGAGAGCCGTCTTTCTGTATTCTTCAAACATACCGGGAGAAACATATTCAAAAACCGGAAGATGTTTTTTGGAAGGTCTCAGATACTGGCCTATTGTCAATATATCGCAATCAACCTCCAGAAGATCCTCCATCACCCTTATGACCTGTTCTTTTGTCTCTCCCAGTCCTACCATTATCCCACTCTTTGTATATACGTTTTCATTGAAAGCCTTAACCTGTTTAAGCAGTTCAATGGATCTTTTATAATTTCCCATGGGCTTTACCTTGTCGTATAAGGCTTCTACAGTTTCCACATTGTGATTGAGTATATCCGGTTTTGCATCAATTATTTTTTTCAGTACCCCCCAGTTGCCTCTCAAATCCGGTATCAGGAGCTCAATTGTGGATTGTGGATTTTCCTTCCTAATTTCTCTTATAATCTTGACAAAATGATCTGCTCCTCCATCTTCAAGATCATCTCTGGTAACAGAGGTTATAACCGTATGCTTGAGTCCGAGTTTTCTGCTGGCAATTGCCACATTTTTAGGTTCTTCCGGATCAAGAGGTGAAGGACGCCCTTTTTCCACTGCACAAAATCTGCAGTTTCTCGTGCATATATCTCCCATGACCATAAAAGTGGCCGTTTTATTCCTGAAGCATTTTCCCATATTGGGACAAATTGCACTTTCACAAACCGTATGAAGTGAAAGATCCCTTAACATATTCTCCATATTCTCCAGTATCTTTTCATCAGGTGCCTTCATCTTAAGCCATTCCGGTCTTTTTGCCAATACAATCACTCCCTTTATACAAATTATCCATATTCTGTACTTGTATCAATTCTGTTTGAAATACTTCCTTGAAGTTTTTTTTGATGATTTCCAAAACTCTTTCAAAACTTATATCTTCTACAAAATCATCCATGGAACATATTCCAAACTCTCTTATGCCGCAGGGTACTATCAATCCAAAATGTTCTCTGTTCACGGAAATATTCAGTGCAAAACCATGTTTTGTTATCCATTTTCTAATCCCTACTCCGATTGCCGCTATTTTTCTGTCACCTGCCCATACCCCTGTATATTTTGGCTTTATTCCGGCATTTATTCCACATTCCCTTACCGTATTTATGAGAACATTTTCAAGTTTTCTCAAATACAGATGTGCATCCTTCTGGAAACTGTTCAAGTTCAGTATGGGATATCCAACAAGCTGGCCCGGACCATGATAGGTTATATTTCCTCCTCTTGAAGTGTGGTACAGTTCAATTCCTCTATCACTCAGTTCTTCTCTTGAAACAAGTATATTTTCATCTCCGCCGCTTTTGCCTATGGTAATTACAGGTTTGTGCTGAAGAAGGAGCAGAATGCCGTCTATATTGTTTTTATTTACAAAATCAAAAGCTTTTTTCTGGATTTGAATACCTTCCTGGTAGCCTATCAATTCCTTAAATTCCACTGCATAACATATTTTCAATTTAAACAAGTCCCTTCGCAAGTATATATTCAAAGTGATCTTTTTAAATATATACAAGCATAATTCATACCAGTGTCCAATCCTTTGAATTTACTTGTTTTACTGCAGTATAAAATCTTTATATGGGAAAGCAGATACCACAATGGGAAAACTGAGTCATGCATTTTATCACATCTTCAATTAAGATACATATTCTAATATATATAATTATATTATGGAGGTAGTATGTGTTCATTTATGTAGTTAAATCCGGTGACTCACTCTGGCAGATATCAAATCGGTATGGTATTCGAGCAGAGGAAATAATTCAGGCAAACGGACTTGAATATCCCGATAGCCTGCTTGTTGGACAATCTCTTATAATTCCCACGGAGAACAATACTCACACAGTAAGGCCGGGAGAATCCCTATGGCAGATTTCGAAAAACTATGGAATCACACTTCAACAGCTTGTAGACGCAAACGGAATTCAAAATCCGGCTTTGGTATATCCCGGCACCGTACTTGTCATCCCAAGGGAAAGACCGAATATATACGTGAACGGATATATCTATGACTTTACTGAAAATTCTACAGCTATAGTAAGAGAGGCAGGAGATTACCTGACCTACCTAAGTCCATTTGCATATAGGATAAGGGAAGATGGTACATTGGAACCTATAGACGATTCTGCACTGATAAATGCTGCATATGATTCCAGAGTTGTACCTATGATGGCAATAACAAACTTTACCTCTACGGAATTGGGACATAATCTGGCACACGTTGTCCTGTCAGACGCCAGCACAAGAGAGACCCTCATCACCAACATAATAGATACAATGAAAGATAAAGGATATCTCGGCGTAAATATAGATTTTGAAAATGTACTGCCCTCTGACAGGGAAAATTACAATCAATTTCTTGAATCTGCAGTTCAAAGACTTCATGCAGAAAACTTTTTTGTATCCACCGCACTGGCTCCCAAAACTGGTCCGGGACAGCAGGGCTTGTTATACGAAGCCCATGATTATGAAGCCCATGGAAGAATCGTTGACTTCGTAATACTCATGACCTATGAATGGGGTTACAGACTTGGACCGCCACAGGCAATTTCACCTTTGAACAGGATAAAGGAAGTACTTGACTATGCCGTCACCGTCATACCCCGCGACAAAATACTATTCGGATTCCAATTATATGCCAGGGATTGGATCATTCCCCATGTACAGGGTATGGAAGCCGAAACCTTCAGCATGCAGGAGGCTATATCAAGAGCTGTAAGATATGGTGCAGCTATAAACTTTGATCTGTTCAGCCAGACACCTTTCTACAGATATACGGACAGTCAGGGAAGACATCACGAAGTATGGTTTGAAGATGCAAGAAGCGCCCAGGCCAAATTCGACATGGTCAAGGACTATAATTTGAAAGGCATAAGCTACTGGTCACTTGGTTTTCCTTTCCCGCAGAACTGGACTCTGCTGGAAGACAATTTCAATATTGTAAAACTCCTGTAAAAAGGTATGGTCTTCATGGCTATACCTTTTTATAGGAGCACATGTTATAATAATATCATGTATAACAACTATGTAATTGGAGATATATAACATGAGTTTGAAAGAAAAACTGAAAGAACTTCCTTCCTCACCCGGAGTTTACCTTATGAGAGATTCTCTTAAAAGTATTATCTATGTAGGTAAATCCAAAAATCTAAAAAATAGAGTTTCATCCTATTTCCAGAACTCAAAATCACATTCTCCAAAAGTTATAAAACTGGTAAAAAATTTAAAAGATTTCAGCTGTATATATACTGATACGGAATTCGAAGCTTTAATGCTTGAATGTAAATTGATAAAAGCAATTAATCCTTTATATAACAGACAGATGAAAAATCCAAAGTCCTATTGTTATATAAAAATAACCACCAGTGAAGAATATCCTAAAATCGACATTTCAAGTGAATATTTAAAAGATGACAAAAATATTTATTTTGGACCTTATACAAGTACAAATACGATAAGAAATGCCCTGCAGGGTTTGAAAGAATATTATAAGATATCATGCAATACCGGATTCCGGAGAAATTCATCCTGTTTGAATTATTCTCTTGGACTGTGCAGGGGAATATGCCTGAATAAACTATCAAGAAAAAATTACTTGAATTTAATAACAAAGATAACAGGAATTTTAAAAGGGGCCGACAAGAGTATACTTGAAGAACTGAAATACAAAATGAACATGTATTCACAAAAATTTGATTTTGAAAATGCCGCCAAATACAGAGACTATATTGCTTCAATAGGGTACACAATCAACAGATACAAAATTATAAAATTTGCAAGATGCAATAAAAATATCGTACTACTGGAGCACTTGGGACATGGTGTTGTCAAATTCTTTCTCATTAAAGGCAACAAGGTGCCTTTTAGTAAAAAATATGAGTTGAAAAATTTTGCCCTTAAAAAACTAAAATCTGATCTCAAGTCCAAGATCCTATTATATTTTAATGCCAGGAGCCAGGAAAAGCCAATATACATAGACAAATATGAAATAGACGAATTTCAAATAATCTATACTTATCTGAAAAATAAATCAAGGAACTGCAGTTACGTGATAATTGCCGAGGATTTACTCGACAATAAAGATAGTGGTATAGACAGTGAACTTGACAAACTATTTTAATACAATTTTAATCTTTATAATGTAAAGTAAATATATACTTTTATATGGGGGAATTTTCTAATGACTTTACTAGAATTTAAAAACGTATCATATATCAGCGATAATAAATACATACTAAAAAATCTATCTTTAGAAATCAATCATAAGGATTTTATATCTATAGTCGGTCCTTCAGGCAGTGGTAAAAGTACTTTTTTCAGATTATGCTCACAGCTTATAAGCCCCACCAGTGGAAATATATTTTATAAAGGTATGTCCTATAACAAATATGACCCAAAAGAATGGAGGAAGCAAATAGCCTATTGCTTTCAAACTCCGTGCTTTTTTGAAAACACTGTTATTGATAATCTAAAATTCCCATTTTCCATAAGGAATAAAGAAGTGAATTTGATTAGAATCAAAGAACTTCTGGAAGAATTTAATATGAGTACAGAATATCTGTCTAGAAAAATAGACACTCTTTCAGGTGGTGAAAAACAGAGAATTTCATTGATCAGATCTTTAATTTTTAGTCCTGAAATTCTCTTATTGGATGAAGCCACGTCAGCACTTGACGAAAAAAATACTTCTACTGTTGAAAATGTAATTAGATCCTTGAACGAAAGAGGAATTACCATTTTATGGATAACCCACAGTCCAGAGCAAAGTAAAAAATATGCAAACAGGATTTTGACAATTGAATGTGGGGAATTAAAATCATTGGAGGACATAAAATGAACGGAACTGAGGACATTAGTATTTATTCCATTTTATTTTCAGTATCACTTGTACTGATTTCCCTTCTATTTTCTTACTGGCAGAAATTAAAACTTGAAAAAGACATAATTATAAGCATAGCAAGGGCTGTAATACAATTACTTGTTGTAGGATATCTGCTGGATTATATATTTGGATTAAAAAATATATTATTCACTACATTTTTATTAATATTTATGATAATAAATGCTTCATATAATTCTGCAAAACGAGGAGGAAGAATAAAGAATATCTTTATTATATCTTTTATATCAATAACCCTCGGGGCATTGATAACATTGACTATTTTATTATGTCTGGGGCTTATAAGATATGAGCCCTATCAGGTTATTCCCATTGCGGGAATGATTGTCAGTAATTCCATGGTAAGCCTTGGACTGAGCTTTAAACAAATAAAGTTGGACTTCAAAAATAATAGAGATGAGGTTGAAACAAAACTTTGCCTTGGAGCAGATATCTATCAATCATCTGAAAATATAATAAAGGATGCTATAAAGGTCGGAATGATCCCCACCATCGATTCAGCTAAAACTCTTGGAATAGTTGCACTCCCGGGTATGATGACCGGGCTTATTCTTGCAGGTACCTCACCTGTCAGTGCCGTAAAATATCAGATGATAGTTACCTTCATGCTGCTTTCTGCTACCTCCATAACTTCTTTTACAGCCTGTTATCTAACTTACAAGAAATTTTTTAACAGCAGAAAACAATTGATTGTAAATGACTAGCTGTCAGGCTGAAAGAATCTCCTTTTCCAGTTAAGTGCTACATTTACAAGACCTATCATTACAGGTACTTCAATCAAAGGTCCTATTACTGCTGTAAAAGCTTCCCCGGACTCTATGCCAAATACGGCAACCGCCACAGCTATAGCAAGCTCAAAATTATTACTGGCAGCAGTAAATGAAAGTGTAGCCGTCTTTTTATAGTCTATACCCGATCTATAGCTTATAAAAAATGAAACTGAAAACATAACTGCAAAATAGACTACAAGTGGTACGGCAATTCTAATTACATCCAAAGGCAACTCTATAATATATTTTCCTTTAAAAGTGAACATTACAACAATAGTGAACAATAATGCTATCAAAGCCAGTGGACTTATTTTGGGAATAAATTTTTTTGTATACCATTCCATACCCATTTTAGGCTCCAGGAGTAACCTGGTCAACATTCCAAGTGCAAAAGGAATACCAAGGTAAACTGCAACGGAAGAAGCTATTTTTCCCATTGAAATGTCCACACTATAACCGGTAAGTCCAAACCAGGTTGGAACTACAGTTATAAATATATAGGCGTATATGGAATAAAATATAACCTGGAATATGGAGTTGAAAGCTACAAGTGCAGCTGCATATTCCGTATCGCCATCTGCAAGACTGTTCCATATTATGACCATGGCAATACACCTGGCAAGGCCAATAAGTATAAGACCTGTCATATATGCAGGATAAGCATGTAAGAATATTATTGCAAGTGCAAACATCAATACAGGTCCTATAATCCAGTTCTGAATAAGTGATAGAGACAATACTCTTGGATTTCTAAATACCTTGCCAAGTTCTTTATAGTTTACTTTTGCAAGGGGTGGATACATCATTACAATAAGCCCTATGGCAATTGGAATTGATGTAGTGCCAATGGATAAACTGGATAATTCCTTTGATATGCCAGGTACACCCCATCCAAGCAAGATCCCTGCAAACATGGCAAGAAATATCCAAAACGTCAAATAACGATCAAGTAATGATAATTTACTTTTCATATACATTCCTCCTGTTTTCTTTAACCTAACCTAATAACTCAAATAATTTTTCATCCTTAATTTCTTCTGCTTTCCATTCTATTAATGCAAAATTTTCATTGGAAATTTCATTGACTTTGTTTATCCAGGGTATTTCATTGCTTGCTTTGGCCTTGAGTACATTATTCGTAGTATCAGCTGCATACATGCTGGAGTTTACAATCCACCATTTACTTGCAATTCCCGAGCGTTCCAGATCCGCTTCAAGACGCATTGACTCGTAAACTGGAGTATCCTCGGCCAATGTTACGATAATAACTTCTGTATCATTGGCATTTTTGAGTTCAGGTAAAAGATCTTTAACTGATTGGGGTATATTGCCTTCTGAACGTTTAATTTCTCTATTATAGCTTTCTGTAGAATCCAGTAATAACAGCGTATGCCCTGTAGGTGCTGTATCTATAACTACAACTTCATCTTTAGACTTTTCCACTATTTCTGCAAAAGCCCTGAATACAGCTATCTCCTGAGTGCAGGGAGATCTCAAATCTTCTTCAATATATTCTATGTCACTTTCATCCATAGTTTCTGTGGCATTATTTAATACTTCTTTCCTATATTTTTCAAGTTCTTCCTTTTCATCAATATGACTTAATGTAATGCCATAATTTTTGTCTAAAACAAATTTTAAATGTGCTGCTGGATCAGTAGTAGTCAAATGAACCTTTTTGCCTCTTTTTGAAAGTCCAAGAGCAATGGCAGCTGCAACTGTCGTTTTACCTACTCCGCCTTTTCCCATAGTAAATATTACTTTTTTATCATTATTATACAGATCATCAACTATATCTTTCAACTTATTTATTCTTTTTACGTTTAGTTTTGTATTTTTATACTCAGTATTATCTTTTTTTAAAAATGCCCTTATATTTTTGATCCCCATTACGTTGTATGGCCTAAGTGGTATTTCATAAGTTTCAATAGATTTTATACTTTCAGGCAATTTATTTAAAGCATTTTTCTGCTTTAAATAAATTGCATTTGAAATATTATCATCATGAACTTCAAGTACGCCATTTATAATCAATATCTGATTATTTATGCCTATGTCTCTTAATTCTTTAGATGCTCTTTCTGCTTCTTTAAGAGGCGTAATTTGAGGTCTTGATACAAGAACAAGAGTAGTTCTTGATCCATCTGATAAAGTTTCAACTGCATTTTTATATAATGATTTTTTATCTTCAAGTCCTGACAACTGCCCTAAACATGAAGCTCCATGAGTGCTTTCTCCTATAAAATTACTCCAGGCCGAAGGAAGCTGGAGCATCCTCAGTGTATGCCCTGTAGGGGCTGTATCAAATATTATATGATCAAATTTTTCTTCAATTTTTTCATCAGTAATAAAGGTTGAAAATTCATTAAAAGCAGCTATTTCCACAGTACAAGAACCCGAAAGCTGTTCTTTCATATTTTTAATGGCTGTTTCTGGAAGTTTGCCTTTATATGGAGCTACTACACTTTCCCTGTACTCTGCAGCAGCTTTTTCAGGATTTAGGTTTGCTACTGTCAAATTTGGTACGCCTTTAATTTCAACTCCCTTATTATCGAGATCCGTGCCGAACACATCCTGTAAATTGGAAGCTGGATCTGTACTGATAAGCATAATTTTTTCACCTCGATCTGCAAGGGCAACAGCAGTGGCGCAAGCAGCAGAAGTCTTGCCTACGCCTCCTTTACCTGTAAAAAACAAATATTTAGTTAAATGTATACTGTCAGGGTTAAATCTTTTAACCATCAGCAGCACCTTCCTCCGCAATCACAGCCTTTAGATTTTACCTTAAGTCCAGTTTTTAAATAATCTTCCGATATACCCAGCAATTCGCAAAATTCCTTATTTGTTGGATATGCCTTTGTCTTTACTATTACACCCTCCACCATAGTTACTGGAAGTATTTCTGTACCTTCTTTATTCAATGCCTCATTAATCGTTTTGTTGTCTACAAATATTTGGGGATTGCCAGTCAAATTGTACCTTCCAACCAATATACCTTTTTTTTGAAGTGTATTAATAACAGTAGAAACCCTTAATAACTCCGGATCTATAGAAGGTCTGCATACTCCTGTAGAACAGCACATTGCCGGATCAAAAATTATCATTTTTTTCATATAAATCTCTCCTTATAATATAATTTATTTTCATTGTCAGTTCCACATTCACTACCGCCCTGTCCTTTGCAGATACACTCCTCAGTGTCTGTTATAATATTCATGAGGAACAGCAATAGCTTATTTGCATTAGTATTATCCAAGGAATAGTGACTCCAGATTCCTTCTTTTCTACATTTAACAAGTTTACAATCCATGAGCACTTTCATATGGTGAGATAGCGTAGGCTGCGTAAAATCAAAATATTCCAGTAAATCACAGGCACATTTTTCACCACAGGAAAGTATGTCAATGATTTTTAATCTGTTTTGATCAGACAGAGCCTTGAATATTTTTGCATTCAATTCATAATCTAAATTCATAAAAACACCTCTTGTATAAATTTCAATTTTGAGTCCTGTAATTTTTATATCCGCCCGAAAGATTATAT
>Ga0334882_1003968_pt1 | contig 13006 bp, 9 predicted proteins | sample GraSluR1_MG_5_FD_207226 | JGI IMG/M metagenome (GOLD analysis project Ga0334882, IMG submission 207226) | Sludge microbial communities from methane-producing bioreactor in Wageningen University, Netherlands - Granular Sludge_15_04-R1 | ecosystem: Engineered > Bioreactor > Anaerobic > Unclassified... | reverse complement strand
CCGAGGTGATGATACAGCCGTACCGCTACTCCTTCGAGGAGGGGCTTGAGATCGGCAAGGACCCCCAGACCCCGGTGAGCGAGAGCTACGAGAGCCCCTTCCGGTTCACAGGGACCATCGAGAAGGTAGTAATGGAGGTCGAGGGTTAGGAGCGGTGCAAGTAGACGATGCGGGAGATCATGGGATGAATGGTATGAAAGAATGGCTCGTCGGGATCCTGGGTTCGGCCAGGATTCCGATATATCTTTTTAAGATTTCGACCGTCTTTTCAGCTTGATGAGACGGCCCTATTCTATTCAATCCATCCGATGTTTGTCTCAAGAAAAAATAGTTATATAGGAAAAAAAACATTTATCCAAATCGGAGGAGTCTGTATCAAAATTGGGCTTCTAATCAAATTGGCTATAGCGGCATTTTTTCTTATCTCAATTGCCGCAGGCGGCCTCGATTCTACGAACACCGGGCTGTCCGTCATCCCGTTGGATCTGAAAGCAGGCGGCTTGGGCAATAGTGGGAGAAGCGACGATCACGCCGAGTCGCCAGAAGATATCGGAGCAGACGTTGTAACGAACAGGAGGAACGTTCTCTCAAATAACTCCAGCCTTCATCAGGCGATGCACGAGGACGTGGCCCCGGCCCCAAGGCCGAACATCGTGATCATGCTCGCCGACAACATGGGGTACATGGACCCCGGCTGCTACGGCGGCGGCGCTGTATTGGGCGCTCCGACCCCCAGGATGGACCAGATGGCAAAAGAGGGCCTGAGGCTGACATCCTTCTACTCCGAGACCCAGTGCACCCCCACTAGAGCGGCGATGCTCACCGGAAGATTGCCCATCAGGACGGGGATGTCCCTCGCCTCGGAGACGGGGTCCAATGCGGGGATATCTCCTGAAGAGATGACCCTGGCAAGGGTGCTATCCGATGCCGGCTATAATACGGGCATGTTCGGCAAGTGGCATCTTGGGGACATCTACGAGAGCGAGCCTCAGAACATGGGATTCGACGAGTTCTTCGGGCTATTATATCACCTCAACTCCTATACTCAGAGCGAGCGGATCGGCTTCGATCCTCGCTGGGAGGCGGGAAAGCCCCTGGGACTGGTGGAGGCCAAGAAAGGCGAGAACCTCACAGAAGTGGCGCCGTTAATCCCATATTTTGAGCCTCACTCTAATAGATGGAACGTAACGGCGCTCTCAATAATCGATGAGCGCTGTGTCGAGAGGGCGATCGAGTACATCGAAAATCAATCAACCTCCAGCGAGCCCTTCTTCGCGTACATCCCCTTCACCCGGACCCACTTCCCCAGCGTTCAAAACCCGAGATGGGCGGGGAAGTCCAGCAAAGGTCCGTACGGCGACGGGCTTATGGAGATGGACCATCACGTCGGCATGGTTCTTGACACCCTTCGAGAGCTGGGGATCGAGAATAACACCATCGTCGTTCTGACCAGCGACAACGGACCGACCCTCGACCAGTGGCCGGACTCGGGCTTCTCTCCGTTCCGGGGAGGGATAGGTACCACTTATGAGGGAGGCGTCCGCGTCCCCTGCATCTTCTGGTGGCCTGGAACGATCGAGGGCGATAGATCGTCCAACGAGATCGTCTGCACCCTGGACCTCTTCACCACCCTGGCCGTCCTCGGCGGCGGGGAGATTCCCGCCGACCGGCCCATCGACGGCATCGACCAGTCGGAGTTCATCCTGGGGAGACAGGAGAACTCAAACCGAGAATGGGTGGTCTGGTACATCGGAACTGGGAGTGCGGCCAACACCATCCCCGCGGCCGTCCGCTGGCATCAGTTCAAGGTTCACACCAGAGCGTATGACTCCTTCCAGGGGCCGGAGAGCTATTACGGCCAGATCCCCGCCGTCTACAACATCGAGATGGACCCCCGAGAGGAGCACAACATCGCCGGAGAGCACGATTTCGTCATCAGCGCCTTCACCAAGATCTATCGAGAGCTGGTGGCCAGCATGATCGAATATCCGAATACGCCTTCTCGGGCGTATCCAATCTCGGCGGGAGCGAGCTGACGGAGACGAAATCGTCTCCATTCTCTTTTTTTTAATATGAACAATAAATATAACAGATTTATATTGTCAGGCAATATGAGTCCTGTTTTAGGAGTTTGAACGCACGGGTTCGATCTGAACGCCATGGCAAATACGCTTTGAATTGCTGCAAAAAATGAGGGACCTGATTCGCCTGGTCGTAGCTGCCAAGGCAAATCATTTCCAATTCGCGAGAGGGCGGCGATGTGCGCCCTCCGCGATTAGCCGAACTTGATGACCCTATCGTAGGCGATCTCGGAGTAAGATGGGCCCACATTCGTCCCATTCTCTACATATGCCCTGAAGGCCACGAAAGCGGTCTCGTTCAGCCCTATGCCATAGGATCCGGGACCCGTGGGGACCTCTGTACAGTTTACTTCGCCATTGCAGTCCCGGGCCATCTTCCAAACGTAAAGGTATTTGGCTGCCGGATTATCGGGGATGTACTCCACTGCAGTTCCCTCGAACCTCCTGTTATTGACAGAGGCAACGCCGTTATCCAGTTTCGCTCCATAGATGCCCAGGTTGGAATAAGTCGCCTTGCCCGTTGCTTCGTGATTCACCCCATAGATTATAAGGAACTGGTCGGGATCGTCGCCCAGCACAAAGGGCGTGGTGTTGAGGTAGGTCGTATCTCGGGTGACGCCGATGACGTCCATCCCCCTCTGCATGGCGTCATAGCCTTCGGGGAGCCAGACACCGGTGATGAGCTCCGTGGCGTTCTCCTCTCCATACTTCTCAAGGATCTCCGCCCTCAGCTCGAAGAGAGCAGGCATCAGATCGAGCTCCGTGGCGTCGCCATTCCCCCTCACCCTCAGCTCCGGCATCGGGAATGGATCCGGCTCCACGGACTGGTTGGGAGTTATGCGAAGGACAACTCCTGGGGTCTCATCGAGGTAATCCGCTCCCGAAGTCTCATTTTGGAAGTAGGTCATCCTCTGAAGGAAGATGAATGCATCAGAGTATACATCGACGCCCATCCTCAGAATATTGGATGGCAAGATCTCGGTGTTGAAGATATCAGGATCATAACCCGAGGAAGTGGCAGCGGCTTTGACTCTGTTATCGATTCCTCTGTCAGCGGTGCTCACGATCATTATGTCCTTATCGAAGGAATCACCCTCCATTCCCCCGCTGGTATTGGCGGTCAAAAGATTTATGGTGTCTCCAACGTTCCCGAATATCTTCTTGAACTTGCCCTCAATGGGATAGTAATGGAAGTACTGGAAGGTCTGATAGCTGAAGTAGGTACAGCTGGGCGGAGTCTTCCCGATGTAAACAATGGCTTCATCCGGCCCGAGCCTGTAGCCTATGGACAGGTTCATCTTATCTTCGAAGGGGTTGGGCGCGATCTGTCCCGGCGCCCGGGGCAGGACGTAAGCCTTGTAGAAGGCGCCGGCGTTGTTGCCGTTACAGGAGAAGACTATGCCCTCATTGACCAGGTCGAAGACGTTCTGGGTCTTCAGCTCTCCCAGCTGTACGGTGAACCCATCCTCCTCCAGAGCTTCAATGAAGGCGAGGATGTCACCGCCTCCAAGGTCGCCCCTGGCCATGCCATCTTCCGGGGATGTGCCGTTGAGCCAGGTGAAGTTCATAGATTTCACCTTCGCCATATGCTCCTTGAACTGCTGGAGGCTGGCTTGTTTCTCGTCGGTCATCCCCGAGGTCGAGGTCTGTGCCAGACACAATCCGGCCAGGATGGTTGTGGCCAGAAACATGGCCGCAAGTTTTTGACAATACGTCTTGATTTAGATCCCACCTTACTTTATCGGGTATAGGAGAGCCTACATTATTAACTTTAGGTATTCAGCATATCGAAGTTCGGGCGGATAAGAAGGTTAATTAGCTCTGAACAGAGAACTGCGGTCGATGAGCAAGAAGGGCCCACTTCCCGGTTTTCATCTCATGGCCAAGCCCACGGGGGCGATCTGCAATCTCGGCTGCAGATACTGCTTCTTCCTCTCCAAGAAGGACCTCTATCCTAAGAGCAGCTTCCGGATGTCCGACGAGCTTCTGGAGAGCTATATCCGCCAGTACGTCGAGGCCCAGAAGAACCCCTCGGTCACCGTGGCCTGGCAGGGGGGAGAGCCGACCCTGATGGGCCTGGACTTTTTCCGGAGGTCCATCGAGCTCGAAGAGAAGTATCAGCGGCCTGGAATTACATTTCAGAACACCATGCAGACCAACGGCACCCTCCTGGACGACGAATGGTGCGAGTTCTTTCGTGAGAGTGGCTTTCTCATCGGCCTCAGCCTCGACGGGCCGAGGGAGATTCACGACGCCTACCGGGTGGATAAGGCCGGCCGGCCCACCTTCGACCGGGTGATGAAGGCCGCCCGCCTCCTGCGGAAGCACCGGGTCGAGTTCAACATCCTCGCCACCGTCCACGCCGCCAACCAGGACCATCCCCTGGAGGTCTACCGCTTTCTCCGAGACGAGGTGAAGACCGACTTCATCCAGTTCATACCGATAGTGGAGAGGGACAACGAGACGGGATTTCAGGAAGGGGACCGGGTCACCGGCCGATCGGTGGACCCCGAGAGGTACGGCCGATTTCTCATCTCCATCTTCGACGAGTGGGTCAGAAGAGACGTGGGAAAGACCTTCGTCCAGATCTTCGATGTGGCCCTGGCCGCCCGGTTTGGGACACCATCGGGGATATGCGCCTTCTCGGAGACCTGCGGGACGGCGATGGTCCTAGAGCACAACGGCGACGTCTACTCCTGCGACCACTTTGTAGAGCCGAGATACCTGCTGGGAAACATCATGGAGAGGCCCCTCGCTTCGATCGCCGGCTCAGCAAAGCAGCGAAGGTTCGGCCGGGAGAAGCTGGACCTACTCCCCGAATACTGCCGGAGGTGCGAGGTGCGGTTCGTCTGCAACGGCGAATGCCCCAAGAACCGCTTCATCAAAACGCCCGATGGCGAGCCGGGCCTCAACTATCTCTGTGCCGGCTATAAGGAGTTCTTCAGGCACATCGACGGGTCGATGCGGTTCATGGCCAGCGAGCTGCGGTGCGGCCGCAGTCCTGCCAACATCATGAGCTATACGGGATCTTCCGAAGGAAAGGTGATGAGAGCGTTCCTCAGGCCGGGTCGAAATGATCCCTGCCCCTGCGGAAGCGGGCTGAAGTTCAAGAAGTGTCATGGCAGAGTCGACCATCAAAGGGACGAGCCTCCCGCCGAGGAGGCGCTGTCGAAGAAGATCTGGGACCGTTGCAGGAAGCTCTCCGACCTGCTTAAGTGAAGATTGAAGGAAGCTATCTCGCCTGCCTAAGGGGAGGTCAAAGATCTTCATCCGACCTTTCCGAGGCAGGACTCGTCGAGATGAACGAATTGCTGGTCCCTTGCCCCCTCTGGATAGCTGCCGCCAGTTGTACGATAATTTAAATAGAATGATATTATCTAATTATTATTTGAGATGATATTATGCGCCAGATCGTCGTTTTCTTCCTGATGGCCCTGATCTTGATCTCTCCCGTCGCTTTCGCTTCGATCGAGGACGATGATATCGCAAGAGCCGAAGAGTTCCTGCCCGCTAAGATCATCCCGGCCCTCTACAACATCAGCGTCGACCCGAACTGGATCGATGGAACCGATTCCTTCTGGTACCTCAGGACGGGTCGGGATGGGAAGGAGTTCGTTCTGGTGGACGCAAAGAATGGGACGAAGCAGCCTGCGTTCGATCACGCCGCCCTAGCAGAAGCCCTGGCCGATGCCTCGGGATCTGAGGTCGACCCGTCGGAGCTGCCCTTCTCGGAGATTCAGATAGATGATCTCACCATCAGGTTCTCGGCCTTCAACAGGAGCTGGGAGTGGGACCGGGAATGGTCCGCGATCGGAGAGGCTCCTCCCGGCAAAGAGGCGGGCCCCGGCGAGATCCTCTCCCCCGACGGGGAGCTCGCCCTCTTTGTCGAGGACGGAAACCTCTGGGTCAGGAAGACCGCCACCGGCGATAGACGCCCCCTGACCGCAGACGGCTCCGCCAACTATGCTTATGGCAAGCGATCGGATACGGTATCCCATCCCGTCAGTCAATTGAGGCTGAACGAGACCGAGAAGCCCTACGCCGTCTGGTCCCCCGACTCACGTCGCATCGCCACCTTCAGGATGGATCAGAGGAACGTGACCGCCCTCCACCTCCTCCAGTACGCGCCCGGGAACGGCTCCAGGCCCCGGGTCTGGGAATACAGGTTTGCCATGCCCGATGACGAGACGGTGCCCATCTACGAACCCCTGGTCTTCGACCTTCAAGAGGGGAGGGCGGTCCCCGTCGACTACCGCCCCCAGCCCGAGGTATCGCTGATGGATACCGAGGACGACGTTCTCCAGATGTGGAGCGAGGACGGCCAGATCCTCTACTCCCTGTACGCCGAGAGGGGCGAGAAGGCCCTCCGCCTCCTGAAGAGCAGCCCGGAGACCGGCGAGACCGAGGAGATCCTGGAAGAAGAGGGACCCACCTTTGTGGAGGCGAACCTCGATTACGCCAGCCGCCCCAACGTTTTGGTTCTTGAAAGCGGTGATCTGATCTGGTTCTCCGAGAAGAGCGGGTATGGCCACCTATATCTGTACGGCGAGGATGGAGAGGAGAAGAACGCCATAACCGCCGGGGATTGGGCGGTTCGAACCCTCCTCCGCGTGGATGAAAATAATTCGCAGGTCTACTTCACCGCCGGAGGGAGAGAGCCGGGGCGCGACCCCTACTACCGCCACCTCTACAGGGCGAGGCTGGACGGAACGGATATAGAGCTTCTAACCCTTGAGGATGCAGACCACGACCTGGAGATCGCACCGGGAGGGACGGCATTTCTGGACAGCTACTCCCGGGCGGACCATCCGCCAGTTACGGTTCTCAGGGACCTGAATGGATCTGTCACCCTGAAGCTGGAGGAGGGGGATATAAGAAACCTCACCGATATGGGCTGGAAGCCCCCCCAGCTCTTCAGGGTGAAGTCGGCGGACGGCGATGCTGATCTATACGGCCTGATCATCAAGCCCACCAGCTTCAACGAATCGTTGAAGTACCCTGTGATCGAGACCGTCTATCCCGGACCCTGGACGATCGTCACCGCCAAGTCGTTTCCCGGGGAGGAGAGCTGGGTCAACAAGATCTTCTGGAGGGGTCAGGCCCTCGCCGAGCTGGGCTTCGTCGTCGTCACCCTGGACGGTCCGGGGACCCCCTATCGGTCCAAGGAGTTTCACGATGCCGGATATGGTCATCTTGGGGATTCGGGAGGGCTCGCCGACCACGTCCAAGCCCTCCAGCTTCTGGCAGAAGATAGGCCCTACATGGATCTGGACCGGGTGGGGATCTTCGGCCACTCTGCGGGAGGTTTCATGACCGCTCAGGCTCTCCTCACCTATCCTGATTTCTACAGGGTGGGGGTCGCCTCGGCCGGGGATTACGACAGCCGGTTCTATGCCGCCTTCTGGGGCGAGAAGTACGAGGGGCTGAAGCCCGACTACGATGAGCAGATCACCGCCCTCAAGGCCGAGAACCTTAAGGGCGACCTCCTCCTGGTGACCGGAGACGTGGACGACAACGTCAACCCCTGCATGACTATGCAGCTCGTCGACGCCCTCATCGCCGCCGACAGGCCCTTCGACCTTCTGGTGATGACCAACAGGAACCACGACCTCAGCTACAACCCGTATTACATCCGCCGCCTCTTCGGCTATTTCAAGGAGCATCTTCGGGGGGCCTCCCAGGCCCCCGCCTAATTTTTTTGTCGATTGAAGAGCCGGAAAGACTTTTCTCCTGCCACTGATCGAGAGGCTGCTTTTCTATCCCAGGTCCATTACAATTAGCTTAAATAATTTCCCAGGCAAATATGATCTATCTTGGCCTGATGAGAGGCCATCATTGTGGAGTGGGTTTAGATGTCTGAGATTGACGAATTGAGATCTCTCACCGCCGGAAGATCTCCCAAAAGAGGCCTTCAGCGGAATTTCGCCACCAAATTCGGACCGTTATCGGTGGCCATTTTCCTCTTCTCCATGATCATCATCTCATCCGCCCAGCTCGGATATGAGCCCGGCGAGAGGGAGGCGGAGCGGCTCTTCGAGCTTGGCCTGGGCGGCCCCTGGATAATAAGCGAGAGGCACCCCGAGATGTATCCCCCGGAGAACAAGACCATGCCTCCTGCCCCGGAGTTATCCTGGTACTCGGATTACTTCAGCATCGTCTCCTTCGGCGGCAGAGAGGTGGAGCGGTACTACGTGACGGGGACCCCCGTGATTTACGGTGCCGGCCCCGGGGGCCGTCCCATCGCCCTCCTCCAGCCCCCGGCCGCCGCCGGCCTCTGGATTCTGGGGCCGAGCAGCTGGACGGAGTACGCCATCGCGCCGAAGGGGGCTTATCTGAGGCTCATCGCCCTCCATCCGGCCGGAGGCGCCGCCGACCTCTACGAGATAACCCCCTCCTCGAGGGCGGTTCAGAGGAGGTACACCCTCTATCCGGGATACAGCCTCATCGCCTTCCATCCTGAAGAGGTGGGAAGGCACATCCTCCTCTTCTCCGCCGACGGCGTTACGAGCAACGTGGTGGTGGTGGACGTGAGGCAGGCGGCCTGGCCCGGACCTGGACCTGGGCCCCAGCCCGGCTACGGCTCCTCCCAGGTGACCCTCAGGTCCACTAACCTCAGGGGCTACAGCGTCTACGTCGACGGTGCCTACGTCGGATCCGACGGCCAGGTGGGGGACGCCAAGGACGGGATATTTACGATCACCGTCTCGGGAGGAAGGAGCCATACGATCACCGTCTACGGCTCGGGGCGCACCTGCAGATGTGATTATTACTACGAGAGCGGTAGGAGCTATGAGATCGACTTATGCTCGTGAAGTTTAAGGGACCCGGCCGGGAAGGCGAGGCTGCACCAACTCACCGGCGACGACTCCTGATTCCGACCGGTGGCGACCGATGGCGTCGGGCTCGGCGCCTCGCCCCTCCCGCCCCCTAAGGAGCTCCGGACGAAAAAAATGGCTGTCCGATCAATCGCCCTTCTTCCCTCGAACGACGACGAAGGAGCCGCGCCCCCACCCAGGCCGAGGGGCCTCCACCTCCGTCATCGCCTCCGGATCGCAGGATAGGGTCTGGACGAAGGCGAGGTCGGCAAATCTGGCATCTTCGAGGAGGGCGGCCATCTCCTCAGCGGCGAGAAAGCGGGCCTCACCATAAAAGCCGCTTCCCCCATCGCTTTCACCTTCTCTCTCCCTTTTCTCCCGCTGGTACCGCCTGCCGACGGGGCTCTCCCGGTCGATGAACCCGACGACGACCGCCCCGCCCGGCGCGAGGACCCGCGCCATCTCCCGGAAGGCAGCCGCTCTGTCGCTGACGAGGAAGTCAACGGTGACCATCAGGACCAGGTCGAAGGCCCCGTCCCGGAACGGCAGCCTTTCGGCGACGCCCCGGACGCAACCGACGCCCCGCCTTCGGGCTGCCTCTATCATCGCCACCGACGGGTCCAGGCCGAAGGTGACTCCGAGGGGGGCGGAGAACCTCCCCGTTCCCACCCCCACCTCCAGGCCCCGATGGAACCGGGGCAAGGAGGACTTCACGGCGGCGAGCTCCGAGAGGTAGGCGGCCCGATTTTTTTCAAACCAGCGGTCGTAGCGTTCGACCTGGTCCTCGTAGGGGTCGGATCTCGGAACGGTTGTCACCACCTCTGCATAAGGATCTTCGTTCTATTTCGTTCTCCCTTTCAGCCATAATCCGGAATTATACTTAAAAGAAGAGGTGATCTAGGAGGATCTTGAGGCCGATCCCGATCAGGATCAAACCGCCGACGACCTCGACCCTGTTATCCAGAAGGCCGACGAATCGGCTCCCGATGAAGACCCCGAGAAAGGAGAGGGCGAAGGTGACGGTGCCGATGATGGCCACCGGAACGAGGATGGAGACGTCGAGGAAGGCGAAGGTGACGCCGACGGCGAGGGCGTCGATGCTGGTGGCGATGGCCAGAAGTGTGAGCAAGCGGAGGTCGAGGAGGTCCGCAGACCGCTCGGACGGCTCAACGGTCATCGACTCGAAGATCATCTTGCCGCCGATGAGGGCGAGGAGGGCGAAGGCGATCCAGTGGTCGTAGCTGGAAGCAAGGTCGCTGAATCCGATCCCGCCGAGCCAGCCGATGACGGGCATTAAGGCCTGAAAGCCTCCGAAGAAGATCGCCGCCGCGAGGGCGCCCCTGAGCCTATCGTGGGACATGGTCGCCCCGCCGGTCACCGAGACGGCGAAGGCGTCCATGGAGAGGCCGAGGGCGATGAGGATGGAGGACATCAGGTCCATGAGCTTTCCCCGCCACTAAGAAGGCGATCGCCTATAATCCTTGCTGTCGGAGTCTGGGATCTCTGAATTCCCGGTTGGACATCCGGCCCAGAGCCCACCCTAACTTTTTGTATACCTTCGAAGTAATACCATGGCCAGATGAGACCCCCCTTGATACTGGCTCTGGTTCTGCTGGCCCCGCTCCTCTCAAGCCCCGCCGTTGGCGCGGCCGCCGACGATCCCCGGCCGATCGTCCCGGCGAGCGAGATCCAGGCCAAGATCGAGCGGGGCGAGCCGGTGGCGTACGACGGCGTGATCGTGGTGGGGGATCTGGACATTAGCGGTTTGGATCTGCCTACGAAGCACGTCGAGAGGACTGAATATGAAATTTATATTTTGCATCTGATAGAAGAGGCGAAAGTCATCGAATCTTCGATAATAATCAAAAACTCCGAGATTAGAGGGACTGTTAGTTTCAGTGGTTCGCAGTTCAATGGCATAGCTAGCTTCTGGGGGGTGCAGTTCAGCGGCAATGCCGACTTCAGTGGGGCGCAGTTCAATGGCATATCCTACTTCTATAGTGCGAAGTTCAGCGGTGATGCCGACTTCAGTTGGGCTGAGTTCAGAGGCTATGTCTTTTTCAATGAGGCGCAGTTCGACGGCAATGCCGACTTCAGTTGGGCTGAGTTCAGTGGCTATGCCTTATTCAATGAGGCGCAATTCAACGGCAATGCCGACTTCAGTTGGGCTGAGTTCAGTGTCGATGCCTTCTTCACTGAGGTGCAGTTCAGCGGCAATGCCTACTTCAGTACGGCGCAGTTCAGAGAGACTTCATATTTTAATAATGCCCTATTCAATAATACTAATCTAATTTTTAATGATGCAAAGATCTACATCCTCCATCTCTCAGACTCCACCTTAGAGAATGGGTCCACAATTTCTCTCGAACGGACCGATTATGAACGTATGTATGTTCACTGGGACCAGATAAAAGATGGCTTCGTCTACAATGGCGAAGCATACCTGGCACTGGTAAGGAATTTCAAGACCATCGAGTACTTCGAAGACGCTGACAGCTGCTATTACCAGTACAGGAGAGAAAGGCAATCGATGAGGAGCTGGCTTGAGAGGGCAAAGTATGTCGATATCCTGGCTTGGCTGACGTGCGGATATGGAGTGCGGCCAGGCTACACGCTGGGATTGGGATTCTTCTCGGTCTTGACTTCTTCTTTATACTATTGGCGAACTGGTGCCATAAGGAGACTAAAGGGGAATGAGGAAGAGAGCGCGAACTTCTGGGACGCCTTCTACTTTAGCACTATGACCTTCACGACGGTCGGCTACGGCGACTGGTACCCACTGGACCGGCACAGAAAGGTGGTGATGATCGAGGGGATCATCGGGTGGCTGACGCTCTCGCTCTTCCTGGTGACGCTGGCGAACGTGATAATCAGGTAAATTGAAGTTATCGTCTCTAACAAGGAGACTCGCCAAAATCCGAATACTCTAAAATCTCCAAAAGGGCGGCCTTCTTTTTGCCTGGATTTTTGGCGATAAACTCATTAAATTTTATAATTGATCTTCGCACGTAATCTCTTAATTTCAGTAACTCTTCTATTCTGAATACATCTTCTGTACTTCTGCTGCTCACCTTTCCAGTGTGGACAAGATTAGATCTTTTCATATATATATTTTTTATATACTTATAAATATGCTTTGATTCATCCTTATCATTTCCGATAAGAACTGCAACGTTTCTTGAGATCCTATATCTCAGCTCACCTCCACCAGATGGATTAAACAATGCTTCTAAACTGATCATTAAGTTTAAAAGGGCTTGTGGGGTAGAGGGGACATAATAAGATAAATCATACATATCATAGGCTATTTTTAAGATAGAATCTCTTAAAGTCGGATCTTCGTTTTGAGCGATTATATCTTCGATAAAGCTCCTCAAAACAGGTATTTCATATGATTCTAGAGAATATATATCATCATTTGAATTACGATAAATAAAAGGATAAAGAGTAAATGATTGGCCAATTGGAGCTGTTTTCTCTTCAAAATAGGAGGATCTGGTGGATGGCGACGGATTAATAGGGACTAATCCATCATTAGAATAGTAATATCCCATGGATATATTAATCGAATTTTCTTTAAAAAGCCTCATTAGTTTAACCACAGGTTCAAGATAATCCTTTACTTTAATTTTTGCACTATCAAGATCTTCAAAAGTGCCACTGAAAAAATACATATCGCCTCTGGGATTCTTGGAACGATCTATGCAATTATATACATTCTCTAGATCTGTCCGCAAGAAGGATTTATTGGGATTCGGCCCAATTCTTGAAATGAGATCTATGCCATCATAAGCCGAAATACATTCTACATCAAATCCGTGTTCTAAAAAATCCACCTCTAAAATTGATGAATCTACATTTGCCAGGAGAGCTTTGAAAAATATATCTTTCTCATACATTTTATTACACCCAAAAAAACGACTGCGGGCAGCAGATCTCGCTGCCCGGTTCAAATCTTCTCCGTCCTGCTCGTCCTCCTCTCTCGGGCGAGCTGATCGTCCTTTCCGAGGGGGTAGCCGCCGCGGCTGTTTCTCATCAGCGCCACCGAACGGCTGGCGTCGCAGCTCTTGTCCCGGGAGCGGAAGAGCTCCATCGCCGCCGATGCGATGA
>Ga0334882_1003963_pt1 | contig 13021 bp, 8 predicted proteins | sample GraSluR1_MG_5_FD_207226 | JGI IMG/M metagenome (GOLD analysis project Ga0334882, IMG submission 207226) | Sludge microbial communities from methane-producing bioreactor in Wageningen University, Netherlands - Granular Sludge_15_04-R1 | ecosystem: Engineered > Bioreactor > Anaerobic > Unclassified... | reverse complement strand
AGCGTCCTTCCGCCCCGGGTGATGGCGATCGAACCCTGCTCGACTACGGTGTCGGACCTGTTGACCTGCGCGAGCACCACAACCGCGACGGCCAGCACAGCCGCCACCGCTGCGATGACTGCCACGTGCTTCCTGCTGCCGGTCATCGACGATGTCCCTTCGTTGCGGATGGTTGCCGGAGCTGTCCTCGAACGTTGTCGGTCTGCTCGTGCGCCTTGACGCCGTGTAGACCAACACGTTATCTTCTGCACAGTATAACGCTATTCATGATGGGCCATCCATGGCGGCCGGCGAGTGAGGTTCTGGCGGCCGGGGTGATTAGCGAGCGGTAAGACCAGCGAAGGGAGAGGGCAGTGAAGTCGAGGTGCAAGCGAGTCGCGAGGCTGAGTGCGACGGTCGCTCTAGCGGCAGCCTTGGTCATCATGATGGCGGGAAGCGCGTCCGCCGTCGCTGGTAGTTACGAGAAGACCCCAGGCGGGACCACCGCGCAGATCGCCAAGTCCGTCTTTTACGTCGCGGTGAACACCGGCGCGGATGGCACTGGCGATCGCCTGTACTACTACTTCAGCCTCGATGAGCTGAAGACGAAGTACGGTGTTGAGGCGCGGACGTTCGACTACGTCAACCACACGGTTGCCACGAAGACGCATGCCCACGGGTTCTCGATCGGCAAGCTCGTCGACAGCCTCGTGGATGTCTACGGCGATCCGCTTCTTGTAGACGAGACGTGGTCGATCCAGTACCTCGAGGAAGATGCCTTCCACGCCACCGGCGCCAGCTCCATCGACACGCTGGCCGCGGCGAGGGACACCACTAAGCCGCTGCTCACCTACGAGATCAAAACCGAGTTCATCAACCCTACTAAGTACAACGTGAACGACGCCGTGTACAAGTGGGCGGAGGATCTGTATCCCGAGTACCTTCGTGTATACCGCCAGACGGATGCCGCCAATTCAGCCGTCCTGAAGATGATGATGGGCATCGCCGTATCTCCCGATGGCAAGGCGTACAACAACGACACCGCCGGTTCGTACCGTCTGACCGGCACGGACAGTCGGGACAACCAGATCGTCCTCGACAGCAAGGGCAATCCGGGTCGTACGGTCCTCGGTGCACTGGCCGGCATGAAGATCAGCGTGCAGTCGCCGACGGTGGCGGCCTACAGCGCGACAGAGGAGAACCAGATTATCCGTGTCGAGCCCAAGGCTACGAGCACGCAGGTCGTGAACTTCACCTACACGGACAACGACTATCTGCTGACCAAGAACTGGGTCTCCGGAACCAGTGCCAAGCTCACCCAGTACGACATCGCCAGCGCGCCGGACACCGTGCAGATCCCCGTCGATCTGGCCTTCGTGCGGGGCCTCGTTGCCACGGGGGACGCGGCCAGCGTGGACGCCTCCTCGATCGATCCGACAACGGCGGAGTTCACGATCCCCATCCCGACGCGCAAGCTGTTCGTCGATACCCGCGTCGATCCGAATGCCTATGGCTACACCGACTTGAACCTGTATCGGTACTCCGGCGCTTTCGCCGCCGATCTCGTGGGCCTGCAGGCCGGCGACGTGACCACTGTTGTGGTCACCAGCACCGGTGGGGCGAAGAAGCTCTATAAGGACGCCGCGGCGCGTCGCTGCTTCGTCGCGTACAAAGACAGCCACTCCAAGTCGTGCCCGAACAACACCGCGGAGAGCAAGCGCTTCACGTGGGTGTACAACCGCCCCGTGCTCATCGACGAGTTCAACGGCAACGTCCTGCTGGGGTCCGTCGCCCGGATCGACGTGAACGCGCCGATCGTCAAGTCGCTCAGGATCACCACGCGCACTGGCAGCCGTGCGGCGACCATCAAGCGTGGCGGGCGCATCAGGTTGGTCCGCAGGTCGACTCCGGCGGTGACGGTCGAACGGTTCACCTGGAAATCCTCGAACAAGAGGCTCGCCACCGTGAGCAGTACGGGCCTGGTGACGGCTTCTCGGACGAGGACGGGCACCGTCACCATCACCGTCACCTCCACGTTTGGCAAGAAGGCCACATTCCGATTGACGGTGGTGAGGTAAACGCGACGTCTCGCTTGAGCTAAGGAGCGCATCCGGGAGTGGAGTGAGGTGACTCCCGAGCTTGAGATGGCGATCGCGAAGAGACAGATGGCCGACCCCCCTGCGGCCCCGTTGCGCGGGGCCGCAGGGCTCAGGCGCTACGGAGAAGCACACGGCAGCCACGGCCCGTTGCGCGGGGCTGCAGGGGGGTCGGTGAAGACCGAAGAGTGGGCTGATGTTTGAAGGCCGAGTGTGGAGGAGTGATGAGCAGATCGAGGCGCGTGCCTGTCGCTCGGCGGCCGGCCAGAGGCCGGTTGTCCGGGTTGTGGAAGCTGCTGGGGATGTGTGTGCTGGTCGCCGTGGTACTGCTGGGGCCGGCGGCCGCACCGTCGCTCGCCAAGACCCTCTCGAAACCCATCGACCCCCCCAGCGACCCGTCTACGGTGGTGTTTACCCTCTCGCTGGCCGGGAGGTCGTACAGCTACTCGTGGGCGGACGTCAGCGGTGCTGGCAGGCTGGGTTCCAAGGTCACCCACCAGTACACCCTGGAGAACGAGGAGTGGAGCGGCGTCTGGCTGCGAACGGTGCTGGCCGACGTCGAGCAGCGGTCTGGCATCACGCTAGACGAGAACTGGAAGCTGAGAGTAACGGCCGTCGATGCGTACGCTTGCGCGCTGTTCGTGGGCGACGTGAAAGACCCTGCCAACAACTATCTCTTAGCGACTGATCCCGTACAGGGATGCAAGACGGGAGATCCCACTGCTCCCGGTGCCGAGTTCTACGAACCCACCTATGTGCGCATCTGCACCAACGGTGACTACGGCAACTCTGCTTTTCCGGCCCGTCTTGTCGCCACAGCGGATTCCGCGACGGTGCTCGATGCCGCTGGCAACCAGATCCCCGCGACCGCTCACCAGCCTATTGGGATCATCGTGGCCGGCGATGCCGTGAACGCGCCGGCGAGCATGCAGACCTACAGCGGCGATGCCTTCTGGATCACCGCGGACGAGCTGAGCCAGCTCAAGGACAGCAGAGGCACCGAGGGCCCATACAGCGGCCTGTGGGCGACGCTCAGGTATTCATACTGCGAGAATCATGGCGCGCCTGTCTATGGTTTCGCGGTTGGCTCCGGTGTCGCGCTGCGGCAGATGCTCTTGGCCGCGGGGCTCGATGATGGTCAGATCGCCGCTCTCGACCGGGTTACGGTGACCTCCGGCAGCGACGGGTATTCCGTAACTTTCGATCCGCGGCAGCCACGGTACGTGTTCCTGACGCCGGCAGCCGTGAGTGGCGATAGTGTCGACCCTCTGCTCGCGCTCTACGTGGACGAGGCGGCGACCCTCGACGACCTCCCCGCCGAGGCAACCACTCCGGTGGCAGCGTTCACCAAGTTCCTCTACGGGCAGCTGGAGCCGTCGGAGAGTACCAAGTGTAGCTTTGTCTCCGGTGCCAACTCGGTATCGTTGCCGACCGCGTCTCCGGCGTTTACGGTCGACGCGCCCGACGCGTACAGCGACGATCCTACCGTCCGGCAGAAGAGCCACTTCACACTCGCCGCTCTTGTGACTAAGGGCAACGATCGCAGGACGTATCAGGTGGGTGGCGCGACTGCCGTAGGTCACGGGCTCGACCTCAAGGCGCTGCTCGATGAAGCGCGGGGGAGGATCTGTCCTCAGGACAAGCTGTTCGTGGTCACGAGCGGCGGGACCGTCGACCCGGGACTCAACGTCGCCGCGATTACGACTGGCGCCTACCTGTTGGCTTACTACTCGGAAGATACCAACGGGGCGAAGGTCGCCAACGGCACGCAGACCATGATCTATGGCGACGGCGTTGCGATTGCCGACGTGCTGGCGGTGAAAATCGAGCACGTCGACGCCACGGCCAAGCTGGTACTCACCTCGCCCACCGTCTCGCAGAGTAGAGCGATCGTTGCGAGGGGCTCCAAGCTGGCGCTGCGGGCGGTCGCCACCAAGGCGGCGGGTGCCCTGGCGCCCAACCCGATCGTCTGGAGGACCAGCAACGCCAGAGTGGCGACGGTGGCGACGAACGGGACCGTGACCGCCAGGCGATGCGGTACCGCGGCCATCACCGCGACCAGTGGATCGCGCCGCGTGAGCTTCACGGTCAAGGTGGTGGCGAGGGCGGTCAACGCGACGCGGATCACCTTGCCGAGGACCAAGCTGCTCGCGCGCGGAAGCACGGTCAAGCTCAGCGCCCGCGTGTACCCAGCCGGGGCTACCAACACGATCACGTGGAAGAGCAGCAACTCACGAGTGGTCAAGGTGGATCGCAGTGGCCGCATCACCGGCGTCAGGCGGGGCAGGGCGACCATCACCGTCCGCACGAGCAATGGGAAGACAGCCACGTGCATCGTGACGGTCAGGTAGCGATGCCGGCCGTGGCGTCCTCCGGAGATGCCGGCGATCGGCGAGCTGTCGCCGGCGAGGAGGCGCGGTGAGTGTGGCGCCCACCATGGCCACAACGACCAAGGTAAGCGAAGTGAGGTGTTTCGCATGAGGGGTTTGTCGCGATGGAGCAGACTCCGGCTGACCGTACTTATGGCGGCAGCGATCCTCGCTCTTCTGGTGGGGACGCTCGGTGCGGTATGGGGGTGTGGGCGGCGGGCGCCCGCGGCCGATGCCGTGCCGGGCACCGCCACCCCGTCCGCGAGCGTACCGGTGGCGTTCACAACAGGCCTCCCTCCCTCCTTCTGCTTCGTCCGATTCGTCGGCATCTCCCTCGGCCACTCCGTCGCCGGTCACCTCGGCCGGCGGCTCCTCGCCCTCCGGCTCGAGTGTGTCTACGCCTACGCCGTCGACGACCAAGAGGTCTACGCCGAAGCCGAAACCCACGCCATCTCCGAGCACCACGGGTGCATCGCCGTACTTCACGGTGAACGGAAAGGTCGCGGCGACAACTCGTTTCACCGCCGCGGATCTGAAGAAGATGAGCATCGTCTCGGATACCTATTTCTCACGGGGAAAGGACCCGAAGGAGGCTACTACCGCGTTCGTCGGTGTGCGCCTCCGCGACATCCTGGATGTAGCCGGGTTGGCGGCCGACGCAGCGCGCGTGACCGTCACCGCCGCCGACGGCTACAGCGCGAGTTTCACGCTGCGGCAGGTGAACGCCAGCTACATCGATGAGACGCGGCCCGGGGTCAGCCTCCCCATGATCATCGCGTACTCCGAGGATGGCGTGCCGTACAGCGGCGCGCATCCGTTCCGGCTCGTCATGGGGCAGACCGTCGCCGGGGACTATAACCGCCAGTACTGGGTGAAGATCGTCGTGTCCATCTCCGTGCTCTGATGGGCCCTGTATCGCGCGCCTTCCGCACGTTTTCGACGCGCGATCTCATTCTGATCGCGATCGTCGCCGCCCTCGGGATCTCCATCAAGCCGGTGGTGGTCCCGCTCGCGCACCTCATCGCCGCGCCACTCTTCGTGCCCGCCGGCGCGCTGGCCGGAGGGCTCTACATGATGTGGCTCGTGGTGGGCATGGGGCTCGTCCCTCGGCGCGGAACGGCGACGCTCATCGCGCTGGTACAGGCGTTGCTGGTCATGTTCACGGGGGTGGTCGGATCGCATGGGGCGATGTCGCTCGTGAGCTATACGGCGCCGGGCATCGTGATGGATCTCGGCCTCTTGCTGATCCGCCACAGGGCGTGCTGTCTGCGGTGCTGCTTTCTCGCCGGCGTCCTCGCCAATGCGACCGGCACGCTCGCGGTGAGCTTCATCTTCTTCCGGCTGCCGCCGATCCCGTTGGCGCTCGCTCTGTGCACGGCCGCGCTGTCGGGCGGCGTGGGCGGGATCATCGCTTGGGAGGTCATCAAGCTGCTGCGCCGGTATCGTCTGGGCGTGCCGAGCGACGGCCCGGCGGGGAGCGGCCCGGCGGGGAAAGATAAACCTCGCGCTCGGAGCGACGCACTGCTCCGCGTGTCCGGGGGTGCCGGAGGGCTGGGAAGGTCGCCGGCGGTACGGCAGAAGACGGGCCGTCGCCTCAGCGGTGTCCGCCCGTTCGCGGCGGCGGCGCTTCTGGCGGCGGCCGTGGCGTTCGCTGGATGTTCGGGCAGTGACGGCGCGCCGCGGAGCGGAGCCTCCGCGGCGCCTCCGGCCGCCGGCGCGCCGGGGGGCCACATCACGTTTACGTACGGTACGACGGATCAGAACGGGACACTCGTGATCGCCGACGTGTTCGCCGGCACGGACGCGGCGGCCGCGCAGAGGCCGCTCGCCGAGGCGCTCAGCGCAACGGGGCACACCGCAGCTGAACGCGTCGCCATCTACAAGGCCGACGGCTCAATCGTCGCTGCCACTGTCGCGTCCTGCGCCGTCACCGACAGAGGAAGCCTCGTGGTCGACGGACACGATGCCGGGGTACCTGCGGGGATCGTCCTCGACCCGCCGTCGGCGAGCGTCCGCGACGTGCGGAGTCTGGCTCAGGCGGCGCTCGAAGCCGGAGAGAGCGTGCTGGTGGTGCTCCTCGACGGCTTCGGCTACGACCAGTACATCGCCGCCAAGGCGCGCGGGGAGATCCCACATCTCGCGCGCCTCGCGGCCCGCAAGGCGGCGACGGTGTACCCGACGATCACACCGGTGGCCTTCGCCTCGATGGTCAGCGGCCAAGATCCGGCGACCACCGGTGTTCGTAAGCGAGGAGTCCATCGCCTCGCCTGCGAGACCATCTACGGCTGGGTGGAGGCACGTGGGCAGAGCACGAGCTTGGTCGAGGGCGATGTGCAGATCCTCGAGCTGACGGACAACACGGTGTTCACCGTCGACGAGGATGGCGACGGGCTCACCGACGGCGAGGTGTTCGCCGCGGCCAAGCGCGTGCTCGCGGTACAGAAGCCGGACTTCATGCTGATCCACTTCCACGGGATCGACGACACGGCTCACCGGGAAGGGCCCTTCGGTGAAGCCACGCGCGCGCGTGTGCGAGAGGAGGATGCGATGATCGGCGAGCTCATGAGGATGTGGAGTGGGCGGATCATCGTGGTCGCCGACCACGGGCAGCACACGGTGGAGCATCCTCAAGACGGCGAGGGCCGAGGAAGCCATGGCGATTTTCGCTCCGAGGATCTCTTCATCCCAGTGCTCGTGGGCGACGCTCGTTAGGAGGCATGCTCATGTACAGGATCGCCCGTCTTCTCCTGATCGTCCTGGCCGCGCTGGCGGCCGCCGTCTCCGTGGCCTTCGCGGCGGCGCCTTCGGCGTCGGATACGCATCTGGCGTATGTCGGAAGTGCCGATCCCGTGAGGGCCAACTACGGACGGGGCAACTACGTTTTCGACACGGTGGAGTTCTCGGGAGCAGCGCTTCCCGGCCCTTCGATTCTGTCCGTCGGCGAGCTGGAGCGGTTGGCCGCTGACGAGTCGCTCCAGCTCGGCTATCAGAATACGTACAGCATGCTCACGAGTGGCGCCGTGTTCAGCACGGCCAGGCTGGCGGGCGTCAAGCTCTACGACCTCCTACTGTGCCTGGGCCTCGACGAGTCGGCGCAGCCATCTACGCCGGTTCGTGTGTACGCCGCCGACGGCTACTGCGTGGCTCTCACGCTCGCTCAGGTCAGGGAATCGCAGCGGTACAACTGCTACGTCGCGAAGGGCGACCCAACCGTGCAGGAGGCCGCCGTGCCGGTGCTGCTGTCGTACGCCGTGGACTCGTACCCACTCATTGGGCCGACGGGCGCCGACCCCGTGAGCAGAGTCTTCACACCGGAGGAGGGGTACAACGCGGCTTGCGACAACGCCGGCGGTCCGATCCGTCTCACGATCGGTCAGACGTCGGTCGAGGATTACAACGCGCGGTTTAACGCCAAATGGGTATCCCGGATCGTCGTCGGCGAAGGAGTGGAGGCGACGCACACGGGCGTGTACGAGCCGCTGGCCTCCTCGAGCGTAACGGTCACGGTGTTCGACAGCGCCGATCCAACCACACCGCTGAAGACGCGGGCGTACACGGTCGAGGAGATCGAAAGCGTCTCGGCGAGCTCACTGACGGCCAACTTCTTCGATGACGGCAGTGGGGCTTTCTATCGGGGGATGGACCTCTGGACGTTCCTCGCGCAGAAGGTCGGGCTTCCTGGACACGAGGGGACCGCCACCTTCAGATCCGCCGCCGGAGGCACGGTGTCCGTCGACCTAGCGTATCTGCGTAATCTCGGCGGCGACACCTCCAGATACATGGTCGACAAGCTGGCGACACTGCTCGATGCATCCACGGCTCTCCTCACGATCGATGGAGTCCATCCTGTCCTGGCTTTCGCCAAGAATGGGTATCCGATGGTGCCGTACGAGGGCGACGTCGGCTACCGAGCGGCTGGCGTGATTGGCGAGGTCGTCGACAACGATGGCGGTCCGCTGGCCGTGCTGCTGCCACGCGACGGGCAGTACCTGATGACGGGTGCCTGGTTGAACAACCTGGAGAGCATCGATCTCGTCGTGGACGTACCGGCCGACATCCACGCCGGAGATGTCTACGGCGACCTGGCCAGCCGTCAGATCGACTTCACGGGCCCCGGCATGAAACATCCCTCGGCCCTGACGGTTGGCGGGCTCGAGGAGAGGATCGAGCTGCTGAGGACCCACGACTACGGCACTGGCGGAACGGGCGCCTCGGGGCTCTATCGGGGGCTCGACCTTCTGCAGTTGCTGCGATCCTCGACGCTGGGGCTCACGGTGGACGCCGACGTGGTGACGGTTACCGGCGCGGACGGATCGTCGGTGGCGCTTCCGCTCGAGGACCTGCGGGAGTCCGGGACGCCTGTCCTTCTCGCCTACAGTCGTGCCGGCACGCCGCTGGTAGAGAACGCGACGAGCCCTGGGTACCAGGCTGCCGCCGAGAATCACGGCGGGCCGATCATGCTGGCGAGCGAGCGCTACACGGTCGCCAGCGTGGTCTCGGTCGCCGTGGGGAGAAAGAGCGGCCTGTGGAAGCACGACCTCGTCCCGTACTCGTCGTACCGGACGCGCGCGCTCAGCATCTCGGGCTCCGAGGCCAAGGGCACCACGATCCTCTCGCTCGCGCAGCTCGAAGCGTCCGGCTATGTGCGCGACTCTTTCGCCGCTTCCGGCGGGCAGAGCGCGTATCAGGGCGTTGTGCTGCGGAAGCTCCTCGAGGGGCGTCTCGCGCTCGGCGTCTCCAGGCCATCGAGGATCACGGTCTACGGCGCGGACGGCTATCACGTCGATCTGGCGGTCGACGATGTGCTCAACGGCATCGACAGCGTCTACCAGCCGGGCGAGCATCGTGAGGTGGTCCTCGCCTACAGCACGAATGGCTATCCGCTTGTATCGTCGTCGTCGTCCGACGGCTACGTGCCGAGTGCCCTCAACGGCTACGGACCCCTGCGTCTCGTCGTCGAAAATTCGATCTCTTCGTGGGTGAAAGATGTGCGTGCCATCGTCGTCGGCGAGGGCGCGCCGGTCTACGCGGCCGACAGGGTGCCCTCCAGAGCAGTGACGATCACGTCGCCGACGCCACGGCAGACTGAGGCGTACGTGGCGCGGGGGTCCCGGATGAGGCTGCTGGCCATCCTCTCGCCGGTCAGGTCGACCGATACGCTGAGCTGGAGGAGTTCCTGTCCGCGTCGGGCGGCCGTATCTTCGACGGGCTGGGTAACTGCTAGAGCCGATGGCAGGGCGACGATCACGGTACGGACGACGTCTGGCAAGACCGATACGTTCGTCGTGTACGTGACGAGGAGGAGGGACGCCACGAGCGTCCGTGTCGCGGCGCGCAGGACGCTGCGGGTGGGGAGTAAGACGAGACTGGTCGCGACGCTCACGCCGGCGACGTCGACGAGCCTCATCTCCTGGAGCAGCGCCAACACGAGGGTGGCGACGGTGGATCGCACGGGCAAGGTTATCGCCAGAAGGCCCGGCCGCGTACGGATTACGGTGAGGACGGCGAACGGAAGGCGCGCCACGTGCCTGGTGATCGTGTACGGGTAGCGGCGCGCCGACCGCTCACCCTTGGCGAGTTGCGTGAGGAGCCGGCCTCCTCTGGTGGGGGCCGGCTCCTCAGTCCGCGTCGCCGCCGCGTTTCCTCGACGTAGGCTCGTCTCTTCCGCGCGAAGGCGCTATGCTCGGTTCTACGATGTGCACCACCGAGGAGGCCGCAACCGAGGGGGGCGTATGACAGTGGATGTTAATGTACCTGCCGACGCCGCTCATCTCTCGCGCCCCGAACGCCGCGCCCAGCGGTTGCGGGAACGCGCGGCTCGGCGCGCCTCGTCCGAAGGCGCGCCGCGCGTTGGCGCCGGCCATCGCGTGTTTCTCCACGATCAAGGCGAGCCGCTCTTTGGGCCCGGGGTTTTCGACCTCCTCGTGCTCGTCGATGAGATCGGGTCTCTCCATCAGGCGGCCAAGACGATGGGCATGTCGTATAACAAGGCATGGCGGGCGATCCGCCATGTCGAGGAGCACTTGGGGTTTCAGCTGCTGCACCGCCGCACCGGGGGGGCAGCCGGCGGCGGTTCCGTGCTTACCGAGGAGGGTCGCGAGCTCGTGCGCCGCTTTCGCGCGTTCCTGGATGAAGCTGACGCCGAGCTCGACAGGCTCTATCGCCAGCATTTCGGCGACATGCCGTACGCTCAGCCTATCCGTCGTTACCCGGACTAAGCCGACGGAGGTGTTGGGCGAGTACGTGGCGGCGAGCGGTCGGCGCACCACGACCTCCCGCTCGCCGCAGCATCTACCTCAGCGTGCGCCTTAGGGTGAGGGGCACGGGGTCCTTAGTCTCAAGCTCAAGTACAGCATGAGAGTGATCTCCGAGGGAGAGCCTGTGTACAGCGTGTGCGGGTTCCTCAGGCGGTTCACCAGCCGAACTTCTTCTGCATCAGAGGGAACAGGAAGTAGACGAGGAAGGCCAGGGAAACCAGGTGGAGGAGCCAGTGCACCTGGCGCCACTGGCCGCGGGCTACGCGCACGGCCACGTAGCTGAGGAAGCCCGCGCCAATGCCGTTGGTGATGCTGTACGTGAGAGGCATCACGGTGATGGTGAGCACCGCTGGCAGGCCAAATGCGAGATCGGTGAAGTCGATCGCCGAGCAGACCTTGCCGTCGCTCTCACCGCTGGCCACTGTCTCCTTGCGGGTCAGGGTGCGCATCATGAGGTAGCCGACCACGATTAGCGCTGGCGCGGTGGCCGCCGCTGGCACGATTCCGGCGATGGGGGAGAAGGGCATGGCGGCGAAGAAGCAGAGAGCGGTTACTACGCTCACCCAGCCGGTGCGTCCTCCGGCGCCTACGCCGGCGCCCGACTCGATGTAGGTCGTAGCCGAAGACGCCGAGGCCGCGCCGCCGGCCACCGCCGCCAAGGAGTCTACGAGGAGGAGGCGGTTGGTCCCCGGCAGATCGCCCTTTTCATCGAGATAGCCGGCCTGGCCGCCGACGCCGATCAGCGTGCCCATGGTGTCGAAGAAGTCGCTCAGCATGATGCTGAAGACCCAGAGGGCGGCGGCTATGGCGCCCAGCTTGGTGATGGCGCCGAAGTCGAACTGGCCGAGCAGGCTGAAGTCTGGCCACTGGATACCGCTCTCGGGGATCACGGCGGTCTGTTCGCCGAAAGGCTCCTTGTGGTACGCGTAGTTGAGAATGGTCGAGAGGACGGTTGTGAAGATGATGCCGAGCAGAATGGCGCCCTTCCACTTCCGCGCCATCATGACGATGGTCGCCAGCAGGCCGAGGGCGGCCATGGCCACCGGCACGCTGGTGAGGTCGCCGAGGGCCACGGGCGTGCCGCTACCGGCGACCACGAGGCCGCCATCTACGAGGCCGATGAAGAGGATGAAGAAGCCGATGCCCATCACGATCGCCTGCTTGAGCTCGAGCGGGATGGCATTGAAGATCGCCTTGCGCAGGCCTGTGAGCACGAGGACGGTGATCAGGATCCCCTCGAGCACGATGATGCCCATGGCGTTCTTCATGGCGAGGCCTTCGCCGACCACCAGCTGAAAGGCGACCACCGCGTTGAGGCCCATGCCCGGGGCGATGGCGTATGCCCGATTGGTTGCCAAGCCCATGAGCAGCGTCATCGCGCCGGCGACGAGACAGGTGGAGGTCAGCGCCGCGGTGAATGGCAGGCCCTTCTCCTGGAGGTCCGGTATGCCGGAGAAGCCGAGGATAGCTGGATTGACGAAGATGATGTACGCCATGACCATGAAGGTGGTGAGCCCGGCGAGGGTGTCGCGCGCCAGCGTAGTGCCGTTCTCTTTGAATCGAAACAGTCGTTCCAGCACAAGTCCTCCTTCGGTGCTCGGTTGCCGGCGGTTCGAACGGTAGCGGCGGGACACCTGGCGAGGGAGCCTCGCAGGTAACCTTTTCGCGCGCCTGCGAGCTTCTGCCGAGGTGAGTCCGCGCCGTGGCCGCGCGCCGCTGCGAGTGTATACAACCGCGAACCGGCGGTGAGAGCCGCGTTGACAGCCGGGCCCGCGCGCCGGTATGGTGACGGCCTCCTGAGACGTACGGCGCCCAACGAAAGGACGGCACAGCCGATCGTGGACGCAGACCCAGGGCCATTAGCCCTCTCCGATCTCGAGTCTCTGGCCATCGTCGATGTCGATGGTCAACGGGTCGGCGAAGTCATCGACGTGGTGGTAGATACACGTTCGGATCTCCCGCTGGTCAATGGCTTCTTTGTACGCGGTGCGGACGACGCGCAACTCTTCGTGCGCTGGGACCAGGTGCGCTCGCTCGACGTCGCCGGCGAGCGTGCCGAGCTGCGTGTGGCCCTCGAGCGGCTCGCCCCCTCCTCTCTGCGCGCCGACGAGATCGCCTTGGTCGATGCCGTTCTGGACAAGCAGGTACTGGATATCCGCAAGCGTGAGTTCGTGCGGGTACAGGATGTGCTCCTGGAATCGCGCGCCGAGGGGCTCGTCGTCTCCGGGGTCGACGCGAGCAGTGGCGCGGTCATGCGCCGCATCGGCCTCGGCTTCCTCTCGCGTCGCATGCCGAGGCGAACCGACGACTTCGTACCGTG
>Ga0334882_1003961_pt1 | contig 13030 bp, 11 predicted proteins | sample GraSluR1_MG_5_FD_207226 | JGI IMG/M metagenome (GOLD analysis project Ga0334882, IMG submission 207226) | Sludge microbial communities from methane-producing bioreactor in Wageningen University, Netherlands - Granular Sludge_15_04-R1 | ecosystem: Engineered > Bioreactor > Anaerobic >... | reverse complement strand
TGGCGCTGCGTTCGGCTGCGGACGCGACAGCCGGGCGCCGCATCGGCATCGGCTGGATGATCGTGTCGCTGGTGGGCGCTGTCTTCACCGGGCTGACCGGGCTGGCCTACTTCACTCAGCATCCTGACCTCACCTTGGACAATCCCGAGGTAGTCTTCCTGGCGATGGCGCAGCTCGTGTTCCACCCGTTCATCGCCGGGTTCGTGCTCGCGGCGGTGCTGGCCGCGATCATGTCGACGGTGTCGTCGCAGCTGATCGTGTGCTCGTCGGCCCTGGTCGAGGACCTCACCAAGATCGGGCTGAAGCGTGAGCTGAGCCCACGCCTTCAGGTCTGGCTGGGCCGCGGCGGAGTCTTCGTGGTGGCCATCATCGCGATGGCGCTGGCCTGGACGCAGAACAACACCATCCTCAAGCTGGTGGCGTTCGCCTGGGCCGGCTTCGGTGCCAGCTTCGGGCCGATCATTCTGCTGTCGCTGTTCTGGAAGCGGCTGACCACGCCGGGCACGATCGCGGGCATGCTGAGCGCCGCCGTGACCGTGTTCGTGTGGCACTACAGCTCGTGGAGCGCGCTGTATGAGATCGTTCCGGGGTTCATCGTGAACGTCATTGTCGCGGTCGTGGTGTCGCTGCTGACGAAGGCGCCTGATATCGATACCGAGTTCGACGAGGCGGCTGAGTTGGCGGCGGCTCGGGCGTTCTGAGGGGGGTTTGGCCGGCGGCTGTCACCGCGGATGACAAGCCCCCTGATGGTGTGTTTTGTGTGCTTCAGCACGGGTTCCTCCGTGGGCGATGGTGTTTTCGCGGCTGACTCGGTGTTAGCTGAGGGAATGGCAGAATCCTGGGCTCACTCATGCAACATTCGTGGGGAACGTCACTGTCTGATTGACCACCTCCGCGGCACAGCTGAACTGGCCGCTGGCTTCGGAAGCGAACTTGGCTGGAAACGGCTGTGCTACGTGGCGGGGCTTGTACACGATGTCGGCAAGATCGTGCGTCCGTGGCAGGACTACTTACTGGCGAGTGAGGCCGGAGTTAGCGTAGCCACCATCAACCATAAGACCAGCGGAGCTAACCTGTTCGCACGCCTGGCACGGGAGCCTGGTCGTCTCATGATCGAGGGCCACCACTCGGGTATCCCCGATTTTGGGGAACCCGCCTCCGAAGAGTCCACAAATCCTGACCGTGACAGCGAGGTCGAGACAGCCGCGCGTCTCCTCCTGCCTGAACTTGATGACATCCTCGCGGCGGGCGACTTGATACCCGATCGATGGTCCCAATGGTCGAGGGCGGACCCTGCAGCGCTGGAGATGGCCGTGCGCATGTCGCACTCAGCGCTGGTGGACGCCGACTTCCTCGACACCGCCGCTCATTTCAATGCCACGCAAGCCCATCTGGCGCCAGCAACCGACTTCGCGGCTCTTCATGCTCGCTTCACCGAGGCACTCGGCCAAGAGCTCTCGGGTCGTCGTCCTTCGCCAGTGGACGCGCTGAGGGCTTCCCTATTGGAAGACTGCCTAACCGCTGCGGACTGCGCGCCTGGGATCTTTCGTCTGCCCGCACCGACCGGATCAGGCAAGACCATCTCGGCCGTCGCGTTCGCGTTAGCACACGCGGCGCGGCATGGATTGAGACGCATCATCGTGGCAGTTCCCTTTCTGTCGATCACCGAGCAGAACGCCGCTGTTTACCGCCGTTTGATCGGCGACGAGAACGTAGTGGAGCATCACAGTGGCGTCGACCCAGCGTCGAAAGACCGGACTCAATCCGGGTTGGGGCGCGTCAAGTACGGCGCCGAAAACTGGGACGCTCCATTCGTTGTGACGACGACGGTGCAATTGTTCGAGTCGTTGTTCTCCAACCGCCCCTCTCGGACCCGCAAGCTGCATCGGTTAGCGAACGCGGTCATAATTCTTGACGAAGTCCAAGCCATTCCTCCGCGCGTTCTTCCGGTCATCCTCGATGGTTTGCGTATCCTGCAACAGCATTTCGGCGCGACCATCGTACTTTCGTCTGCTACCCAGCCAGCGTGGGATCTGATCGGCCCCTGGAAGCAATCCAAACGCCTCGAAGTGCGCGACATTGTGGGCGACCCGACTCGACTCTATACGGGGCTACGACGTAGTTCTGTCGAGTGGGCAATGGTGGATTCACTGGCCTCTGTGGCGGACATGGTGACCGCCGAGCCCGCTGTGCTGGCAATCGTCAACACCACCGCGAACGCACGCGATGTGGCACTCGAGCTCCGCGATCGCGCGACCGAAGGGCTCTTTCATCTATCAACCCGCATGTACGCTGGCCACCGTCGGGCTGTTCTGAGCCAGGTGCGTGAGCGCTTGGCCGTAGGGCTACCCGTTCGTCTTGTATCGACCCAGTTGGTTGAGGCAGGGGTGGACCTGGACTTCCCCGTTGTTCTTCGTTCGCTTGCCCCAGCAGAGAACCTCTCGCAGGCGAGAGGGCGCTGCAATCGCGAGGGGCATCTGGCCTCCGGCCGCTTCGTGGTGCTCATATCCCCCGAGTTGTCGATTTTGGATGCATACCAGGTCGGAGTCGCCAAGACCCGACAGCATTTCGAGGCGCCCTCGGTCGATTTGGACGCCCCCGACGCCATGCGTCGCTACTACGCCGACTTGTATGCCACCCTCGATATTGATGGATTCCAAGAGGCGAGGGAGATTCAGGACGCTCGACGCCATCTCCGATACCGGCGGGTGGCTGAGTTTCGGATGATTCGGGACGACGCAACGACAGTGGTTGTCGCTTCCGCTCCTGGAGCGGAAGCCGTGCTGACCGATCTCACTCGGCAGATGGACGCCGGCGCCGCGCCGGCGCCTGATCGTTTCCGGCGGCTCCAGGAGTTTTCAGTGAGTATTCCCACCGCCGCATTGCCACGCGTGGCAAGCTACCTTGTGGAGGAGCTTCCCGGCATCTGGGTGTGGCGCGGCGCCTATGACACCCTCACCGGAATCAGCCTGGACACGACCCCTCATGATTCGGTGTGGTAGCCAGCAGAGAGGCGGCTAAATGGACCTGAGAGAATGCGACGGATTTCCCCCACTGGTGGTTGAGCTGTGGGGCCCAGCCGCCCTGTTTACGCGCCCAGACGCCAAAGTTGAGCGTCTGTCATACCCAGTTATGACCCCGAGTGCTGCCGTTGGCGTCTTGGAAGCGATCTTCTGGAAGCCAGAGTTCACCTGGCAGATAGTCGCGATCGAAGTTCTGGCTCCTATTCGGGAAGGTCGTGTTCGTCGCAACGAGACCACCCAGGTCGTATCGCGCGAAGGCGCCCTGCGCGGGGAGCGGGTCAACACTGCGAGCCACCGGACCCAACGAGCCTCAACCGTCCTCCTCAACGTGCGGTACCGGGTCCATGCGCACGTTGTTCTGCGCGAACACGCAACCGATCCGGCGGCCAAGTATCGTGACCAGTTTCGTCGCCGTGTGGAGCGCGGTGCGTGTTTCAGTCAGCCGTACCTCGGGACCCGCGAGTTCCCCGCGGCATTCGGCCCTCCAAGTGAGACAGCGCCAGTACCGCTTTCACGGGATTTGGGGATCATGCTGCATTCCATCACGCACGGCAAGGATGGACGTGACCCGCGGTCATCGTGGTTCACTGCACGGTTGGACAGTGGTGTCCTGCATGTCCCTGAACTCGGCATCACCGTCGGAGGCGCTGCGTGACAACGTTGTTCGAGGCGTTGGTGAGGTACGCGCATGAGCACAAGCTCCTTGAGAAGCCCTACCACGCACCCGCCCGGTTCATCTGGCAGCTCGACCTAAATCCGGACGGCTCTCTAGCATCGCGAGAATTGACGCCGCTGTTTACCCCACGCGAAGTGCGGGGCAAGATCACGGAGGAACGCGGGCGGATCGTCACCGTGCCGCGCATGACGCGAACGCGCGGTGTTTCCCCGATGCTCGGGGCTGATGACATCGCGTATGTCTTGGGCTGGGTCCACGACGCACCAGACCCCGGCGACGCAGCGACCACGCGAGCCTACGACAAGATTGTGCGGGACACTCGCCAGCGACGAGAGGCTTGGTCTGCGCTAACACGCCAGTGGGCCGCAAGTCCAGCGGCCGCTGATGACCCAATTCCGCGCGCATTGGTCAATTTCATTGAAAACGGCATTGACCAGGTACTGCAGCCGGCAGAATGGTCCGCGAAGGACGGCATCATCATCCACGTTGGGCTGGCGCCAGCGCCCGCCGCTCAATCTGCTGTCCCCTTCTGGACGCAATACGTAGAACGTACAAAAGGTTCCGGTCGAATCAGTCTGTGCCTAATCTGTGGAATGAACGGCCCAGTCGTCGACACCTTCGCCCAACCAGTCAAGGGGTCACTGATTCCGGGGGGCCAAACCTCTGGCGTTGCTCCAGTGAGCGTGAATGAGGCTGCGTACGGCTACGGCCTCCGCCGCGGTCTGCAGCAGGTACCGATCTGCCTGAGCTGTGCACAAGCCATCCCGACCAGCTTGAACCACCTGCTGTCAGATTCAGCCCGTGCGCACCACTCGTCCGACGCAGCGACCACTTGGTGGGTAGATGGAGCTTCGGACTTTGACCCACTCAGTGAACTGTCCCCGACGCAGGACAGCGCAGTCGCCGCCCTTATCGAGCGCGTGCGAAGCGGGAGAGGCACCCGTCATGTCCTCGACCTGGAACAGTTCTACGCGGTGACGCTGGAGGCAAATCACTCCCGCATGGTCGTGTGCGATTGGACACATCTGCCACTTATCACGCTCCAGGAGAATATCTTGGCTTGGTTCGCAGATGGGCGTGTACAACCACTTTCGGCTCACGGCCAGACCTACCAACCGTTATGGCTGTTGGCGAACGCCACCGGCCGATATGACCCGGACACCGGGCGGTATCTAAGCCCTTTTGACAGAGGCGGACGCCATCCCCACGCCATCGCTGAGATTCTGCAGAATGCTGCGCTCCATCGCTGCCCCCTGCCCCGTGACCTCGCCTCACACGTCGTTCAGCGAGTGGTAGCGGATAGGCGGGTGGACGCGCCACGAATAGCACTACTCCGCCTGTACCTCATCCGCTCCCAACCCTCGAAGGAAACTCCGATGCCCGGCCTTGACCAAAGCAACACTGAACCCGCCTACCTCTTGGGACGACTGATGTCGGTGTATGAGGATACGCAGTATGCGGCGGCGACTGCCGATGGCGGGCATGCCCCTAATGCGACGTTCGTAGACAAATATCTTGCTGGCGCTATTACCTCGCCGCGTCTCGTATTGACGGCTGGCGGGCGTCAAGCGCCCGCATGGTTGTCGAAACTGCGGCGCAACAATCGTGGCTGGTTCCACCAACGCGAGATCGACGCGATCATCGCTCTGCTTGACCCGAGCGATCCCGGCCCCATCCGAGCCACGCTCGACCAGCAAGCCTTGTTCCTGCTCGGCTACCACCACCAGCGCGCCCACAGCAGCGCTGCGCGCACGGCGGCTGCCGTTGAGCGAGCAACCGCGAGCGCTCAGAGCGATGGGTCTACTGTCACACCCCCTAGCCAGCCCTGACCCACCAGTTCAATCGGCCCGATGAGGAGAAACCACAATGGCAAAGCACACTGATCCGACTGTCCGTCACGACATTGTGTTCCACTTTGACATCAAAGACGGAAACCCCAACGGCGATCCGGACGCCGGCAACCGCCCTCGAGTCGACCCTGAGACCGGACAAGGTTTGGTGACGGACGTCTCACTGAAGCGGAAGATCCGAGATACCGTCGGGCTGGCCAGTGGCGACGACGAAGGCTACGAGATCTTCGTCTCTGCTGGCACGGCGCTCAACGACACGCTCGAGCACTCCTACTATGTGACCGGCACCAAGCTCGGCAAGGATACAAGAGATGCATCAGCGGCACGCGATTGGCTCTGTCGCCGCTACTTCGACATTCGAATGTTCGGGGCCGTGATGTCAACCGGCGAAACGCCAGCCTTGGGGCAGATCCGCGGCCCAATGCAGGTCTCCTTCGCTCGAAGTGTCGACCCGGTGACACCCATTGAACATGCAATCACCCGTGTGGCACACACTACCGCCAAGGATGCAGAGAAGCCCGGCGGCACGATGGGAAACAAGTGGACGATCCCTTACGGGCTTTACGAGGCGACCCTGTCCTACTCCGCAACTCGTGGCGCGCAGACCGGAGTAACCGAGCGTGATCTGGAATTGCTCTATTTATGCCTCGTCAATATGTTCGATCACACCGCGAGCGCCGCCAGGGCGTCCATGGCAGCGCGTTCTCTGGTGGTCTTCACTCATTCGGACGCATTCGGGCGTGCTCCGATGCATGCCTTGGTCGAACGCGTATCGGTCACCAGAGCCGATGGCATCGATGTTCCCCGCAGTTTCGCGGATTACTTGTTGGCCTTGGATTTCGAAGCGCTACCAGAGGGAGTTACGGTCGATAAGTTGCTGTAGGTACTCAATGTTTGATCCAATGCCCCTGTCGATCATCGAGCACTACGCCTACTGTCCACGGCAAGCCGCGCTCATCCACGTTGAAGGGCTGTGGTCAGCCAATGCCGATACCGCACGAGGCGAGGCGAACCACGCGGCAGTCGATCGTGGCGTCCGCTCAGAATCCCGTGCAGGCCTCGTAACCTGGGCATCACTGCCCGTCTGGAGTGAGCGGCTCAACCTGTCCGGTGTATGCGACGCCGTCGAGATCGTGGATGGAGCCCCCGTCCCCATTGAGCACAAGCCGCGCCACAACGGTCGACTGATGGCTCCTGCCGCACAACAGCTGGCTGCACAGGCACTGTGTCTGGAGGAGATGTGGGGATGTCATATCCTCACGGCCGCACTCTTCACGCGCGCCGACCGCCGCAGGCACGAGATCGCCATCGACGCTGCCCTCCGGACAGCGACCGAGGCGACCATCCGATCTTGCCATTCGCTTCTCTACGACCGAGCCCTGCCGCCCGTTCTGGAAGATCGACGGTGCGCAGGCTGTTCTCTTGCCGAAGTGTGCGGAGTCGAGCTACCCGATCCCGACGAGACGTCCCTATTCACCCCTCAAACGGAAGGCGTGTGGTGAGCAATGGACCTCGGCGATATGGTGTTCATCTCAACGCCAGGAACCTTCCTTCGGCTGGAAGGCGATGCCCTCCGTGTTGTGCTGCCAGACAAGACCGGACGCCATCTGGTGCCATTGCATCGGGTCGAGTCGCTCATACTCTGGCACGGCGTGGATATCAGCTCGGATTCACTGTGCTGGTGCATTGACCACGGTGTTCATGTCACCTGGATCACGCAGAATGGACGCCTTCACGCGAGCATCACCGGCCATGAACCGGCGCGACCCGAACTCCGACTCGCTCAGTATCGAGCCTATGAGGATCCTAGCCATCGAATAGAACTAGCCAAGGCCATCATCGCTAGCAAGCTGCAGAATTACCGACAGCTGCTCCTTCGGGGAGCACGAGACGCCCACGGTGCCCAACAGACGATTCTTCGGCGGGTCGCGAGATCGCACGCTGAGGCCATCAAGAGACTCGCCACGGTATCCAGCCTTACGGAAGTGATGGGAGTGGAAGGCCGGGCAGCACGCGAGTACTTTGGTTCTCTCGACCACCTCATAACAGGAGCAGTGACCGCGCGAACGCGCCGGCCACCCACCGATCCAGTCAACTGCTACTTGTCCGCAACCTACGGCTTGCTGAGATCGTCCATACACAGTGCAATCGTCCATGTAGGGCTCGACCCAAACGTGGGCTTCATTCACGGGGTGCGAGGTCCGAAGCCAACTCTCGCACTGGACCTCATGGAGGAGATGCGGGCGCTGCTGGCCGATCGCCTCGTGGCCACTCTGTTCAACCGCAATCAGGTCCGCGATACGTATTGGCGGGAAGTCGCAGGTGGGGCAGTCCTGCTGACAGATCAAGGCTGGAAGCACCTACTCTCGGAGTGGGTCGCGAGCCGCCAACGACTGTGGCCCCACAAGCTGCTCGGTCGACGCATCCCCGCCGCCGAGATACCGTTTGTCCAGACGCGAGCTCTGGCACGTCACCTTCGTGAGCCACAGCATGCCTACCTTCCTTGGCTGGTGGCATGATGATTGACGCGATCGTTGTTTATGATGTCTGCACCGACACTCCTGCAGGCGCCCGCCGGTTGCGCGCCGTGGCAAAGCAATGCGAAGGCATAGGTACGCGTGTCCAGTACTCAGTCTTCGAGTTGCGCTGCGAACCCGCCCAACTCGTGACCTTCATGAAGGGCATAGAAGACACGATCGTAGAGGACGACTGCGTGCGCGTGTATCAAGTACCTGCTGGCATCCTCGCAAAGGTAGTCCAGATTGGGCGCCAGAGACCACCGCCCGTGCCAGGTGCCATCATCTGGTAAGAGCTCGGGACCGCAAGAGCACAGACCACGTACCGGGGGTTCAGCACAGACATCGCTGTCGTAGAGAGCAGTTATCCACAGATTCTGCGAAACACCCTGTGCACTATGCTGGGGCTCCTGCTCAGGCAGGGTGGCGTCCCTTCCTCGGAGGGGACGAGGATCGCAACGGATTGGACCGGAACGCTGCCGGGCAGGGCACGACGTGGCGTCCCTTCCTCGGAGGGGACGAGGATCGCAACTCGATGCAGGAATCGAAGCGGCAGGTGCTCGAGTGTGGCGTCCCTTCCTCGGAGGGGACGAGGATCGCAACCAGACCGTCGTGACCGCGATTTCTGACGCTTTCGCGTGGCGTCCCTTCCTCGGAGGGGACGAGGATCGCAACGATGTGGAGTGGGCCGACGAGGAGCATCGGCGCGGTGGCGTCCCTTCCTCGGAGGGGACGAGGATCGCAACGGCGACTCGTGGACGACCCCCCTCGACGGCGTGAGGTGGCGTCCCTTCCTCGGAGGGGACGAGGATCGCAACAAGCGCAGGTCGCCGACCGTAACGGCCTGGGTATCGTGTGGCGTCCCTTCCTCGGAGGGGACGAGGATCGCAACTACGCTCCGGTCGTCTGGTCGGCCCCGCCGGCTGGTGGCGTCCCTTCCTCGGAGGGGACGAGGATCGCAACTCGTAACCGGGCTGCCGGCTGCGATCCGGCCTGCGTGGCGTCCCTTCCTCGGAGGGGACGAGGATCGCAACTTGTAGGTCTTGCCGTCCAAACCGATGGTGGCGTCGTGGCGTCCCTTCCTCGGAGGGGACGAGGATCGCAACATCCCCGAGTTCGGAATCGCAGCCGCGCCGCACGCGTGGCGTCCCTTCCTCGGAGGGGACGAGGATCGCAACGGGTCGCCCAGCCAGCAGTAGGCCTGCACCCCGGAGTGGCGTCCCTTCCTCGGAGGGGACGAGGATCGCAACCGTATACGATCCGCCCGGGGAGGTGACCGTACCCGCGGGTGGCGTCCCTTCCTCGGAGGGGACGAGGATCGCAACTGCGCCTCGGCGGCATGGTCGATTCGGTCAGTCATGGTGGCGTCCCTTCCTCGGAGGGGACGAGGATCGCAACTTGCATTGCGTGATCAGGCTGTTGTGCGACACGGTGTGGCGTCCCTTCCTCGGAGGGGACGAGGATCGCAACACCGGCCGCCCGAACCGGTTGCGGAGCCGGCCGCGTGGCGTCCCTTCCTCGGAGGGGACGAGGATCGCAACAAGGCAGACGACATCCATCCGCTGGTGAAATATGCGGTGGCGTCCCTTCCTCGGAGGGGACGAGGATCGCAACAGGAACCATGTCGGGCGGCCGTTGAACAGATGATTCGTGTGGCGTCCCTTCCTCGGAGGGGACGAGGATCGCAACGCTATGACGATTCCGCACAGTGCAGAGTCATTTCCCGGTGGCGTCCCTTCCTCGGAGGGGACGAGGATCGCAACTTCGAATCGAGGAGCGAGTAGATGCGCCAGCCTGTAGTGTGGCGTCCCTTCCTCGGAGGGGACGAGGATCGCAACACCGCGGAGCGGCTGTGGGAGACTCAGCCGCATCGTGGCGTCCCTTCCTCGGAGGGGACGAGGATCGCAACTCGATTGGTCCCGGATAACGTGGTCATGGCTGCACCGTGGCGTCCCTTCCTCGGAGGGGACGAGGATCGCAACAGGATCTCGGCCCAGCGCTCCGCCTCCTCGCCCCAGTGGCGTCCCTTCCTCGGAGGGGACGAGGATCGCAACCACGCGTCGTCGTCGCTGTCGCGGACCTGCTCGAAGCGTGGCGTCCCTTCCTCGGAGGGGACGAGGATCGCAACACTGCGTTGAGCGAGGCATTGCCGCGTCACATCCAGTGGCGTCCCTTCCTCGGAGGGGACGAGGATCGCAACCTCCATGGTTGTGCGATGTGCCAGATGCCGGCGAGAGTGGCGTCCCTTCCTCGGAGGGGACGAGGATCGCAACTGGACCATCGCGGCGAGGACCGCCAGCGGGATGCCGTGGCGTCCCTTCCTCGGAGGGGACGAGGATCGCAACATGTGGAACCGGCGATGGTCGGTATGGGTGACGGCGGTGTGGCGTCCCTTCCTCGGAGGGGACGAGGATCGCAACCCGGCGCGGCGGGTGCACCACCAGCCCGTCTGGCGAGTGGCGTCCCTTCCTCGGAGGGGACGAGGATCGCAACATGTCGGACTGCGAGTGCGACAGCCGCTCGATCAGGTGGCGTCCCTTCCTCGGAGGGGACGAGGATCGCAACGTCGCAGCCTCCAGCGGTGTCAGCGATGGGGGGCGGTGGCGTCCCTTCCTCGGAGGGGACGAGGATCGCAACGCCGAGGGCGGGTTCAGCCGTGACGCGCAGATCGGGTGGCGTCCCTTCCTCGGAGGGGACGAGGATCGCAACGTGTACGATCCGTCGCACATGCCGGTTGATTGCGAGTGGCGTCCCTTCCTCGGAGGGGACGAGGATCGCAACCGTGGAGATAGGAGATCTCGCCGCCGCCACGGTCTGTGGCGTCCCTTCCTCGGAGGGGACGAGGATCGCAACAGCGACCGCAGGTGCATATTGCTGCGAATGGCTCGTGTGGCGTCCCTTCCTCGGAGGGGACGAGGATCGCAACACTCACTGACCCTCCCTGCTATGCCTGCGCGGGTCGTGGCGTCCCTTCCTCGGAGGGGACGAGGATCGCAACTCCTCTACAGCCAGGTGGGTTTGATCGTCGCGTCGGGTGGCGTCCCTTCCTCGGAGGGGACGAGGATCGCAACTGCTTTTTTCTTGCGAGGGTGGTCCCGTGATCAGCGGGTGGCGTCCCTTCCTCGGAGGGGACGAGGATCGCAACATGTGGGAGGTGTTGCATCGGTGATCGATCAGTTGGTGGCGTCCCTTCCTCGGAGGGGACGAGGATCGCAACTGGACTCTGTTCGCCTGGCAGTACTGCGCGCAGGCGTGGCGTCCCTTCCTCGGAGGGGACGAGGATCGCAACTCCACCTCAGACTTCACCATGGCCGCATTCGCCGCGAGTGGCGTCCCTTCCTCGGAGGGGACGAGGATCGCAACAGCAACTCGATGGTGGCTGCCGCCTGGTCGAGCTGTGGCGTCCCTTCCTCGGAGGGGACGAGGATCGCAACCGCGCTGTCCTCACCAGCGACACCGGCATGACGTCGCGCATTGACCCCCTGACGACAGCCCCACGCGACCTAGCGATCGCTTCGGCGACCCGACCACGAGGGTTTGTGGGAGCGATCCTGATCCTGGCGTCGGCGATGCTCTTCGCCGCGAACGGAATCGCGGTAAAGACCATCCTCGGCTCCGGCCAGATCAGCGCCACCCGTCTCGTGTCACTGCGCACCCTGCTCGCCGCGGTTGTGCTGGTTTCGGTGCTCGCCGTGATGCGTCCGCGGGAACTGCGTCCCGGCTGGCCGGCGCTGGTGCGGTTGGCAATCCTGGGGCTGTTCGGGATCGGCCTGCTGCAGTGGTCCTACTTCAACCATCTGCAACGTCTTCCGGTCGCGGTCGGCATGACCATTCAGTACATGGCGCCAGTCGCTGTGGCCGTGCTGGCCAGGTTCGTGTTCGGCGAGGCGGTGCGGCGCCGGGTATGGCTGGCGCTCGGGCTCACGCTGGCCGGTGTGGCGCTGATGCTGGGCGTCGCCGAACCGATCTCGCTCGCGCTGGACCCGATCGGGCTGGCCTTCGCGATCGGCGCCATGGTAGCGCTCACGATCTACTACCTCATGGGTGAGCGCTCGCTGGCGCTCGTATCGCCGCTGGCGACCCAGACGTGGATGATCGTCTTCGCCGCAGCCCTGTGGCAGGTCGTGACCCCCATCTGGACCTTCGACTGGACCGTGCTGGGTGCCCCTATCAGCGTCCCGGGAGCAACACCCGATCGGACGATGCCCCTGTGGGTACCGCTGACGTTCCTGGTGCTCGCCGGCACGGTCGCGGCCTACCTGCTCGTCATGGTCGGCATCAAACGGATAGGCGCTACTCGCGCGGGGCTCCTCGGCATGGCCGAGCCCGTGATCGTCGCTGTTCTCGGCTGGCTGTTGCTTGGCGAGATGTTGACCGGCTGGCAGATGGCCGGCGTGGGCATTGCGGTGTCCGGCATGGCCCTCGCCGCGACGTCGCGTCGCCGTGGCGTGCGGGCCACTGACGCGTCCGGCGTCTAGTGCGCAACGAGAACAGGCGCGGGCTCGGGCGACCTGCTCGCCTGGCGGCTGTGATACAGGGCATCGACGACGAAGATCAGCACGGCCACCCAGATGATACCGAAACCGAGCCACCGGGCGGGCGGCATCTGCTCGCCAATGATCAGCCAGCCCGTTAAGAACTGCAAGATCGGCGCGACGTACTGCAGAATCCCCATCGTGCTCAGCGGAACCCGCACGGACGCAGACGCGAACAGCAGCAAGGGAATCGCTGTGACCGGTCCGGCCAGCGAGATCAACAGCGCGTAACCATCCAGATGGACGGTGTTCGCGCCGACCGCACCGAGCCAGATCAGATAGCCGAGCGCGAAGGGCGCCGCGGCGCTGGTCTCGATGGCCAGCCCCGGCAGCGCCGGCACACCCGCTCCTACCTGCTTTTTCATCAGGCCGTACAGGGCGAACGACGTCGCCAGCCCCAACGCAACCCACGGCACATTCCCGTAGCCGA
>Ga0334882_1003960_pt1 | contig 13032 bp, 9 predicted proteins | sample GraSluR1_MG_5_FD_207226 | JGI IMG/M metagenome (GOLD analysis project Ga0334882, IMG submission 207226) | Sludge microbial communities from methane-producing bioreactor in Wageningen University, Netherlands - Granular Sludge_15_04-R1 | ecosystem: Engineered > Bioreactor > Anaerobic > Unclassified... | reverse complement strand
CTCCCGACCCGTCGGGACGCCGGCCACCGTCACCGTCCAGATCAGCTGCGACCTGAACACCGCCGACCTCGCCGCGCTACCCGGCATCCCAGGCAAGATGCCCATCCACGCCTCCATGACCAGCCCGATCGACACCTACAGGGAGAGACGCCGATGACCAGCCGCACGCGCCGCCGAACCCACGATCAACGAGGCGCGATCGTGTCGGTATGGACGGCCGTGATCGCCGTCACCATGGTGGCCGTTCTGGCCGTGGCGGTCGACCTGTCCGGTCTCGTCCGCGCCAAACAGGCCGCCGCCGACGCCGCCGCCCAAGCCGCCCGGCAAGCCGGCCAGCAACTGTCCACCGGCACCCTGTTCAACACCGGCCGGCTCGAAGTCCGCACCCAACAGGCCAAGACCGCCGCCCTCGACTACCTGAAAGCGATCGGCATGACCGGCACCACCACCGTGCAGGACGGCACCCTGATCGTCACCGCCCACGCCGACTACCAGCCACTGTTCCTGTCCAGCATCGGCGCCGGCCCGATCGAAGTCACCGCAACCAGCTCGGTACGCATCCTGCGCGTCGAAAACGGAACGGAGCGATAGATGAAACGACGACTCACCAGCATCCTCGCCGCCCTCGGACTCGCCGCGATCATCATCGGCCTGCCCACCCTGCTCATCGCCACCGCCGACGTCGCCGCACCCCACCTCGGCTGGACACCGAACGGGCTGTGGCAAGCCCTCCTGGCACCCGACGACGGCACCCTGCTCGTCACCCTCGTCAAGATCGCCGGCTGGATCTCCTGGGCCATCCTCACCGCCAGCATCGGGATCGAGATCACCAGCCGCGCCCGCCACCTCCCCGTCCCGCAACTCCGCGGCATGGCCTGGCCCCAACTCCTCGCCCGCGGCCTCGTCTCCGCCGTCCTGGCCGGCTTCATCGCCACCAACACCATCAACACCACCGCCACCGACCCCGCCCCGGGCAACCCGACCACCGCCCTCGCCGCCCCGCTCGCAGCGACCGCACCCCTGCACCCGCCGGCCAACACCACCAGCCACGCGCGCACCTACACGGTCAAACCCGGCGACACACTCTCCGAGATCGCACTCGACAAGCTCGGCGACGGACACGCCTACCCGCGCATCTTCAACGCCTCCAAAGCCACCAAGCAGCCCGACGGCCGCCACCTCACCGACCCCGACCTGATCATCCCCGGCTGGAAACTCACCATCCCCGGCAAGCACAACGCCAAGCCGACGACCACCAAGCCCGACAAACACCACCAGAAGACCACACACCAAGAGCCGACCACCCGGCACATCACGGCGCCGCCCGAACCCACCGCGACCACCCCGACCGCCCCGACTCGGAGCGCGCCAGCCACAGCCCCCACGGCCGAACCAGCCCCACCCACGGCCACCTCCGAGGTCAGCCCGGCCGACCACGAGCAGGTCACACCCGTCTGGCTCGTCGCGGGCCTGGCGGGCGCCGGCAGCCTGCTCGCCGGCGCCCTGTGGCTGCTGCTGCAACGCCGACGCCGCGCCCAGTTCCGCGCCCGCCGCCCAGGCCGCAGCACCACCGTCCCCGCCGCCGGATACGCCCCCATCGAGAAGACCCTGGAACACACCGGCGCACCCACCGCAGACATCCTCACCGCCATCGACGAAGGACTACGCCGACTCGTCACCGCCCTCCGCGCGGGCGGCCAACCGATCCCGACCCTGACCCTGCTGGGCGTCACGACCGACCAGTTCACGGCCCGGTTCGCCGACACCGTGACCCTGCCCGAACCGTGGCAGCCCCTCGCAGACGGAGCCGAGTGGCAGGTCGAACGCTCCGTGATCGACCAGACCGGACCGCTCGATCGGGACGACCCGCCGGCCTGGCCGCAACTGGCCACCATCGGCATGGACGACCACGACGCTTGGCAGTTGGTCAATCTCGAAGCACTCGGCGTCATCACCCTCACCGGCGACCCCGACTACAGCACCGACCTCGCCCGCTACCTCCTCGCCGAACTCGCCGTCGCCCCCTGGGCCCGCGACCTGCGCATCGACTGTGTTGGGATCGGCCAGGAAATCACCGGCCTGAACCCTGCGCGCGTCCGCCACCACACCGATCCGGGCATTCTCGCCACCACCGTCGCCAACGCGGTCGACACCCACGACCGGCTCGCCGCGACCGGCGCGGACCGGCTCGAGGACGCCCGCGCCACCCAGGCCGGTGACCAACTGTGGGACAGCCGCATCCTCATCACCACACCTGACCTGCCCGACCTACCCGTCCTCACCGACCTGATCACCCAACAACCAGGACGGACCGCCACCACGGTCGTGCTCGTCAGCGACGACACCGCGGCCACCGGCGTCGAGATCCAGGTCGACGACGGCGGCCGCGTCCAGATCCCCAGCCTCGGCCTCGACCTCATCGCCAACGGACTCACCCCCTCCGAAGCCATCGGGTGCACCGCCGTTCTCGCCGCCGCCGACACCCTCGACGACACCCCCACCCCGACACCGCAGGCACCCACCGAACCATGGGAGGAGTTCTGCGACGAAACCGGCCAACTCCGCCCCGAATACGTCCTCGACCGCCACACCACCCCCGACACTGAGGCCAGCAGCCTTCTGCCCGGGGACGACGAGGACTGGGTGGAGATCACGGCGAACACGGTTGAAGACCTCGCCCTGATCGCGCCTCTCGTCCCGGTGGAGGTCCGGCGCGCCGCCGAAGCTGTCGACCCGGGCCTGGATGCCGACCTCGAAGCTTGGGCGGCCGAGACCTGCGACCGGCCACGCCTCAGCGTGTTCGGGCCGATGCGGCTCCGCGTCGGGCCAGGCGGCGACCCTGCCGCCGTCGCGCGACGCAGGCCCTACTACACGAACATCGCCGCCTATCTCGCGCTCACCCGAGGTGCCACCACCGACGAGATCGCCACCGCGATGGGCCTAACCGCTGGCAGGGTCCGCAAGGACATGTACCTGCTGCGGGACTGGCTCGGCGACAAGCCCGGCACCAAAGATCCGTACCTGCCCGACGCGGCCAGCAACATGGGAGCCGTTCGGGAAGGCGTCGGGCTGTACGTGATCGAAGAACTCCTCGATGACGCCGACCTGTTCCGCCGCCTCCGCCTCCGCGGCGAAGCCCGCGGCACCGACGGACTACCCGACCTCCTCGCCGCGCTCCGCCTCGTCCGCGGAACCCCCTACGCAGACCGAAACCGCTACACCAGACCCTGGCTCACCGAGCGCCGACCCGACATCCACCTCCAAACAGCCGTCGTCGACGTCGCCCACCTCGTCACCAGCATCGCCCTCAAAGCCGGCGACCTCCACCAAGCCCGAGCAGCCGCCGAACTCGCCCTCCTCATCGCCCCCGACGAAACCACCCCAGCCCTCGACCTCGCCAACGTCGCCATCGAACAAGGACGAGAAGACGAAGCCGCCACCATTATCCGAACCATCCACGACTGGACCGACACCACCGGAGAACCACCACTCGAACTCCCAGAACGAGCCGACCGCATCCTCCGCACCCACCGCTGGCTCGAACCCGCCAAACGCGCCGGCTGACTGCGTAAGTGGGTTCATCGCTACCGGAGGGGGAGGGGACCCCTTCGGGGCGACTCTGGCCGATCTCGGCTGGCGACCCGACTAACTGGCCGTCAACTTGGTCACTTCAGGGTCGAAGAAGCTGTCGGCACGAGCTGCAGGCTCAGCCTCGTGAGCCGTTCCGAGCGTCGGCCCTACTCTGCCTTCTCCAAGAGGTGGATGCGGACGCTGTACGCCGGGTCAGCAAGCAGGATTGTTCGTATCTCGTCTCGGGCCGAATCGTTCTGGGAATGGGAAAGCGCATCCGCGAGCGATCGCCGGACCCGAACATCCTGGTCGTGGGCTAGGCGAACCCCGACATAGCCGGGTTGCATGCGTCGAACCCACAGAATCGCCGCCAGTGATCGCAGCGCCCACCCCTGCGACGCAAGGAAGCCTATGTCATCCTCCAAGCCGCCATTCAGCTGCTGCAAAGCTCGAGTTGTCCAGTAGTCGGAGGTCTCGTCTCCGACGAGCTGTGCGAACGCGTGAGTCCTCACCTCCGCGAACTGGTCGTCAGTCCCCGCCAGCCTGGCCGCCAAGAAGAGCGCCTTTCCGCGGCTGTCCAGACCCGATCCACCCACGCGAACTGCCCCAAGCTTGTGTCTGAACAGCCTCTGCATGTCGTCGTACTCGGATGGCGTTGGCGAAGTTGCGCACTCGACAGCGCGGGTGAAGGCAACCGAGCGAGCTCGTTCAGTCAGCCCGTCCGCGAGCTGAGCCGCGGCGAGTAGGTAGTCGCCACGGTCGCTCGACCCGACGTGTGGGTCGTCAGCGCGTCGGAGCAGTTCGTCTACGACCTGTTCGAGCACCGCTGGGTCTTGGGAAGAGACCAATGTGGCGTCACCGATCGCGCCGGTCCCCATCGTGTACGCGCCCGGGGTATGCACCAGCGGAGTCACCAGCCGCTTCAACGCTGCCACAACGACCTCTGGCGGTGTGCCCGTAGGATCTCGGGAAGCTAGCACCTCGTGGGCCCAGCTGTTCGCGAGTGCTGCATGCCTCAGGAGGTGCGGTCTCGCGAGATCCCAGAACGAGTGGATGGGGCGAGTCGTCTCGTGTCCTCGGGCGGTCTGGGATCTGGCGAGTAGATCGACCAAGTGCGGGATGGCCCGATTCCGCAGGAAGGGCTGGCTCTGGGCGACTCCGGCGACCGTGAGCGCCTCGTCATCGTCGTGGTAGCGGTAATGATTCGGCGCCACCTCGGGTTGGCGCTCGAAGTGCGCAAGAGCTTCCTCGGCAAGTTCCGGCGGGAGCCGACTGGCGATGCGAGCCAGCAAGTGGACAGCCGCTAGGTAGCGGGAGGTGGCGAACGGTCTCAGGTCGACCAAGGTGCCATCATCGGCGGCGCGAAGGTCCGCCAGTATGGAAGCGGCGAGTCGCAGGATTGCTTCATCGGGAATGAGATCGGACTGTGCCGAAAGGAGGCGGTAGGTGGCCGACACCGTCCAGTAGTTCGGAGCCTGAAGATCAGCTGAGGCATCGATGAATCGGTTGGGGTAAGCGCCCGCTAGCGACTCCAGCCGTTTGATCGCACCGGCCCGGATGAGATGGTGGGCAGCGACTTCGGGTTCGTCTGCCTCGATGAGGATGTTGGCTAACACCTCGCGTGCGTTGATCTCTTGGACCCAGTCGCTGCTGACAACAGCATCCCTCAGTGCTCTTTGCGCATGGATCGCCGCCGCTCGCAGCTTTCCATCTGCCAGGTCCTGCATTGCCCTTTCATGGGCGCGCTCGTCGGTTGGCACTACTCGACTGGAGGGTCCCATGTCGCCAAGCGCAATCTCGAGCGACAGCAGGTCATCTCTCGAGAACGGTTGCCAGTGCGTGCGGAATGCGCGACGACTGAAGACCCAAGTAGATGCGTCGGCCCATCGCTTGGCCAAGCAGGCGTCGCCGGCGGCATCGTCCCAGCAGGCGTCCGCTTCGACGAACCGCTGAAGCATGGCGCAATGACGGGCGTAGCGAGCGCTTACCAGCGAGCCGAGCTCGTGTCCGAGCCTCAGTCTCCGCGCATCGGTCAAGACCGCGTCCCAGTCTTGCCGGGCCTCTGCATCGAGTAGGCGCAACCTCACGACGAGTCCAGGCTCAGCGTGTTCAAGATCCTTCAAGGGGATCAGGGCCGGAAGCTCATCCCTTAACCACGCGCTCTCGTTGTTGGCAAGCGCAATCTCCCCGGCCAGCACCGCGAGGCGCAATCGGTCACCGCTCTCACCGATAGCTAGACTCTCTGCCGGACCCAGTTGCGTCATGGGATTCATGTAGAGCTCAAGGGCCAGATCCGCGACTCGGCCCCACTGCCGGTCCGGATCGGTGGAGTGAAGCTCGGCCTCCCTGACGCGCTCATGGACACGTTGCCGAGCGATCTCTGCCGCTGTCGTAGAACCCTGGTCCAGCGCAAGCCAAACCTCATTTAGGGCAGCGCGTGCAGCTTCTTCTCCTCGTCCCAATTGAACCAGGAGACGTGCACGTTCCGGCTCGTGCTGCGCCGCATGACTTGCGAATCCCGCGAGGCGGAGCGTCTCCTGCGCCGCCTCGACAAGCTCGAGAGCTCTCTTGGGGTCCGTGGCGAGTCCTGCGGACTGCTCAAGCATCGCCGATGCGCCCGTTGCCTCTTCGGGAGTCCTGGCTAGCGCCTCCCGAACAGTGACCGCATCGCGGTCTGGCACGAGCAATGGCCGGTGCTCGAATGGCAGGCAGAAGCGCTCTGCGGTCTGGATGCCGAAGAACTCGATGACGATCTCTGGCGCATTCCTCAGGAGGTCGGAGAGGGCCTGCTTGTCCCACAGGTCGAGCGCTAGTGGTGCGAGCTCGCTGCGGAGTTCATGCAGCGCCGCCACGGCACCGGTGGACCTGACTTCGCGGCTGACGCCGATAATCAGGCGCTCCACTTGGAACGGGCGCTCAGTCGCGCGAAACTTGCCGACGGCGGCCCTGAGCTGGGCTTTACCGAAGCGCGCCAAACGCTTGCTCTGCAGAGCGACACCTGAGCGGCCCGGGGTCAGCGCGACGACGTCGAGGCCCTGTTGGGCCTGCCCTGGCTCCCCATAGATCTGGGCGTTGCGAAGACCCTCGACGTCTCTCAGTACCCTGCACTGGAGCTTCTCGAAGTCATCCCATTCCATCTGATCGAACGGCAGCAGGTCGAGCGCACCAAGTACCAGCGCCGGAGTTAGCTGGCGCGGTCGACCATAGACCACCGAGTCCACCGGAACACTCCTCCAAGATGGGGGGGTCCGGCTAGCCATTGAGGTCCTTCCTCGGGTGTGCACGACAGCATGCCATGTGTCCGAGCGGCCAAGCAGTCTCCGGACACTTCGGGCCGTTCCTGCCGGCGTCTGACCCTGTCGTTGTCACCGTTGTGCCTGCTCTGTGCGCCGACGCGCCGCACCATTTCGGGATTGGGGGGACATGGGGGGACATGGGTTTGTCAAGGGGTTTTGTCGTGATCTGTGGATAACTCGTCGTTGTCCACAGATGTGGTGGGGACATCTGTGGCCACATGCCTGGGCTGGCCTTCTCTGGTGGGAAGTGACCTGGAGAGATGGAGTCGGCGATGGGCGTGATACAGGCGATGGGCCTGGAGGATTCGCAGGTGCTGGAGCTGCTGGTCGGGCGCTGGCCGGTGTGGTGTCGGCGGGTGCCGGACTTGGCGTTGTTGGCCGATCCCTCCTCGATCGATGTGTGGCGGCGGGCGGCGCCGGCGCACGTGGTGGATCGGGTGTTGCATGGTCTGGCGGAGTTGGCTGCCCGGGATGGTGGTGATGACCGGGATGCCGCGGCAGTGCTCGCGTGGCTGATGATGCCGGCCGCTGTCCGGCTGTCGGAGGTTCTCGCCGATGCCGATCCCGACATTGATGAACACATCGCGGCGTGTTTGTGGATCGAGGTCCGCACTGTCGCTTCGCGTCCGACGGCCCGGGTGGCGGCGAGTCTGGCGTGGCGGCTGCGGCGCCAGGTGTTCATGGAGTTGGGCGACCGGGCCCGGATCGACAGTCATGGCGATCGGACATGGGCTCGCACGTTCCTCGACGACGACCTCGCCACCACGACGGAGCCCTGCGTCGATCCTGACGATCTGACGATCCGGGAGGAACTCGCCGCCGTCCTGGCGTGGGCGAGCGATGAGGACCTGATCACCGACGCGGATGCACGCCTGCTAGTGGATGTGGTGGCGGCGGCGGAGGCGTGGCGGGAGGGCTACCCGGACAGCATTCCGCTGCTGGGCGACCACGTCTGTGACCGGGTCGCCGCCCGCTGGGGGGTGAGTGGCCGGACGGTTCGCCGCCACGCGAGGCGGGCGATTACGACTCTGGCCGGTGCGGTGGCCGATGAGGGCCGCGCGGCTGCGCTTCGCCGGATTGCTTAGCCGGGTTTGTCCGGATCGGTGGTGCTTTCCCGGCTTAGTGGGTGGAGGAGGTGTTCAGCCTGATGAGTGATGTGTCGACTGCCGAGGTCGCTGAACTGTTCGCGCTGTTGGGTGAGGAGCCGGCCGCGATCCGTGCGCTGGCTGATGCGTTGGCGACGCTGCAGGCGATCCAGACCGCCAAGCAGCGGCTGTCGGTTCTGCCGAGCACGGTGCTGCGCGCCGGGCTGCTTGAGCGGGCGGAGGTGCTGCGGCCATGACCACGGCGATGAGCCCGGTCGTGTCGGTGGAGGATCTGCGGCGCGCCTACCGTGCCGCACTTGCCGGCGAGTTCCGCCGTCCGAACCGTGTACGGCCGACTCGCGCCGATCCGGTGGCGACCGGCTGGGCGCCGAGCCCGGGCGAGCAGGTGGTGTTGGTGGTCGGCGCCTGTGGTGGTGCGGGCGTGTCCACGGTGGCTCTGGGTTTGGCGACGAGTGCTGGGGATGCGCGGGTGGTGGAGTGCTGCACGGTGGCGGCCTCGGGTTTGGCGGGGGCGAGTACCGCAGAGATGGGTGTCACGGCGGACGGCTGGGTGCAGGGCACCCGGGACACGGTGCTGATCGAGCGTCGCTCCGACCGGGTGGCCAGCATCGCGGTGATGCCGGCACCGTCGGCCACCGCCGGGCCGTTGACGGTCCTCGACTGCGCGGGAGATGTCGATCTGTTGGTTCACGATTCCGGCTGGCTGGGTGCGCTGGCCCGCACGGCTGCCGTCGTGGTGGTGGTGACCCGGGCGAGCGGGCCGGGGCTGCGGCGGCTGGAGGCGGCGATTTCCGGCCTGGGCGCGGATCGGGTCCAGGCCGTGGTGGTCGGCGCGCCGAAGCGCTGGCCCCGCGCACTCGAACAGGCTCTCGGCGCCCACGGCCGCCGGCTCCGCACCTCGGGCCGGCTCGCCGGGGTGCCGCACGATCCCCGGCTCGCGATCGACGGCATCACCACTGATCCGTTGCCGGGCGTGCTGTTGTCCGCCGTCTCTCCCGTTCTCGAAAGCTTGAGAGGAACATTCCGATGACGTTCGCCCATTTGGCCGGCACTGTGTTGGCGCCGGTGTTGATTCCGTTGAAGATCTGTCCGAAGGCGCCGCCGGGTGCGCAGCAGTATGCCGATGACATCACCGGCTATGTGTTGTGGGCGGTGATCATCCTGTTCGCGGTCGGGGTGATTGTGGCGATCGGCGCGATTGTGGCCGGCCGGATCTTCAACATGCCGCACGCCAGCAAGGCGGGCATTGTCGGCATTTTCGTCGTTGTGTTGGCGGCGATCGCTTTCGTGGTCGCCCCCGGCATCGTCGAGAGCATCCTCGGAAACGGCTGCATCTGATGCCCACCAGGCCTACCCGCTATTCCGGCACGAACGCCGTTCCGTGGAGCCGGAGCCGGCTGCTGGTAATGCTGGCCGGTATTGGCGTCGCGCTGTGTGTGCTGCTGGCCGGTCTGGCGATCGCGGTGTGGTCGGCCGTCGTGGGACCCGCCCCGAAAGTGCCGGCGGCGACGGCGAACCAGCCCGACGAAACGGCGGTGTCGGTGCGGGACCGGATCGCGGCCGCGCCGATGGCCAGCGTCGACCCGGACGCGGCGTTCACCCCGGATCCTGCGACCACGCAGCTCGGGCAGATCCGGGTTCCGGTCGCCTCCGTTGAGGCCGGCCCGGCGGGGGTCCCGGCCGGGTTCCCCCGCACGCCGCAGGGTGCGGTGGGCCAGTTGGCGGCGATCGAGAAGACGGTTCTGGAGTCGATGAGCCTGCCGGCGGCCCGCGACATCCACCAGGCCTGGGTCCAGCCGGGCGGACCGGCAGTCGAGGACTGGGAGCTGACCCGGGATGTGGAGGCGTTCCTGGCCGCCGGTCGTCAGGGCGGCCAGGTGAAGGATGTCACCACCTGGGTGTCGGCCACCCCTGCCGCGGCGATCCTCAAAGGGGTGGACGGGCCGGACTGGGTGGTGGCCTGCGTGCTGATGGACGTCCAGGTCGCGATCCGCACCGATGCCCGGATGGGCTACGGCTTCTGCTCCCGCATGGAGTGGAGCCCCACCGAGCAGCGCTGGCTGATCGCCGCCGGCACACCGCCGGCGGCCGCGCCGTCAACGTGGCCGGGTTCGCGGGCCGCGATGGCTGCCGGCTGGCTGTCGTGGGCCGAGGAATTGGAGCGATAGCGATGCCGTGGGATCCGTTCACGAAGTTGGCGTCGACGGCGGCGCAGATCGTCACCGACGCCTGGACCGCAGCCTGGCTGAGCGTGTGGAACGCCGGCTTGTGGGTGCTGCGGCTGGTCCTGTCGTGGATGGACGCCTGGCTGACGCCGGACTTGTCCGCGGATGGGCCCGGCCATGACCTGTATCAGGTGACGTTCTGGATCGCCGGGGTGCTGGTGGTGGTCCTGCTGGTCGTCCAGCTCGGCATCGCCGCCGGCCGGCGGGACGGCAAGGGCCTGGCCCGGGCGGGGATCGGGCTGGCCCAGTTCGCGGTCCTGACCGGCGGCTGGCTCGCCTACACCGTCGCGGTCACTGTCGCTGTCGGCGGCCTGACCCGATCGGTGATGGAGCAGCTGCTGGGGGTGACGTCGTGGAACTCGTGGCAGCCGTGGACCACCCTGGACACCAAGCAGATCAGCGACGCCGGTCTGGCGACCGTGCTGGGCCTGCTCGGGTTGTTGATGTGGATCGCCGCGATCGGGCACCTGCTGGTGATCCTGGCCCGGGACGCCGCACTGATGGTGCTGGTCGCGACCGGCCCGATCGCCGCCGCTGGGCTGGTGAACGAGGGCACCCGGGCATGGTTCTGGAAGGCGTTCCGCTGGTTCCACGCCGCGGTCGCGACCCCGCTGCTCGTCGTTGTCGTGACCGGCGTCGGCACCAAACTGGCCGAAGGCGTGGCGGCCGGGAAGACCGGAACGGCGGAAGCCTCGGTTGGCACCATGCTGCCCGGGATCGTGCTGATCTGCATCGCCGTCATCTCCCCGGTCGCCCTGTTCAAACTGCTCGCGTTCGTCGACCCCGGCACCGCATCGGGGGCGTCGATGCGTGCCGGGATGGCGGCCGTCGGCGGCGTGCAGGGACTGCTCCACGGCCAGCCCGCCACCAGTCCAGGCGACGACACCGCGGCCACCTCGACCAGCGGCGGCCAGTCGACGGGGGAGGCGACCGCGGACGCCGCCACGACCAGCAGGGTGGCCGGGGTGATGCAGCAGGCCGGCCAGGTCCTCGGCCCGGTCGGGGCCGGGCTTGCCGCCGGCCTCGGCATGGTCGCCCGGGTCGGCGCGCAGGGCACCTCGCTGCTCACCGACATGACCAACCAGGAAGGCGTCGGCCACAACACCTACCAGCCCGACTACCAGGGCGGCTACGCCGACCAGGCGGCCCGCGCCAACCGCGAAGCCAACGCCACCCAGAACGAGCCGACCGACCCGCCGGCCGGAACACCGTCCGGCGGGCAGCCCGCCACCCCGGACAACCCGCCAGCATCCACCGGCCCACCTTCGGTGTCGGGCGATGCGGGCACGTCCGGCGGTGGCGGCACCGCCGGCGGCGGGGCGGCGGGTGGTGCTTCGACGGCCGAAGTGGCCGAGGCGGCCGTGGTGGCCCTGTAGGCGGATGAGACGAACGGAGACGGTGATGGCGGTTGTGTACAGCGACTACACCCGGGACCGGGTGGGCATGTTCTTCGGCCTGACCGGGGTCCAGCTCGGCATCCTGACCGCAGCGGCCGCCCCGGCGCTGTGGGCGGTCCAGACCCAACGCTGGGGCTGGTTCGCCGGCCTCGCGCTCGGCTGGGCGGTCCTGCTGGTGCTGGTCGTCGTCCCGGTCCGTGGCCGCTCGGCCACCGGCTGGCTGCTCGCCGCCGTCGCCCACACCATCGGGGTGGTGCTGCGGTGGTCCCGGTGGCGTTCCCGCGCCGCGACCGGCCAGGCCGAAGAGCTGGGCGTGCCGGACCTGCCCGGGGTGCTGTCCGGGATCCGGGTCCATGACGGGCCGCCGACCGGCCCGACGAACACACGGTTCGCGCTCATCCAGGACCGGGCCAGCCGGGTCTGGGCCGCCACCGCAGCGATCAGCCACCCCGGGCTCGCCCTGGCCGACACGGCGGAGCGGGACAGCCAGGGCCGCGGCCTGGCCGGCCTGCTGAACGCCTGCGCCCGCACCGAACTCATCTGCGAGGTCCAGTTCCTGATCCGCTCGGTGCCCGACGACGGCGCCGAACGCGAACAATGGCTCACCTCCCACCAGAACCCTTCGGCGCCCGAGCTGGCCCGGCTGGTCAACACCCAGATGGCCGCCACCTTGACCCTGGCCGGGGTCCGCACCGAAGCGTTCTGCACCATCGTCGTCCCCGAAACCCGGCTCGCCCGCGAAGCACGGGAGTTCGGCCGCGGCATCGACGCCCGGGCCCGGGCGATGACCATGCTGATGGCCGAGGTCGAAACCCAGCTGCGCACCGGCATGCGGATCAGCAGCGTCGAGTGGCTCACCTCACCCCAGCTCGCCGCCGCCGTCCGCACCGGCTTCGCCCCCGCCGACCGGGCCGGCATCATCGAAGCCCTCACCGCCCGGGACAGTGACCCGACGGTAAACGCCGACGTGCCGTGGGCCCAGGCCGGCCCCTCCGGCGCCGAGACGACCAGCCGGCACTACGTCCACGACGCCTGGCACAGCATCACCGCCACCCTCAAGCTCCCCGCCAAAGGGGCGGTGCTGGGGGCGCTCGCGCCGGTGCTGGTGCCGACCGAGCCGGGGGAGCGCCGCTCCATGCTGGTCGCCTTCCCGATCCTGCCCGCCACCACCGCCGACCGGCAGGCCCTCAACGCCGAGACCGCCGCCGACATGGGCGAAGCGCTGCGCAGCCACGCCGGGGTCAAGACCCGCGCCAAGGACGCCACCGCGATCGCCCGCACCCGCGGGCTGGACGCCAAACTCGCCTCCGGCAACGCGCTGGTCCGCCCCTACGCGGTCGCGTGCACCACCGTGCCGGCCACGATGCGGATCGCCGAGTTCGGCCGCCGGCTGGACGCCTCCATCCGGCGTGCCGGGTTCGCGCCGCTACGGCTCGAC
>Ga0334882_1003959_pt1 | contig 13034 bp, 8 predicted proteins | sample GraSluR1_MG_5_FD_207226 | JGI IMG/M metagenome (GOLD analysis project Ga0334882, IMG submission 207226) | Sludge microbial communities from methane-producing bioreactor in Wageningen University, Netherlands - Granular Sludge_15_04-R1 | ecosystem: Engineered > Bioreactor > Anaerobic > Unclassified... | reverse complement strand
CAGGCTGCTGACGACGATGGCGCCGGCAATCATCCGGGCCTTGTTCCACCGGTCCGCCAGGATACCGAAGGGCAAAGCCAGCACCGCGCTGCCCAGCATGACCGCTCCGCCGATGATACTGAACTCGGTCTTGGATACCCCCACGTAATTCTCCAGATACACGATCAGATAGGGCAGGGAAACCTGCATACCGATGCTGCTGATCATGATAAACAGCAGGAGAATGAACAGATCCCGGTTGTTTTTCAAAATCCGGGGGTCCAGGAGTTCGGCAAACTCCTGCCAGAAGGGGCCCCGGGGGAGGTCCGGCCCGGCCAGGGACGGTTCCCGCAGCAGCAGCCCCGCCGCCAGCCCCGCCAGGATGACGATGCCCCCCAGGCTGTAGAAGAAAATGAAGTAGCCGAAGGTGTCGATGAGAATCCCCGCCGCCACCATGGAGATGATCTGGGCCAGGAAGAGGCTCAGGTTCAGTACCCCCTCCACCCGGCCGCGGCTCCCTGGGCCCGCCACGTCGGCGGTCCAGGCGCTGAAGGCCGCATCGTTGGCGGTGGAACCGAAGAAGGTCATCACCGAATCGGCCACCACCACCATGAAAACCGCCAGGCCCGTGACCTTGATGAAGGAAACCATGGGGAAAAGCACCGTGGAGAGCCCCCACAGCACATACCCCGCCAGGATGTAGGGCCGCCGCCGGCCCCACCGCGACCGGGTACGGTCGCTCAGGGTGCCCATCAGCAGGGTGGTGAGGGTGGCGGTGATGGCGCTGGCTGCCACCATCCACGCCACGGGTCGCGGGTCGGCGGTGATGGTGTCGAAGACGAAGGCATTGAACCAGGAGTTCTCCACCGCCCAGGCGATCTGCCCTGTCAGGGCCAGCACCGCCATGACCAGCCAGGTCCGGGCTCCCAACGCTCCCGCCGCCCCTGTTGCCGCCGCCCCGGAAGACGCGGATCCGACTGCGGCCCTGCCGGAAACCGAAACCCCATCCCCCCCGGCGGAAGACTTTTTCAATTTAGCCGCCCTCATCGGTAGGAGTTTCCATAGGGTTTCCCCTTCACCTGCCGGCCCGGGACACCCTCTCCCACGTACTCACCGTTGTCCACGATAATCTCACCCCGAAGCAGCACCTGACGGGGCCGGCCCTTCTGTTCCATCCCCTCGTAGGGGGTAAAATCCACGCCGTGGAGGCTCCGCTGCGCCGACATGATCCCCCGCCAGGCGGGGTCGAAGATGACCATATCCGCGTCGTAGCCCACGGCGATGCGCCCCTTGCAGTGATCGATGCCGGTGTTCTTCGCCGGGGAGGTGGCGTAGAGGTCCACCAGCTTCTGCCGGGAGATTTTTCCCGTCTCCACTCCATAGGTCCAGAGCACCGGAAGCCGGTTTTCCATCCCCGGAGCCCCGTTGGGGATGTTGACGAAGGAGTCCCGGCCCATGTGTTTCTGGTTTTTCCAGTCGAATCCGCAGTGGTCGGAACTGACCGCATTGAGCCACCCCAGGTTCAGGGCCTCCCAGAGGGCGTCCTGATGTTCCGGTGTTCTCAGGGCGGGAGAACAGACAAACTTGGCCCCCTCGAAACCGGGCCGGGCCAGGCACGACTCATCCAATACCAGGTAGTGGGAGCAGGTTTCCCCGAAGACGGGCAGTCCCGCGGTCCGGGCCTGCCGGATTTCTTCCATGGCCTCCCGGCAGGAAACATGAACCACGTAGAGGGGCGCCTCGGCCATCCGGGCCAGGTAGATGGCCCTGCGGGTGGCTTCCGCCTCCACCAGGGGGGGCCGGGAAACGGCGTGGTAATAAGGGTCGGTCTTCCCCGCCGCCACCAGTTCCTTCTGCAGGACGTCGATGGCGTCGGCGTTTTCCGCGTGAACCATGATGGTGATCCCCGCCTTCCGGGCCGCCTTCAGGGCCTTCAGAATGGCATCGTCATCGGCGTGAAAAAACATCCCCTTGTAGGCCATGAAGAGCTTGATGGTGGTGTAGCCCGCCGCCACAAGATCATCCATCTCACCGAACACCTCATCCCGGGGGTCGGTGAGGACCCCGTGAAAGTTGTAGTCCACCCGGGCCTTTCCCTCCGCCCAGGCAGTCTTGTACTCTTCCATCGACTCTAACAGTCCCTTGCCCTGCTGCTGATTCACAAATTCGATCACCGTGGTGGTGCCCCCCACGGCGGCGGCAGGGGATGTCTCGAATCCCCGAACCCGGGATCCCTTGTATTCGAAGGAAAAATGAACGTGCTGATCGATACCCCCAGGCAGGACGTACATCCCCGCCGCATCGAGAACCCGGGCCCCCGGCACTGAGAGTTCCCGGCCCACCGCCTCGATCTTGCCGTCCTTCACGTGGATGTCCGCCTTAAACTCGTCACAGGCGGTCACCACCGTTCCGTTTTTTATCAGCTTGTCCATAATCTCCTCCTGGTTGAGGGAATTTCAAAAATCAGAGATTTTTGAAATTCCAACTTTAATGTACGTGAAGAAAAATTGTCAAGTCATTACAGTGTAATGAAATACAAGTTGCTTGACAATTTTTCTTCGAAGCCAATTTCAAAAACAACCGGTTTTTGAAATTGGCTCGGTCACTTTCTCTTGGATTCTTTGGGGGTCACGCAGACCCCCCGGGCCCGGGCCACCAGCACCGGCTCTTCCAGGGCATCGGCCGCAGAGGGGCTGATGTCGGGGCGGGCGGCCACTACCTTGCGGGCGGTGAACGCCATGGTCCGGGAGGTGTTGCCCATTTTAGTAATCTCGCCGTAGACTTCGATGTAATCACCGGCGTAAACCGGGGCCAGAAACTCCACCTCATCGTACCGGAGGAAAAGACCCTCATCTCCGTCGGCGATGATGAGCAGCTCCGTGGCCAGGTCTCCGAAGAGGTGGACCATGTGGGCGCCGTCCACCAGGCTGCCGCCGTAGTGGGCGTCTTTGTGGGACATTCGCATCCGCAGGGTGGAACTGATTTTATCCATTTATTTTTCTCCTTCTCATTTTCTTACCGAGGCCGGAGGCGAATCGGAAAACCCGGCCGCCCCGGAGGCGGCAGAAGCCGTTAAAGCGGGCCCCCCGGAGCCCGGAGGACTCTATCCCCCATGTAGAAAGATTATACCACCAATACCGGGGGCTTGCACCTTTTGATCGGTTCGTGTTATGGGGAATGAAAGGCGGATCAACCATGACGAAAATTGCCACCCGAAACCTGACTCTGGATATGTATATCGACGACGACCGCAGACTCCACGCCCACGGAAGGCTGATGGATGACCGGTCTATCCCTTTCAAAGCCTTCGAGGGGGGCATCACACCTCCGGGGTGTTTCCATGATCTGGAGGCACGGATGGTGATAAATTTAAAGAACTTCGAAATTCTGGATATCACCGTAGGTTTTCACCGGTTTCCCGACCCCGGTTGCCCCGCCGTGGCTGAGGTGTATGGACAGCTCAAAGGGGTCCGGGTGGCCTCGGGATATACCAAAAAGGTGCTTTCCCTGGCGGGGGGAACCCGGGGCTGCGCCCATCTGACCCACCTGATCGTGGTGATGGGCCCCGCCATCGTCCAGGGGGCCTTCACTGCCCTGGCGGCGGAGGATCCCCGCCTTTCCGGAGCCGAAGGGTTCAGCCAGGCCCAGATGGAAGACTACTTCCACGGCAGCTGCCACGTCTGGAAAAAATGAACCCCCGGCGGTTGCCGGGGGCCTGATGAGGTAATCGGGGGTTAGAGAATCCCCACACTGGAAAGAAAAATCACGAAAACCACCACCGGGATGATCCACTTGACCAGAAAAAACCAGGTGTGGGCGATGCCGGTATTGGCCAGTTCGCCGTTGTTGGTGATCTCATCCACCGCACCCTTTTTCTTCCAGAACCAGCCCACCGCGATGGATCCGCCCAGGGCGCCCAGAGGCAGACTGATGTTGCTTCCGAAGTAATCAAAGAGGGTGAAAATATCCATTCCAAAGATCTTGAATCCGCCCCAGATCCCGAAACTGAAACTGACGGCGATACCCATGACGAAGGCGATGGCGCCCACCAGGAGGGCTGCCTTGGGACGGGATACATTCTTCTTTTCAATGATGTACGCCACGGGCATCTCCAGGATGGAGATGGAACTGGTCAGGGCGGCGATGAAAACCAGAACGAAGAAGATCAGGCTGAACAGGGGACCCAAAGGCATCTGAGCGAAAACCGCGGGAAGGGTGATAAAAAGGAGGCCGGGACCCGCGCCGGGTTCCATACCGAAGGCAAAGACAGCGGGGAAGATCATGAATCCCGCCAGGATGGCTACCAGGGTGTCGGTCAGGGAAACCTGAAGAGCCGTCCTGGCCAGATTTTCTTTGCGTTTCAGATAGCTGGCGTAAGTAACCATACCGGACATGCCGACGCTGAGGGAGAAGAAGACCTGCCCCAGGGCGGCCACCCAGGTAGCTCCGGTGATTTTGGAAAAATCGGGCTTCAGATACCAGGAAATACCTTCCATGGCTCCGGGAAGGGTGACGGCCCGGACCAGAAGAATCAGCATCATCACAAAGAGGGCGGGCATGAGAATCTTGGTATACTTCTCGATACCGCCGCTTATCCCCTTGGCAATGATGAATACCGTGGCGGCCATGAAGAGGAGGTGGTAGAAAAGGGGAAGCCCCGGATTGCTGATGAATCCCCCGAAGGCACCGCCCATCTCATCGGCGGTAAGCGAGAGAAGCCCCGTCACCGACTTGAAGGCGTAGTGGATGGTCCAGCCACCCACCACGGAAAAGTAGGAAAGAAAGATGAAGGCGGAGAAGAATCCCAGGTACCCCACCCACTGCATGGCGGGATGAATTTTCTTGTAGCTGTCCACGGCGTTGGCCTTGCCGTGACGGCCCACGGAAAACTCAACTAAAAGAAGGCTCACGCCCACCACCACCATGATGATCAGGTAAACCAGAACAAAGGCGCCGCCCCCACTGGATCCCGCCATGAAGGGAAAACGCCAGAGGTTGCCCAGCCCCACCGCAGAACCGGCGGTGGCCAGGACGAACCCGAGATTGGATTTAAAGGAATCCCGGGTTGAAGAGTTGGAAAGATTGTCCGACATACTGCACTCCTAATATTTTATACCACGGATACCGCCGCGGTTCCGGATCCGATATCTGACCGGTTCAGTTTTCCGGGACACACCCCGGAAGAACTCCGGGATCGCTTATTTTATCTCTCCCGCCAGTTTGAGGAATTCCTCCCGGGTGATATCCCGTTTCCGGGAAATCGACAGGGCTTTCACCTTCTGCATGAGCACCCCCTCCTCTTCTTCGGTGAGACTCAAGGCGTTATCGTTCATCCACTTGGTCAGGTTGTCCTTTCCGCTCTTCTTGCCCAGATAGATCTCCGGTTCATTCTGACCGGTCATGGTCCAGTGGTAGGGCAGCATGGCCAGGGGCTTGGTGTCTTTGCAGTTCAGCCAGAGGCTGGAGGGAAGGCCCGTCTCCCATCCGAAAATCCGGTCGCCGATGATGGCCCGGTTGGGCTGGCATTTAAACCGGGTCAGTTCCTCCACGAGAAGGCTCAGCTCTTTGAGTTTTTCGGTTTTAATTCCCGTTTTTACCCCGTAGAGGGTCTCCAAGGCCATGGCCACCGGCTCCAGTCCCGCACCGCCGGCCCGTTCGCCGATGCCGTTTACCGAAACGTGGCATACTTCGGCTCCCGCCGCCAGACCGGCGATGGTGGTGGCCACCCCCATGGCGAAGTCGTCGTGGAAGTGAACCTCCACGGGCTGGTTAAACCGCTCTTTCAGCTCCCGGACCCGGAGGGCCGCCCCCTCGGGGCTGAAGGCGCCGAAGGTGTCCACCAGGGCCACCGCATCCATGTGTCCTCCCTCCTCGATAGCCTGGAGGGTGTCCAGGAGAAAATCCATCCCCGCCCGGCTGGAGTCGGCGGGGAAGAAGGTGATATAGAGCCCCAGCTCATGGGCCGCCGTGGTGGCATCGATGGCGGCTTTGATGGCCTTGTCGGCGGTCCACTTCTTTCCGAACTTAAGCAGGTGCTCGCTGCCGGGAACCTCCGCCAGGACGCCGTCCACCCCGCATTTCCTGGCCAGTTCCATATCCTCCACCATGTTTCTGACGAAACAGAAAGTCTTGGGACCCAGGTTCAGATCTACAATCTCTTTGATGGCATCGGCATCTTCCTGGCTTACCGCCGGGGTCCCCGCCTCGATCCGGTGAACCCCCGCTTCGGCCAGCTTTTTGGCGATGGCCACCTTGTCCTTTCGGGTCAGGACGATGCCCGGTTGCTGCTCCCCATCCCTGAGGGTGGTATCCAGAATCTCTATCTTTTCAGGGAAGTTGAAACCCCGCAGCACCTCGTCCTCATAGTTGGAGGGGCTGACCCACCATTTTCCTTCTTCATGAAAACCCATATGTCTTCCTCCGTATTTTCTATTGCTTGTAATCTCTGTTGACAATGTTAGGATAAAGGATATAGCATGTCTCCAGAACTTGTCAAACAAATAATGAGGAGTAAGCCTGTGAAACGGAAAATTCATGACCCGAACTGGGGAAACCTCAGGGTGGTGGGCCTCATATCCGGCTCAGGAAACAGTCTCTGGAAGGTTTTTGAGCAGCAGAAGGAGCTGGAAAACAACTGGGAGGGGTCTCCCTTTGAAGTAACCGGCTGCTTCTCCAGCGACCCCTTGGCCCGGGGGGTGAAAACCGCCGAAACACTAGGAGTCCCCGCGGTGTCCCTGGATCTGAGGCAGTTCTACCGGGACCGGGGGAAGAAGTTCTCCGACCGGCAGGTGCGGAAAGAGTACGACCGGGAGCTTTTAAAACTGATCGAGCCCTTCCATCCCGATATCGTTCTTTTGGCGGGCTATGTCTGGGCCACCAGCAACGAGATTCTCGATAAATACACCGTGATCAACGTCCACCCCGCCGACCTTTCGGTGATGAAAGACGGCAGGAGGGCTTTTGCCGGGGCCAACGGGGTGGGCGATGCCCTGGCAGCCCGGGAAAAACAGCTTCACACCTCCAGCCACCTGGCCACCAGCAACGTGGATAACGGGCCGATCTTCTTCATCAGTCCCGGGGTGGAGGTGGATTACTCTCTGGAGGAATCCATGGATCCCAAAGATTTCATGAGAACCTGCCTGACCCGGGTAAACGACCAATCCCGGCTCATCGCCGCCCGGACCATCCACGAGGTGGCCCTGGGACATTTTGAAATAGATCCACAGGGAGCCTTGTACTACCGGGATCAGCCGGTGCCCCGGGGAGTCAGAATAGACAACTGGGAAGAAAACAAGCCCTGTTATCAGCGGCACACCGAAGCGCTGTTGAGGCCCCGCTCCCTGGTGGTGGTGGGAGCCTCCGCCAAGGGAGGCATCGGCACCGCCGTAGTCAAGAGCGTCAAGTCAGTGGGATTCAAGGGACCCCTGGCGGTGGTGAACCGCAACGGCGATGAAGTTCTGGGGGTGCCGAGTTACCAGAGGATGGACGAGATACCCCACCACGTGGACATGGCGGTGATCACCGTCCCCTCCCCTTCGGTCCTGCCGGTGGTGGAAGAGTGCGGCCGCAAGGGGGTCAAGGCCCTGGTGTGCATCTCCGCGGGATTCAAGGAGACCGGCGAAGAGGGCGCCCGGGCGGAGGCAAAGCTGAAGGCCCTGGTGGACAAGTACAACATGAGGATGATCGGCCCCAACTGCATGGGCATCAGCAACAACCATCCCGAAGCTGTCCTTAACACCACCATCCTCCACGACATCCCCGTGAAGGGGAACATCGCCCTGGTCACCCAGAGCGGCGGTCTGGGGGCGGTGCTGCTGGACTATTCAAAACACCTGGGAATAGGCTTTTCCGTGGTGGCCAGCCTGGGAAACCAGGCGGACGTGACTGTCAACGACCTGCTTCCCCTTCTGGCAGAGGATGAGGCCACCAGAGTCATCCTTCTCTATCTGGAAACCATTCCCGATTACCGGCGGTTCCGGCGCCTCGCCGCCCGGATATCAGCAAAGAAACCGATCATATTGCTGAAGGCGGGCCGTACCGAGGCGGGGGCCAAGGCGGCCAGCAGCCACACCGGCAGCCTGGCGGGGAACGACAAGGTGACCGAAAGCCTCATCGAAAGCGCCGGTATCATCCGGGCCGAAACGGTGTACCAGGCTTTTTTCACCGCCTCGGTGCTCTCCAGGCTGGAAATACCCCGGGGCCGGCGGATCGCCATCGTCACCAACGGCGGGGGCCCGGGAATCATCGCCTCCGACGCCTTCAGCAGGGCGGGATTCGAAGTCCCCCCCCTCTCACCCGAGGCTCAGGGACGGCTGAAACCGTTTCTTATGCCCGAGGCTTCCTGCGCCAACCCCATCGACCTGGTGGCTCCCGCCCCGCCGGAACATTACGCCGCCGCCATTGCCGAGGTGATGACCTGCGGAGAGTACGATGCGGTGGCCCTTCTCTGTATCCCCCCCGCCACCATCCACACCGAAGAGGTGGCCCGGGGGGTGGTAAAGGGTTTGAAGGAGATGGCGCCGGACCATCCTCGACTCCCCCTGCTTTCCTGCTTTTTCGGGCCCAACCTGGGACAGGGAGCCCGGGAGGTCCTCAACGCAGAGGGCTACCCGTGCCTGGAATACCCGGAGCAGATCGCCGAGGTCCTGAAAACCGCCTCACCCCGCCCCGCCCCGGCGGTGGAGCTCCCCGCCCGATCCCCCGCCGCCCGGCTGGCCCGGGTGGAAGCGTTGATGGTCCCGGACAGGGAAGGATACCTGCCCCAGGAGCAGGCCTGGGCGGTGCTTGAGGAGTATGGATTCTCCCTGGCCGTTCCCCGGCTGGTCACATACTCGATGGAAGTAGAGGGTTTGGAAATTCCCTATCCCGCGGTGGCCAAGATCGACCACCCCGAGGTGATTCACAAGAGCGATGCCGGGGGAGTTGTCCTGAACATCGCCGATGCGTCCCGGGCCCGGCAGACCGTCAAGGAGCTGCTGGAAAAATTCCCCGGCGCCCGGGGAGTGGTTCTGCAGCCCCAGATAACCTCAACCCGGGAGATGATCCTGGGATCAGTCAGAGATGACGCCTCGGGAACCGCCGTCATGGTGGGACTGGGGGGCATTTTCGTGGAACTCATGGAAGATGTTTCATTCCTCCACGTTCCCTATGGCCGGGAAACTGCCCGGGCGGCCCTCGACCGCCTCAAGTCGATGCCTCTACTCACAGGGTACCGGGGAAAACCGGGGGTGAATATTGAATCCCTTTTGGACCAGATGGAGAGGCTCAACCTGCTGCTTCTGGATTTCCCGGAGATCCGGGAGATGGACCTGAATCCCCTGATGTATTCCGAAGAAAAGGGAGAATTCATCATCACCGACTGCCGCATCCGGGTTTAGATCCGAATATTGCCTGGTTTACCGGAGGAGCAGTTTTCACTGCTCCTTTTTTTTGGTATTTTAACCCATCTAATATAAGGGATCTATAATGCAAAGCAGCGGAAAACTACTTTTCACCATCCAGCAGGTGGCCCGGATTCTCAATGTGGTTCCCGGAACCATCCGGAACTGGGAACGGGAGAATCTTTTTATAGCCCGGCGCGGTGAAAACAACTACCGGGTCTTCGACTTCGACGATATCTCCTTCCTCAAGAGGATCAGAGACCTTTCGGTGGACCGCCGGCTCAGCTACGATGTGATAAGGGAAATGCTGCTGCTGGATATCCGGGAAAGAAACGCCCGCTCCGAAGATGACACCACCCAGCAGGCCGATGGAGCCCGGCAGCTCCTGTCTAAAAAGTGGCGCCAGTTCCGGGTGGACGGGGGTAAAACCCTGGAGGAAGTGAGCACCGCCGTGGGCATCAGCCCCTCCTACCTGAGCAAAATTGAAAACGGCCTCGCCAACATTTCCTATGAAATCCTCGAAAGGCTGGCGGAGTACTACGACCAGAACATCCTGTTTTTCTTCGAAGAGGAAAGCAACCCCCGGAAAAAGATCGCCCGGGAAGAAGGAACCCCCGTGGATATCGGCCTGCCGGGGGTTAACATCTGGAGCCTCGTGGCGGGCCAGGGAGCCCACATGAAGGCCATGTTCTACTCTGTGGACCCCCGGTGCGGCAACTTTCACGACCACAGCCACTTTGGCGAAGAGTTTCTCTACATTCTGGAGGGGGAAATCGAGTTCACTCTGAACGATCAGGAGGTCTACCTTCTCCAGAAGGGCGACTCCTTCTTCTTTCACTCCCGGGAAAAGCATAAATGGCTCAACCCATCGGACACCAGGGCCCAGGTTCTCTGGGTCTACTCTCCCTTCCGGGAGAGCACCCCCCCTCCCCAGGACCCCGGGAAACCGGCTTAACCGAAACAGTTCCTCAGCTTTCCGATGGCCTCTTCCAAAACCTCCATGGAGGTGGCGAAGGAGAACCGGATGAACCCTTCCCCGGCGCTGCCGAAGGAGCTGCCGGGAATGCAGGAGATCTTCACCTCCTGAATCATCTTCTCGGTGAAAGCCCAGTCGTCTTTGTCATGGGCGGAAATATCCACGAAAACATAGAAGGCTCCCCGGGGAACATTGCACCTGAACCCGGGAATGGTATTCAGGGCTTCAACGAAATAGTCCCGGCGGCGCTGGTACTCTTTTTTCATCCGCTCCGTCTCATCCTGAGGCCCGGTGAGGGCCGCGGCGTAGGCGTGCTGGGCCAGGATGTTAGGACAGATGGCCGCCAGAGACTGGAACTTGATGATCTGGCCTATGATTTCCGCAGGCCCGGCGGCAAAACCGATCCGCCAGCCGCACATGGCATAGTCCTTGGATCCGCTGCCCACGGTGATAATCCGGGATTTGTCGGCGGTACAGGTCACGGCGGGCACATGGGGTTCATCGAAAATGACCTTGTCGTAGGCTTCGTCTGAAAGGATGTAAAAACCGTGTTTTTCTGAAAGGGCGCAGACCCGTTCAAGCTGATTCCTGGTCAGGATGCCTCCGGTGGGATTGTTGGGCGAGTTGATAAGAACCACTTTGGTTTTAGGGGTCAGCAGTTTCTCAAAAGCCTCAAAATCGATGGCAAAATCGTTTTCGGCCTGCAGGGGATAGAGGACGGGCACTCCGTCGGCATCCTGAATGATGCCATCGTAGGAGGCAAACCCGGGATTGGGCCGCATCACCTCATCGCCGGGGTTCACCAGGGCCCGCAGAGCCAGGTGCAGGGCTCCGGAAGCTCCATGGGTAATAACCACCTCCCGGTTAGGGTCGAAGGTAATTCCGTAATCCTGCCGAAACCGCTCCGCCACGGCCTGACGGGTCTGGGGCAGTCCGTTGGTGGGAGAATAACCGACAAATCCGCCGGCCAGAAACTCCCGGGCGCTCTCCAGGATATAGTCGGGGGTGTTGAAATCGGGCTGCCCCACTTCGAGCCGGGTCAGCCCCTCAGTCTGGGAGGCCAGGTCAAAAATCTTCCGGATGGGGGAAGCCTGGATCTCCCCGGCCCTTTTGCTTACACTGATCGCCATCTGCTGTCTCCTTGAATCACGGCGTTTACCATGCTTGTCAATGGTTTTTACCATGATAGGAAAGTTATGGGCGGTTGTCAATGAAAAATTAAAATCCAGATTTTTTTCATGTCCCTGGATTCTGCTTATTTAGGGAGGATTGTCAATTCAGGTTTCATGTTTCCGGCTGTTCCTTAAAGTGAGATTATCAGACCCGCCGGTAATCTCCCCCCGGAAAGGAAAAACCATGATAAGATACCCCCATGATTCCCCGCTTCACCCTGCCGAAACTGAACCGGACTTCCCTGAGGATCTACATCACCCTGCTCCTTCTCTACCTGACCCTCTTCATCGTGCTCTTTTCCCTGGCCAACAGCTACCGATCCAGCCTCATTGATGTTCGGAAGCGGGAAATCCGCCGGCACGTGGAAATCGCCCTGAATACCATCTCTCCCCTGATTGAGGAACTGAACCAGGGGCGAATCAACCGGGAGACGGCCCTGAAAGAGTCGGTAGCCCTGATCCGCCGGATGACCTACCGCAGCGAAACCATGGACAACTACATCTTCATGAGCGGTTACGACGGAACCATGCTGGTACAACCCCTGGAACCGTGGCTTCAGGAGACAAATCAGCTCGAAGCTCAGGACGCCTTCGGTAACTTCTATATAAAGGATCTGATTTCCACCGCCCAAAGCCCCGCGGGCGAAGGATTTGTCACCTATCACTACCCCCCGCCGGGCTCTTCCAACCCCGGGAGAAAGCTTTCCTATGTCAGGGGCATCCCCGCCCTGGAGTGTTACATCGGTACGGGAATGTTCTACCACGACGTGGACACCCTCTTTAAAGAGTACCTCTTCAGCCCCGTTTTCTTCATCATCCTGAGTTTTCTGGGAATCAGCATCCTCATCACCCTCTATCTGAGGCCCCTGTTCCGCTGTTTCCGGATTCTTCTCGACTCGTTCCACACCATATCGCGAACCCCCGAAGAAATACCCCCGGTGCCGGTGGACGCCTTCGCCGTGAATACGGACGAACATGAAATTCTATCGGGATACACCACCATGCTGGAAACCCTGAAGGAATCCCGGCTCGACCTGGTTCGGTCCGAAGAGCGGTACCGTCAGCTCTACGAAGAGAGTATCGGGGTAAGGATGGTTCTCGATCAGAGGGGAATGATTGTTGATGTGAACAGCTCTTTTGTCCGGGCCCTGGGGTTTTCCAAGAACCAGATGGTGGGGATGAACCTGGAGAAATTCATGGAACCCCGGTACCACCGGGGGTTTAGAAAACTTCTCGCCTCGGCGTTCACCCAGACCTACACCCGGGCGGATGACTTCGACATCCGGGATTCCCGGGGGAACCTCAGGACCATCCTCTTTTCCGAAAGCTTTCTCCTCCCCGAAGACCGCCATCTGGTGCTGTTGACGGGGGTGGAGATTACCAGCCGCAAACAGGCGGAGCGGGAAGCCCAGGTCCAGAAAGAACAACTTATCCAGGCGGACAAGCTCTCCTCCCTGGGGGTTCTGGTGGCGGGGGTGGCCCACGAAATCAACAATCCCAATCAGTTTATCCTCTCCAGTTCGGTTC
>Ga0334882_1003958_pt1 | contig 13039 bp, 10 predicted proteins | sample GraSluR1_MG_5_FD_207226 | JGI IMG/M metagenome (GOLD analysis project Ga0334882, IMG submission 207226) | Sludge microbial communities from methane-producing bioreactor in Wageningen University, Netherlands - Granular Sludge_15_04-R1 | ecosystem: Engineered > Bioreactor > Anaerobic >... | reverse complement strand
ATAAAAGAACCGGCCCCGGATAAAGGAGGCCGGGTCGATGGAGGACTCTTCCACCCGGCTGGTTCCGATGAATACCTGGGTTCTCCGCTCCGTGGGATCAAACCGCAGCAGCACCTCGTGGACCGACCGGGGCGGGGTGAACCGACCCGCCACACCCAGGCCGTTTTGCGGGGCTTTGGAAACTTTCACCCCTGCGTAGCTGTCCATGTCGATGGCGGTGTTGCCGATGTGGACCCGGTTGACCAGATCCCCCTCGTCCCCGACCATGCCAAGAAGAAAGGTGCTGTCTTCCCATTCCTGGGAAAAAGATGTCTCCAGGAAATATTTGTCAAAAAGCCAGAGGGACAGGGTCAGGTCGGGGACCTGTTCCCAGCCGAATCCCGGGGTAATATTCGCCGGAGCCGCCCCGGAAAAGAATCCCCGGCCCGGGGAATATCCGAATCCGAATCCCCCGGTGAGGGTAAAATTCCAGGTGCCTTCAAGATAAAAATCGGTATCGTCGTCTTCAGGAGACAGGGAGAAGAGGGTGGGAGACGCTTCATCCTCGGGCAAGGGTACATCGTAGGAGAAAAGGAGAGGGGAAAAGGCGGTGGTTAAAAGGATAAATAGTCCCCAAATGCCGATTTTTTTAGCCACAAACCCACTATACCTTAGAAATGTTGCATTATCATATACTTTATAAAACCGGGAGTCGATAAACAGAAAGATGAATGATGAATTAACAAAAGCCGCCCAGTTTGTAAACCGGCTGCTGGCCAATCCCGCCCTGGGAGCTTTGCCGCCGCTCCAGAAAGAAGAACAGATACTCCAGTTCCTGCAGGTCAACCGGCAGGCCCTGTTTCCCACCCTTTCTTCGCCGCAGTTCTTTCCCGGGTACACCTGGGAGAACATTACCTTTATCATGGAAAAGGCGCTGATGGAGACGGTGAACCAGAACCTGGTGCCCCAGCTCCAGGGCCTGGTGGAGAACTCCCTGGATCTCTCCTTCATCGCTTTTTTGCGCCAGCAGAACGTTTCCACCGATGCGGTGAAAAAGGACCTGATTCGGTTTCTGGGGGAGCTCCTTTCCCACCCCTCGGTGCGCCGGGAATTTTCCGGCAGCTACAACAGCCTGGTCTATCATGTGACCGACAAATACGTGGAGCAGGTATTTGAGAGAAAAGAGTACGTCCACTTTGAACTGACCAAGGTACAGCGGCTGAGGATGGGAAAGGAAGAGGTGAAAAACCTGATCCGGGTATCCCTGCTTCTTAAGCCGGCGGTTTATCTGTTTTCCGTTCCCGGAACGGCACAGCAGGAAATTCAGAAGAGCGTCTCCCAACCCCAGTTCACCGACCGGGTTCTCCACAGCCTCACGGATAAACTGCGGTGCCTGCCTCCGGAGGTTCTTGCCAGTGCCGTCCACGCCAATCTTTCGTTTCTGGATAATCAGCAACTGGAAGCCACCGCCCGGATAAGTGCCATCATCAATAACCTCTGCCGCAATTACCGGCCCGATATGCCCCGGGACCGCGGGGCCGACACCATGGAGAAGAGCTGGCTCAGTGTGGCCCGGAAAAATCACCGGTTCTACGGTTTTGACGTGAAAGTTCTGGATGAATTCTATAAAATCGCCGGCGAAAACAACTGGTAGGGGGAAGGGATGGACAAAAAAATAACCGATATTTTGGAAGGCCTGGTGATTTTCATCATTATCCTGGTGCTGATCCAGACCTTTCTGGAGGATTTGTCGGTACTACTCGCCTGGACCTGGTCGGCCCGCCGGATACTTTTAATCACAGGATTCTTTTTTGATCTTTTCTTTACGGTGGAATTTCTCACCCGCACCTATGCGGCTTTCTCCCGGGGGGACCTGAAAAAGTACCTGGGCCAGGGCCTGGGATGGATAGATTTTCTCGCCTCGGTTCCCCTGCTTGTTCTCAGCTCCGGTCCCGGAATGGTGATGGTCCTTTCCGGGACGGGACTGCTCTTTTCCTCCGGGGGAATTCTCAACATCCTGAAGATCGTGAAAACCGTCCGTATCGCCCGGATTCTCCGGCTGCTGCGGGTTCTTAAGATTTTTAAACAAATCAAGAATGTCAATTCCATCATGGCCCAGCGGCATCTGATGAAAATTACCGCCACCTCGGTGAGCACCCTGGTGCTGACCCTGTTTTTCTTTAATCTTTTTGCCGGTGCAGTGGGGATGCCCCAGGCGGGAGGAATTCTGGAAGAGCAGTACCGGGTCACCATGGAAAGTTTCAGATCTTTCCGTCAGGACGGGGGCACCGCCCAGGCCGCCGCCGCATCCCGGCACCAGCCCGATCTTCTCGTAATCAAGGAGGGGGAAACCACCCTCTACAGCCGCTACGACAACGATTATTATCACCGCCATTTCGGGCCCGGCGAGTATGCCTATCTTGAAGAGGGGGGCGTCGGATTTTTCTTCGACCTTCGGAGAGTGCAGGCCCTGGAAGCGCGGAACAACCTGATGTATTTCACCCTTATCCTGATTCTGACGGCGGTGCTTCTGCTGTTCTACAGCCCCCACTTCGCCCTGACCGTGTCCGACCCCATCCACGTGATGAACCGGGGCATGGAAGAGAAGGATTATAACTTTGAGGTAAAAATCGATCCCCGGTTCAGTGAAGATGGAGTTTTCCGGCTGGCCCGGAACTACAACCAGGTCTTCCTGCCCATGAAGGATCGGCAGAACCGGGAGGCCGAGACTACCGCAGAGGACCTGCAGCTGAAGATGGCCGATATCAAGGATCTTTTTTCTTGATCGTTTCCATGATTCAGATCATCATCGAGATACCCGACTGCACCTCATTGAAGGACAAGCGGCAGGTGGTGAAGTCGCTGAAAGAGAGGATCCGCCGGAAATTTCAGGTTTCCGTGGCCGAGGTGGATCTGCAGGATTCCCTTTCCTTCGGACAACTCGGAGCGGCCCTGGTATCCAACTCATCGGCCCACGGGGAAGAAGTGATGAACAAGCTTCTAAAGTTTGTGGAGGATGAACTGCCGGGCCGGGTCCACGACGTTTCGGTTTATTCCGAGACCTTCTGAATCCGGAAGGACGGGCAGGTCAGGGTTCCAGGCCGTCGTCGGAGGAATCGCTGAAGATGTGCAGGTCGTGGAGATGGCGGGTGAAATTTTCTGCCAGGGCGTTCAACCAGTAGGGCTTGGAGGTGAGAGATACCTCAACCCGGTGGGAAAAACCGGAAAAATCCGGGTCATCGAGCTTAATCTGAAACTCAAAACTCCGGGATACGCCGTCCCCATCGGCCTTGAGAGGTCTGGGCCAGAACATGAAATTGCCCGGGAAGGCATCCACCAGTTCATAGGGGTTTTGCCAGTTGGGATCCACCATATCCACCAGGTCCCCTTCCCGGTAGAGCAGAACCTTCTTTCCCGTGATGGGCGCAAAGGTGAGGCCGTCGAAAAGGCGACCCGAGATGATGGGAAAGCTGAAAAGGGGGCCCTGGGGCTCTTTGAAAGAGGTCCGCCCTTTGTGATCGAAATTAGGGCGGAGACTTCGGGACACCACATCGATTCCTTCGTTAGTCAGGGTTACCACATCCGCCAGCTTCTGGACGTTACTGTGGTAGTCCGCCTCCATGTGGGCCAGCCCCCGGCTGGAAATCACGTATTCGGGGCTCATGCGGTTCAGGACGTAGCACGCCACATCAAGCCGGCACTGGCTGCAGGCACAGACGGGACCATCCTGGGGAAGATCATCAAATATATCATTGACCATGGTCAGCACCAGGTCTTCCACCCGATTATGTACCTTCATCCTGTCCTCCCGCATAGTTGTTAATCTCGATTATTTCCTTCAGGGCGTCCACACAGCCGGTGAAATCCCGCAAGGTGTCTCTTAGAGAATAGTAGTTCAGCCCCGCAAAGTAAACCTTGGAGAAGATGGAAAATGAGAGGGTGTCGGTTTTCTGTATGTTAAGGTAGCAGCCGTACTCGTAGCAGATCTTGAGCATCTCCTCCAGCCGGGACTGAATAAACCCGGCCAGGGAATCGGAAAACGAGAAGGAGAAGGCCAGCTCCAGGAATTTGCTCTGGCTGTCGATAAAAAAGCCGCCCTCAAAGTTTCCCTCCGACTCAAACCCGCCGGAGAAGGTATCCTCCATGACGGTTCCGTCATAGACCTCGAAACCAAGCTCTTTGAAGAGGACTTTTACCCGTCGTATCCGCTCTTTCATCAGCTTTGAATATTTCATAATAAAACCTGTATCAAATGTACGCTAGGATTGATCAGCTTTCAAGCCGTCAAAATCATCTTTCGGCTTCCAGAAGGCCTGATAAATATGCTGCCGGGTCTTTTTATCGATGTGGGAGAGGGACTGGACGATGGGCTTCACCCTGGCTCGGAGATTGCTCTCCTTGTAGGGGCAGCCGATATTCTCCACCGGAAGGGACAGATACTCGGTGATACCCCGGACCATGGACTCGGGGACCTCGCAGAGGGGTCTGATGATGTGGAGCTTCCCTTTGAAGAACTCCTGCACCGGCAGCATGGTGGTGAAGGAACCCCGGAAAGCCAGGTTCATAATTGTCGTATCCACCAGGTCGTCCAGATGATGGCCCAGGGCCACCCTGTCCCACCCCCATTCGGCGGCCAGATCGAACAGAATCCTTTTCCTGTTCCGGGAGCAGAGATAGCAGTTAAACTCACCCTGAAAGGACTCGGGAAACATGGAAGCCGGCACCCTCTGGTAGGGGATCCCCAGGATTTCAAAGTAGCGGTCGAGATTCCGGCATCCCTCCTCCGACAGGGGGTATTCCTTCCAGTCGATCTGTACCGCCCGAAGCTCGTAATCGATGGGAAGCCACCGCTTTCGCAGGGCCAGGGCCACGGCCAGGGCCAGGGAATCCTTGCCGGCGGATATGCCCAGGATGATTTTCTGGTTTTCCCGGATCATGCTGAAACGGTTGATGCCCCGGCCCGCCTGTTTGACAAAACGCATCACCCGGGGAGGGATGGTTCCGGAAAAAAGTTCTTCTATCTGTTCCAACCGAGAAGCTCCTGGGGGTGGGGAATCAGGCTCACCAGGCGGGGGGCCACAAAGAGACGCACCTTCCTCAGGCTGCCGGTGAAGCTCCGGACCACCGGAGGGGTGAAAACCGAAGAAGATCCGGAAAACGGCTTTTCTCCCGTTTCGGTGAGGATGGGAAGGCTTATTTCAAAGGAAATATTCTCGGGAATGTCGATAATAATCTCTTCGGGCAGCACCTCGATGCCCCGGGCCCTGAGCCGTTCGGCCATGGCCGCCTCCCGGTCAAACCGGGTGGAAAGGTCCAGCAGGGCGGCATGAGCGGGGAAGTCGATGTCAAAATCTTCCTCCCAGACCGATTTGTAGAGCCGCCGTTCGGTCACTCCGCGGATGAGCTGGTGGTAGGGGAACTCCTCGCGGCCGAAGCGGCTGCTGAAGGCCTGATCGGTGAGACCGTAGAGATCTTCGGGTTTGATGCATTCATCCCGAAGCCCGTAGAAAATGGCTTTTTTAATCATGGCCGTGGCGATGCGGACCACCTTGTGCCAGTAGACGGTGCGGTACATCAGGTATTTGGAGAAAAGAATGTTTTCCACCGCCGGCAGACCCTGTTCCGTCAGGGCCAGGCCGTTCCGGTGGGGACGGATCTTGGTGATGACGAATTCGGTGTCCTGAATTCCGTAAGGAACCCCGCAGAAGTAGGCGTCCCGGTTGAGGTAGTCCATTTTGTCCGGGTCCAGCACCCCCGACAGGATGTTTCTGAAAAAAAGAACCTCCGGGTCGGCGGTATCCATCCCGGTGTCCACGATGGCAGCCACCGCGGCGGGATCGGTTTTCACCTCCTCTGACAGGATGGTCCGCAGGGGCTCGGAAAGGACGATTTCGCCGGTGAGGATCTCATGGTCCTTCAGGGGCAACTCTTTCAGAGAGTGGGCGTAGGGGAAGTGGCCCAGATCGTGGAGCAGGCAGGCGCTCAAGAAAGCCTTGACCCCTTCCAGGGACAAATCGGGACATTCGGGGTAGCGGATCAGGCTCCCCAGCATCCGCCGGGCCACGTGGCACACCCCCAGGCTGTGGTTCAGCCGGGTATGGGTAGCCCCGGGGTAGACATGATAGGTGGGGCCCAGCTGCCGGATGGCGCTGAGCTCCTGAAAGGGCCCGGCGTGGGTGATCTTTTTCAGCCCCGGAGAGAGATAAATATTATTCCAGAGAGGATCCCGGATCGGTTCGGTGAAATCCCTGTCCAGGTAGGTCTGGATGCGCTCCCGGCTGCTCATCATTCAGGTTTAACCTGGTTTTTGATGTGGTTCAGCATTCCGCCGGCCTTCAAGATTTCAACGTCCCGGCGGCCCAGCTCATAGACGGCTTTCAGCCGGATGCCCCGGGTCTTGTTGACCACCACCACGGGCGCCCCGCCTTCGAGGCTGTCGGTGATGTCGGTCAGCTCCAGGTCGTCCCCTTCCTGAACCGCATCGTAATCGGCGGGGTCGGCGAAGGTGAGGGGAAGGATGCCGAAATTAATCAGATTGGCCTTGTGAATCCGGGCGAAGCTCTTTACCAGCACCGCCCTGACCCCCAGGTACATGGGGGCGATGGCGGCATGTTCCCGGGAAGAGCCTTGGCCGTAGTTTTCCCCCCCCACGATGATGCCGCTTTTGGCCTCCCGGGCTTTTTCGTAGAAATCGGGGTCCAGGGCGGCGAACACATGTTTGGAAATCTCGGGAATATTGGACCGCAGGGGAAGAATTTTTGTCCCCGCGGGCATGATATGGTCGGTGGTGATGTTGTCCTCGGTTTTCAGAAGAACCTTCACGGGTATGTCGGGTGTCAGGGCCGGAGCCACCGGGCAGGGCTTGATGTTGGGTCCCCGGATAATTTCGGCTTTTGCCGCTTCTTCGGGAGACACCGGGGGCAGGACGAAAAGATCGTCCACCAGGAGGGTCCCGGCGTAGTCTTTTTTTACCACCCCCTTCAGGTCCCGGGGATCGGTGATGACACCGGTCAGGGCGGAGGCGGCGGCCGTCTCGGGGGAGACCAGATAGACATTGGCATCGGCGGTGCCGGAGCGGCCTTTGAAGTTGCGGTTGAAGGTGCGCAGAGAAACGGCTCCGCTGTTGGGAGCAAAGCTCATGCCGATGCAGGGACCGCAGGCGCTTTCGAGAATCCGGGCACCCGAGCGGACCAGCTTCTGTAAAATCCCTTTCTCCATGCTGTTGTCGATGACCTGCCGGCTTCCCGGAGCGATGCCCAGGGAGGTTTCGGGGGCGATGACCTGGCCGTCCAGGATGTCGGCGGCAATGCCCAGGTCGTTGATGGAAGAGTTGGTGCAGGAACCGATGGCCACCTGGTCCACCGGAGTCCCCGCCAGGGAGCTGACTTCCACCACCAGGTCGGGCATGTGGGGGCAGGCGGCCAGGGGAACAATATCGTCGAGGTTGATGTCGATCACCTTGAAGTAGGAGGCGTCGTCATCGGCGGAAAGCTCCCGCCAGACATCGGCCCGGCCCTGGACTTCCAGGAACCGCAGGGTCTCCTTGTCGGAAGGGAAAACCGAGGTGGTGGCTCCCAGTTCGGCCCCCATGTTGGTGATGGTGGCCCTTTCGGGGACCGAAAGGGTGGCCACCCCGGGGCCGAAGTACTCGTAGACCTTGCCGACCCCGCCCTTGACGGTTTCGAGCTGCAGCACCTTGAGGATGATGTCCTTGGCGGAACAGAGGGGTTGAAGCCGGCCGGTGAGCCGGATCCCCACAACCTTCGGGGCGGTAACGTAGAAGGGAGCCCCCGCCATGGCGGCAGCCACGTCAAGGCCCCCGGCGCCGATGGCCAGCATTCCCAGGCCGCCCCCGGTGGGGGTGTGGGAATCGGAACCCAGCAGGGTTTTCCCGGGGGCGCCGAACCTCTCCAGATGCACCTGGTGGCAGATGCCGTTGCCGGGGCGGCTGAAATAGACCCCGTATTTTTTTGCCGCACTCTGGAGGAACCGGTGATCGTCCATGTTCTTGAAGTCAGGCTGAGGAGTGTTATGATCCACATAGGATACGGAGAGCTCGGTCCTGACCCGGGGAATATCCATGGATTCAAACTGGAGGTAAACCATGGTGCCCGTGGCGTCCTGGGTAAGGGTCTGGTCGATTTTTATGGCGATTTCCTCACCCGGCACAAGCTGTCCGGCCTGAAGATGTTCCTTTAGGATTTTTTCAGTCAAGGTGTGGCCCATCTGTTACTCCTTAAAATACGGGGCGTACTTTCATCACTTTTCTTTGGTATGGGTGAATCTCTATCATACCAGTCACTTTTGTCAATGTCCAGAACCTCAGGGCCGGTGAAAACTTCTTTGACACGATCTAATTCATCTGGTAGCATGATTTTAGAATGAAAAAAACGGCAATTCTCTTTCTTGTTTCCCTGATTATCCTTCTCATGGGCTGCGGTTCCGGTAAAAAGGATGGTTCCCCTGCTCCGGGCTCCTCCGGCGTTTCCGGAGAGGACAGCGGTCCGGTTACTCAGCTGCCTTCTCTTCCTCAGCGGGAGACCGGTCGAGCAACGCCCGCTCAGGAGGGTCCGGAACAGAAAGAGCTGCCCCTGGGGACCCGGGAAAAACTGCCCTTCCGGGTTCTCCCGTTTCCGGTTCTTCCCGAGGACCGATACATCGGCCCCCTGGGGGGGCAGGAAGAGGACCGCCCTGTCCATGCGGTGCTGAAGCCTCTCCTGGAGGTACTTTCCGGCGGAGGCAGACCCGAAAAGGATCTTATATCCAGACATTTTCTGGAAGGACAGAATTTCTACTGGGAACGGTTTTTCACCGATTTTCCCGCGGGAGAGTACCGGTACCGTCTGGGAAGGGTGAATTACTACGCCCCCGGAGCAGCCTCGGTGAACTGCCGCCTTTTTCGGCCTCTCCCGGAAGGGAAAACCGCCGCCGCCGAAGGTGAGTTCATCCTGGAGAACCGGGAAGGCCAGTGGAAGGTGGCGGGATTAAACCTCGCCAGGGAAGACCTGACCAGACCCCTTCAGATGATGACCGAACCGTATGAGCCCCAGGTTTACCGGTGGCTGCAGCTGTATTGATTCCAAATAACGAGGTTAAAAAATGGGAGTAACCATCAGCCGCATCGAGCGGGAATTTATTCTTAAGGCCATGGATGAAAAGAAGATGCCCCTCAAAATCAGCGGAAGCCGGAAGACCGCCGAAGGGGTGATTCTTACTACCCAGGAGGAGGAATGGCTGGAGATTTTCCAGCAGGGCGAGGACTGGCAAAGATTCCTGGAGGATGAGCCGGTGCGGGCCTTCTTCTCTTACTTCGGCCACGTCATGACTTTCAAGAGCCGGGTTCTGAAGACCGGAGAAGTCCTGAGAATCAAATATCCCGACAGTATTCAGAAAAACCTGCAGCGAAAGTACGAGCGGGTACCTCCTCCCGAGGGAAGCGGCATCAGTTTCAAAGTGAAAGAGACCCGGGTGGAGATGGAATTTCCCAAATCCGAGGAATACGATCCGGTGGATGAACCGGAACTTACCGATGATCTTGATATTCAGAATCTTTCCTCCCTGATGGAAGCCTTCCGGGAGGCGGTGACCCATTTTTCCGATCACCATGCCATCAAGATGTTTCGGGGCCGGAATCCCGAGACCCTGGAAGAGAGGATCATCAGTCAGTCGGGAAAGATCCTTTTTCTGCCGAAGACCAGCGATGGCCTGCCCCGGGAAGACATTTACGGAGAAGACCGGATTCTCAACGAAGCCATGGTTTTTCCCGAACACCAGGAGCAGGAGCTGCTCCCCGAACTGACCGCCGAAGACCTGAGAAGCCATTTCCGGGAGGTGGCCATGGGTGGGATCACCTCAGTGATCTACTGCCCCATCCTCTATCAGCAATATGTGGTGGGGTACCTCTATCTCGAGGCCCGCCGGGACGGCCTTAAAACCATGAACAGGGAAAATCTGGAATATACCTTTCAGTTCGCCAAGGTTCTGGCCTATTCTTTGAAACTTAACGGGTACTTCAACAAGAGCCGGGAGGTTTTGAGTGAATATCGGACCGGTGTGCTTGATATCAGCGCGGCGGGGCTGCTTTTTGCCAACCCCTCCGAAACCCTGCGGTCCAGCGTCACCCTTTACAGTGACCTGGATTTTGACCTGCGGATGGGAAAACGAATCATGAAGATAGGGGGTCGGGTGATGCGGAAGTATCAGGACCGGAACACCTACTACTACGGGATTCAGTTTTTGGATATAAAACCGGAGGATTTCCGGTTCCTTTTCGATTATGTTTATGGGAGACCCTTCACCGAAGAGGAGGAGCAGCTGTGGGAAGGAGGCGCGGAGCCTCCGAAGCTCAGCTTCGATTGAACCCGAAGTTTATCTTAATGCAGAGAAAGGGAGTGGGGTGAATGCTCGGAATCTTGATTGAACTCAATGGACTGACTCAGATGGCCAAGTGGGAGAGTTCTCTGGTGGAGATGGAACAGGCCCAGCTGGGGGAAAAGATGGGGACCGGCCCTGATTCGGGATTCCGGAGCGGAAGCTGTTTCTTCTACCAGGTCCCCTACCAGAAGGAAGAAAGTTCCCGGCTCTGGGGGTATCTGGAACGGACTTTCGATTACCTTTTGTCCCGGGCCGAGGAGTATCAGGGGGTTACCATCCTGGTGGATCGAATCGGTAAAAATTCTCTGGAAGACAACTTTACGAAGATGGCGGCCCTCAGGATGCCCCTGAGTCAGACCGAAGCGATCTATCTGACCCGGCGGGCCGCAGAGGCCATTTCCCACCTGCCGGAAACCGAGGAAGAGGGAGACTTTTTTCTCATCCGGGGAAAAGAGAGGACGGCTCTCAGCATTAAAAACTCCTTTCAGGAATTATCCTACCGGGAGGCCCTGCGGGAAGGAATCCTCCACCGGCTCATTGTTCCCCCGGAGGAACCGGGTTTTTCAGGAATCTATCATTTTTATGGACCCCCGGGAATCGGAAAATTATCCAACCTGCTTTCGGTACTTCAGGATCTCCAGAAGGAGGAATCCTTTAATCCGGTGCTTCTGATGCGGGGATACGAAGGAGAAGGATTTCTCACCGCCCTCTGGCGGATGCTTACCCGGGACGATACGATACAGCTCATTCCTTTCATGGACGACAAGGAAAAAAAGATCTGGGAGGACAGGAAAACAATCCTCCAACGGCTGCCTTCCGAGGATGCCCTGGGGGACTGGCAGCTGCTTTTCCACACCCTGGTTTCCGCTTCCCTCAGATACTGTGAAGAAAAACTTCTTCCCCCGGTGCTGATCATAAAAAACCCCGGTTTCTTGTCATCCGCCACCCGGGAAGTCCTTACCTTCCTGTTTAAAACCCCCCTGGGTGAGGCGCTTATCCCGGCGGTGGTCAGCGAAGAGCCGGTGTTACCGGAAGAGTGGAATTTCCTCAATGTCAAGAAAATGCGGGTGTCCCCCCTTTCCCTCATCGAAATCGACCGCCGGCTCCAGGCGGCGGGGCTGGAGGGTTTCAAGGCTGAATTTGTCAAGGAACAGACCCGGGGAGAGCTTATCCCCCTGAATCATCTGATCCTGCTGGAACAGTACCAGTCTCTCGATACCCGGCAGCTCTCGGCGGAGGCACTCTCCCGGGCCCTGGCGGGCAGCCTGGGTACGGTTTATCAGAAGGTGATCTATGCCCTTTCCCTTTTCCCGGGCCTTTTCTCCCGGAAAGAGTGGGAGGACGTTCTTTCCGAGGGCTTATCCGGCCAGGACAGCCTGGAAACGGTGCTGGACGAACTGCTTTCAGTCAGGCTGGTGGAAGAACAGGAAGGTCTTGCCCTCCATCCTCCGGGGGTGGAGGAGGGGTGTGAGCTGACAGAAGGAGAAAGGGAAGATATTCGCCTCAAGGTGATGGCCGGGATGGCCTCACGGGAGGACCGGGATAACGGGCTGACCGCCCTGGGCCTCCTGAAACATTTTTCCCTGGCGGATCCCTCGGAAGCCCTGCTTTTAAAGTTTCTTTCCGCCCTTACCGGGCTTCTCAACCAGGGACGGCTGGGTATGGCAGGACACTGTCTCGAGCAGTTCGAAAACCGGATGGCCAGATCTACCGATTCCCTGACCCGTGCCATCCTCCACACCCAGTACCTGCGATACGCCCTGGCCCGGGGGGACCGGGAGATGAGCCGGGTCAGGTTTTTGTCTTTCCAGGAATTCACCGAAAGCCCCCTGACCTTTGCCGAAGCCCTCTATAATCTTGAAACCGGCCGGTACCATTACGCCTGCGGGGAATTCCGTCCCGCATTGGAGGAAACGAAAAAAGCCCTGTTATTCATGCAGGACCGGGGTGAATACCTCCTGTTCGAAGCCAACGCCAACTACCTGATGGGCCTGATCATGATGGGCTTGAGGAGGCTCAACGAGGGAGCCCTCTATTTCAATCTGACCCAGGAGATAATCAAGCCCCGGAAGATGTTCAATGAACAGATCAAGACCCTCTGTTACGAAGGGCTTTCGTTCTTTCTTCTGGGAAATCATGCCAAGGCACTGAGGCTCTCCCGGGAAGCCCAGGAACAGGCGGCCCGATGGGGCCGGCGCACCTGGGAACTTTTTGCCCTCCTCCTGGAAGGGCGGATTCAATTCGACCTGGGGGAATACGGGGAAGCGGAAAAACTGTTTCTTTCCGCCCGGAACGGGTGTGATATTCACGGGACGGGAGTGCAGAAACCGATTTTCACCGCCTGGATGGCCCGGAGTCTTTGTTATCAGAAACGGTATGATGCGGCTCTGGGGGTGCTGGGACAGCTCCAGCCAACAGGGGAGGTATTATACTTTACCGCCGAGGCTCTTCACTTTCTTAAACGCCCCGAAAGGGCTCTGGAAGCGCTGAACATGGCTTTGGAATCCCGGGATTGTCTGACCGAAGAATTCGCCCCTGGAGAATACCTGACCTGGCGATCGGGTTTCTCGGATCTGGAAGACCGGGCCATCCGGGGGAACGACGGGAAGGGCGTACTGGCCCACTGTATCAGAGCCTTCCGGGGTTACCTTCTGGGCCTGGGAGGTCAGAAAGAAGAAGGCCGGCA